>Ga0268299_1000367_pt1 | contig 150803 bp, 147 predicted proteins | sample NOBtaG_FD_193484 | JGI IMG/M metagenome (GOLD analysis project Ga0268299, IMG submission 193484) | Activated sludge microbial communities from bioreactor in Nijmegen, Gelderland, Netherland - NOB reactor | ecosystem: Engineered > Bioreactor > Aerobic > Activated sludge | place: Netherlands...
CGAGGCCGCTCCGCGGGCCGTGCGCGGCCCCGCGGCGCCGGTCTCCCTCGCGAACGCGACGCGATTGTCATGACGTGTGCACTGAGAACCGTCTCAACATCGACCTGTGCAGAGCTTCCCTAGCGCGCGGAGTGTGCCAGGCGGATCCCCCCGACCGCGCGGCGCTGCCCGACCTTGCGAAGGTGCTTGTCGTCGTACATCCGGCGATCCGCGGCCTCGAGGAGCATCTCGAACGTGTCGCCGTCTTCGCCACTCATGGCGACGCCGACGCTGATGCTGAGCGCGACGGCCGTCCCGTCGGGCGTCGTCACCCGCTGGCGCGACACCGCGCGCTGCAGGTCTGCGGCCCGGCGCTCCGCCTCGGCCCGGTCCTGGCAGGCGAGCGCGACCACGAACTCGTCGCCGCCATACCGGGCGCAGAAGTCGGTGGCGCGGACCTGCCGCCGCAGTGTCCCGGCCAGCGTCTGCAGGGCCAGGTCGCCGATCTGGTGGCCGTGGACGTCGTTGATCGTCTTGAAGTCGTCGAGATCGATCATGATGAGCGCGCTCGGCACCGCCTTCTCCTTCGCGGCGCCGAGGCGCTGGTCGAGGTGGCCGACGAGCGCCCTGGAGTTGGGCAGGTCGGTCAGCGAGTCGGTGAGCGACGCCGCGCGCATGCCCTCGAACTGAATCGAGTTGGCGAGCACCGAGGCGGCCTGGCTGCCCAGGCGCTCCAGCAGCCGGAGGTGGGCCTCGGTATAGGGCTGCGGATCGACGTGATACGCGGTGAGGATCCCGACGAGCTGGTCGTTGTCCATCAACGGGAAGGCCAGCGCCGACTGGAACAGCGCGCCGGTCTGGGGCGCGCCGGCGGCGTCGAAATCCGAGCTCGACCGGGCGTTGATTGCCGCCGTCTGGTGGCGGGCCGCCCAGCCGGTCACGCCCTCGCCGCCCGGAATCGTCAGCCCTTCCAGCGTATCCGCCGACAGGCCGGACGCGTAGCGGCAGCGGACCGAGTCGCGCCGCGAGTCCGGCAGATACAGCGCCCAGCAGGACGCGGGCACCAGGCGGTTCATCTTCGACGTCAGCAGGCCCATCGTGTCGTCCACGCTGAGCCGCGTGCCAAGCGTCTGCGCGATGTCGTAGAGCGCGCGGACCTCCTGCGTGGCCTGCGAGATGCTCTGATACACGGTGACCGCCGCCTCGAGCGGGCTGCCATCGGTCGAGAAGCCGGTTGCCGGGGCCCCCGTTCGCTGTGCCTGTGGTTCGGGCCGGATGGTCGTCCGTTCGGTAGCCTCGAACTGATCGCTCTGCGCGATGACGTCGATGAACAGCTCCACCAGCCGCGGGTCCAGGGCCTTGCCGGCCTCCTGCTTGATCGTGGCGATCGCTTCGTCGGGGGCCATGGCCCGGTGATAGGGGCGATGGGCCGTGATGGCGTCGTAGTAGTCGACCACCGCCAGCACGCGCGCGCCGAGCGGAATGGCGTCGCCCTTCAGGCCTTCCGGGTAGCCCGTGCCGTCCCACCGCTCGTGGTGGCTCTGGATGTAGGGTGCTACGGGATAGGGGAACGGCACCGCCCGGATGATGTTGGCGCCGACGGTCGGGTGCAGGCGGATGTAGTCGAACTCGGAGGGCGTCAGTCGCCCGGGCTTGGTCAGGATGTGCTCCGGCACGGCGAGCTTGCCGATGTCGTGGAGGAGCGACGCGATCTTGAGCCCCTCGATCTCGGCGGGGCTCATGCCCGCGGCCTCGCCGAGCGCCGCGGCACAGGCCTCGACCCGGCGGATGTGGTTCTCGGCCGCGCCAGATTCGGGGTCGATTGTCTGGTCGCGGGCGTCGATGGCGCGGGCCAGGGCTTCGACGGTGGCCAGGTGCAGGTTCTGCACCACGCGGGCGTGTTCCTGGTGCTCGCTGACCCGGCCCAGGTATACCCGATACGCGTGGAACGTGAGGCCGAGCAGCGCCGTGGCAAAGACGATGAGCCAGGTGTTCTGGGCGAACATCGCCGCCGCGGCGAAGGTGGCGGCACCCGCCGCCACGAAGCAGGCCGGCCCTGCCCACAGGAAGTCCTGCCGCCACGTCGTCACGATGGGCCGCCCGCGCGACAGGGCAACGGCCGTGGCCACCAGCCAGCTGTTGCACAGGAAGAACGTCGCGGCGCCGGCGGCGGCGGGCCTCGCCAGGGCCGCGAGGCTGGCGTCCACCAGCGCGAAGCCGCCGAGCCGGTTGGCCACCAGGCCCGCGGCCTGAATGGTGATGATGAGGGTGGCGCTGCTGAACAGCGTCTGGCGGAGGGAGAAACGCCCCTTCCCGACCTTGCCGACTGTGCTCTGCGTGGCCGCGCTCACGCCCGCCACCAGCATCGCTTCGTTCGGCCCGAGCAGGACCAGGCTGAGGAAGTCGGTGAAGTACGACATCGACAGCGTGGCCTGACCGCTCGAGAGGGGCAGGTGAATCTTCAGCATGGCTGCCGTCATGGACCCCAGCAGGAGGGCCACGAAGAGCAACGGCTGATCGAATGCCGCCCGCGGGACGCCGTACCCCAGCAGGAGCGCGCCGGTCGTGACCACCAGCCACACGTAGATGGCCAACGGACCAGGGCGTCCCGCGAATGCGGCACGGAGACGAGCAAGCGAGGACATTCGGCGACCAGGCTTGCATTGGTTGTGCCAGAGATGTAATCGCCAGCTAAATCATTGATTTCAAATAACATGCGGCCAGGACAGCGTCGCAGAACGGACGGCGGCGTGTCTCATAACGGCCCAACTCAGACGGCAAACACGTGTAAGTATCTGCGTTTATGGGCCTTGAACGTTATGTCTATTTTCTGAACACTGTCTCGTTCCCGCGCACGGGGGTGCACCATCCGCGCGCGTGCTATGATTTTCCGCCGGTCCGCGTCCCTCTCTGCGTCCAACCATGAAAATCCACGAGTATCAAGCCAAGGCCATCCTCGCCCGGTACGGCGTGCCCGTCCCCCGCGGTGAAGTGGCGTTTTCGGCCCAGGAAGTCAACGACATCGCCCGGCGGCTCGGGTCGCCGGTGGTCGTCGTCAAGGCGCAGATTCACGCCGGCGGGCGTGGCAAGGCCGGCGGCGTCAAGGTCGTCAGGTCCGCGGATGCCGCCGAGGAAGTGGCCAAGAACCTGCTCGGCCAGACGCTGGTTACCTACCAGACCGGCCCCGATGGCCAGAAAGTCTCGCGCCTCCTGCTCGAGGAGGGGCTGGATATCGACCGCGAGCTCTACCTGAGCATGGTCATCGACCGGTCCACGCGCAAGCCGGTGGTGATGATCAGCGCGGAGGGCGGCGTGGACATCGAGGAGGTCGCCGCCAAGACCCCCGAGAAGATCCACAGGGCCTATGTGGAGCCGGGCATCGGGCTGGCCCCGTTCCAGGCGCAGCGGCTGGCGTTTGCGGTGGGCCTGTCGGGCGACCTGGTCAAGAAGGCGACCAGGATGATGCTGTCGCTCTACCAGGCCTTCGTCGCGACGGACGCCTCGCTGCTCGAGGTCAACCCGCTCATCACCACGAAGGGTGGGGACCTGCTGGCGCTCGACGCGAAGATGAACTTCGACGATAACGCCCTCTATCGCCACCCGGACATCCGCGACCTCCGGGACCTGAGCGAGGAAGATCCGCTGGAGGTCGAGGCCTCGAAGTTCTCGCTCAACTACATCCGGCTCGACGGCAACATCGGGTGCATGGTGAACGGCGCGGGCCTCGCGATGGCGACGATGGACATCATCAAGCTGTCGGGCGGGATGCCGGCGAATTTTCTCGACGTCGGCGGCGGCGCCAACGCCGAGCAGATTCGCAACGCGTTCAAGATCCTCATGTCCGATACCAACGTGAAGGCCGTGCTCATCAACATCTTCGGCGGCATCCTGCGCTGCGACGTGCTGGCGGCCGGTGTCATCGCCGCCGTCAAGGAACTGCACGTGCCCGTCCCGATCGTCATCCGGATGAAGGGCACCAACGTCGAGGAGGGGAAGCGGATGCTGGCCGAGAGCGGGCTCAACTTCACCACGGCCGATACGATGGGCGAAGCGGCGACCCGCGTGGTCGCGCTGGCGGGAGGGGCTCGCTGATGGCCGTCCTGCTCGACTCGAACACGCGTCTCATCGTCCAGGGCCTGACCGGCCGCGAGGGTACCTTCCACGCGAAGGCCGCGGCGGCGTATCACACCACCGTCGTCGGCGGGGTCACGCCGGGCAAGGGCGGGACGACGCACGAGGGCTGGCCGGTGTTCAATACGGTGGCCGATGCGGTGCGCGACACCGGCGCGAATGCCTCGGTGATCTTCGTTCCGCCGCCGTTTGCGGCCGATGCCATCATGGAAGCGGCGGATGCGGGGATCGCGCTGGTCGTGTGCATCACCGAGGGCATACCCGTGGTGGACATGCTCAAGGCGATGACCTTCCTCGACCAGCGCCCCGGCACCCGGCTCATCGGCCCCAACTGCCCGGGCATCATTTCTCCCGGCAAGGGCAAGGCGGGGATCATCCCGGCGAACATCTGCAAGGAAGGCCGCATCGGGATTGTCTCGAAGAGCGGCACGCTCACCTACGAGGCCATCGATCAGCTGACGCGCCGGGGGCTGGGGCAGTCCACCTGCATCGGCATCGGCGGCGACCCGCTCATCGGCACCACGCACATCGACGCGCTGTCGCTGTTCCAGGCCGACCCCGACACCGACGCGGTGATCATGATCGGCGAGATCGGCGGGTCGGCCGAAGAAGAGGCGGCCGCCTGGATCAAGGACCACTTCACCAAGCCCATCGTCGCCTTCATCGCGGGGCAGACTGCGCCCCCGGGCCGCCGGATGGGCCACGCCGGCGCCATCATCGCGGGAGGAAAGGGGACGGCGGCCGAGAAGATGGCGGCGCTGGCCGCGGCCGGGGTCCGGGTGGTCAGGAGCCCGGCAGATATGGGAGAATCCCTGGTCGAGGCATTGGCATCGTGACGATGGCATCGCGGCACACCGGGTTTCCAGCAGGCGTTTTTTTTGCCGGAAGGGTGACGGTGTAGCCGGTCGGCCAGGACAACCGACACGGACACAGCCGCCGCCCCAGCAGACCAGCTGGGGCGGCGGTTTTCTTTTTTGGGTGGGGAGAGACGCAGATGACGACGCGAAGCATGGCGGACTTGCGGCGGTCGGTCGACGACATGGACAAGGTGATCCTCAACGCGCTGGGTGAGCGGGCGCGCCTCTCCCGCGAAATCGTGGCGGCCAAGGTGGAACAGACCGGGCCCATCCGTGACGAGGCCCGGGAGGCGGCGCTGCTGCAGCACCGCACGACCTACGGCGAGCAGCTGGGGCTCGACCCGGCGTTCGTGCGACGCATCTACCGGGAGATCCTGGACGACTCGGTCCGCCGACAGCAGGACTGGCTGCAGGCGCCGGAGCCGGACGCCCGCCCGCTGGTGGTCGGCTACCAGGGCACCGAAGGCGCCTACGGTCATCAGGCGGCGCGCCAGCACCTCGGGGTCGTCCGCCGCCCCGTCACTCTGAAGGCCTTCCGGTCGTTTCGCGAGACGCTCGAGGCCGTGCAGCACGGCGGCGTCGAGCGCGCCATCCTGCCCATCGAGAACAGCACCGCCGGCTCGGTGCACGAGGTGTACGACCTTCTCTTCCGGCTGAACCTCTGGATTGCCGGCGAGGAGATCGTGGTGGTCGATCACTGCCTGCTGGGGGTGCCTGGCGCCACCATCGAGGGGCTCCGCCGGGTGCACTCCCATCCCCAGGCACTCGCCCAGTGCAGCGAGTATCTGGCGGAGCTTCCGCAGGTGGAGAGCGAAGCGGCGCCGAACACGGCCCTGGCCGCCGAACGGGTGGCCGCGCTCGGGGACCCGGCGCAGGCCGCCATTGCCAGCGAGGACGCCGGCACCCGGTTCGGCCTCGAGGTGCTGAAGCGGAACATCGCGAACCAGGCGCTGAACCTCACCCGCTTCGTGGTGGTGAGCGCCACCCCGGTGGCCTGCGATCCGCTGGTCCAGGCCAAGGTCTCGCTCGTCTTCGGGACCACCCATGAGCGTGGCGCGCTGGTGCGCTGCCTCAACGTGCTCGCGGAGGAAGGCATCAACCTGTCGAAGCTGGAGTCGCGGCCGCGGCCGGGGGCGGCCTGGGAGTATCACTTCTACGTGGACGTGGAGGCCCACCTCGGCGAACCGCGGATGCAGTCGGCGCTGGCGGGCCTGACGGTCGCGACCCAGTTCGTGCGGGTGCTGGGGTGTTACCCGGTCTGTCCCTGGCGACCTCCGCTATAATTAGGCGTTTATGCAGCGCACATTTGCCATCATCAAGCCCGATGCCGTCCGGAAGCAGGTCACCGGCCAGATTCTGGCCCGGATCGAGGCTGCCGGGTTCACCGTCCGCGCCATGCGGATGATCCACATGTCGAAGGCCGAGGCCGAGGGCTTTTATCACGTCCACCGGGACAAGGGGTTCTTCGGCGGTCTCACGGACTTCATGTCATCCGGCCCCTGCGTCGTGCTGTGCCTCGAAGCGCCCGACGCCATCCGGAAGTGGCGCGACCTGATGGGGGCGACCAACCCGGCGAATGCGGCCGACGGCACGCTTCGCAAGGAGTTCGGCGCTTCCATCGACAACAACGCCACGCACGGGTCCGACGCGCCCGAGACGGCCGCGTTCGAGCTCGGCTACTTTTTCCGGGGCATGGAGCTGCGGTAGGTGGCGATCAAGTCCGACCGCTGGATCCGGCGGATGGCCCTCGAACGCGGCATGATCGAGCCGTTCGAGGATCGCCAGGTCCGTGAGGGCGTCGTGTCCTACGGGCTCTCGTCCTACGGGTACGACATCCGCGTGGCGGACGAGTTCAAGGTGTTCACCAACCTGTTCAACACCGTGGTGGACCCGAAGCGCTTCGATCCACGGTCGTTCGTGGACATGAAGGGCGACATGTGCATCGTGCCGCCCAACTCGTTCGCGCTCGCCCGGACCATCGAGTATTTCAGGATCCCCCGGGACGTCCTCACCGTGTGCCTGGGCAAGTCCACCTACGCGCGGTGCGGGATCATCGTGAACGTCACGCCCTTCGAGCCCGAGTGGGAGGGCCATGTGACGATCGAGATCTCGAACACCACGCCGCTTCCGGCCAAAATCTACTCGAACGAGGGGATCGCGCAGGTGCTCTTCTTCCAGAGCGATGAGACCTGTGAGGTGTCCTATCGCGACAAACAGGGCAAGTACCAGGCCCAGCGCGGCGTGACCTTGCCGAAGATCTGAGGTGCGTCCATTGGGGATTGCCGATTGATGATCGGGCGAGTCATTGACGATTGGGTGATTGAGTGATCCGGCGATTCAAGAGCGTCACCCCCTCGGTCGATCGGACCGCGTTCGTAGACGAGAGCGCGCAGGTCATCGGGGACGTCACGATCGGCGCCGAGTCCTCGGTCTGGATGAACGTCGTGATGCGCGGCGACGTGCACCACATCCGCGTGGGGCGCCGCACCAACATCCAGGACCTGACGATGGTGCACGTGATGCGGGACACCCACCCGACGGTCATCGGCGACGAGGTGACCATCGGGCACTCCGCGGTGATTCACGGCACGACCATCGAGGACCGCGTGCTCATCGGCATGGCGGCGGTGCTGCTCAACGGTGTGCGTGTCGGGCACGATTCGATCGTGGCGGCGGGGACGCTGTTGACCGAGGGTACCGTGATCCCGCCGCGGTCGCTGGTCATGGGTCGCCCGGGCAGGGTGAAGCGGGAGTTGACCGACGCCGAGGTCGCCGACATTCGCTGGTACGCCGACAACTACGTCCGCTACCGGCTCGACTACCAGTCATGAATACGGGCCCCGCGCGCGGCATGCGTGACTTCCTGCCCGAGGACGTGCGACGCCGCCAGTACGTGATCGGCGTCATCGCGGACGTCTACCAGCGGTACGGCTTCGAGCCGCTCGAGACCCCGGCGGTCGAGAACATCGAGACGCTGCTGGGGAAGTACGGCGAGGAGGGCGACAAGCTCATCTTCAAGATCCTCAAGCGTGGCGAGGGCGCCGCGACCGGCCAGGCGGACCTGGCGCTGCGCTACGACCTCACGGTACCGCTGGCGCGTGTCGTGGCGGAGTACCGGGCGAAGTTGCCGAGGTTCTTCAAGCGGTACCAGGTGCAGCCGGTATGGCGGGCCGACCGGCCGCAGAAGGGCCGGTTCCGTGAGTTCTACCAGTGCGACGTGGATGCCATCGGGTCGCGGTCGATGGTCGTCGAGGCCGAGTTGCTGCAGGCGGCCGGGGATGTGCTCGCCCGGCTCGGATTCACCGCCTACACGCTCCGCCTCAACCACCGCGGCGTGCTCGCGGGCCTGCTCGACGCGGGCGGCGTTCCAGCGCCGCTCCATGGTGATGCCCTCGTCGCGCTCGACAAGCTGGACAAGATCGGCGCGGATGCCGTGGCGGCGGAGCTCGATACGCGGGGCGTGCCGCGGGAGGGCGCACGGCGGCTGCTCGAGTTCTTCGGCGCGGTCACCTCGGCAGCGGCAAGGGCCCCGGCGGATCCGTCCGGCTTCAACGCCGATGTGCTGGGCCGACTCGAGGCACTGCTGGCCGGTGGCCGGACGGAGGCGTTGACGGAGCTCCGTCAGATCGTGGCGCTCGTCGGCGCGACGCCGACCGGGGCCCACCTGCGACTCGACCCGTCGCTCGCGCGCGGGCTCTCGTACTACACGGGCTCGATTTTCGAGATCGCCGTGCCCGACCTGGCGGGCAGCCTCGGCGGCGGTGGCCGGTACGACAACCTCATCGGGATGTTCCTCGGCGACGCGGTGCCGGCGTGTGGCATCTCTCTGGGCCTGGAGCGCATCCTCGTGGTGATGGGGGAGCGGCAGATGTTCCCGGGCGGGCTCGACGCGCGTGCCGCCGACGTCATGGTCACCATCTGGAATCTCGATGCGCTGCCCGACGCACTGGCCCTCGCGGCCGAGTTACGATCGGAGGGTCTGCGGGTGGAGGTCTACCCCGAGGCCGAGAAGCTCGGGAAGCAGTTCAAGTACGCGGCCAGCCGCGCCGTGCCCTTCGTCACCGTCGTGGGTGACGAGGAAGCGGCGCAAGGGCTGGTGACGGTGAAGAACCTCACCAGCGGCGAACAACAGCGCGTGCCACGCGCCGACGCGGCCCGCGTGATCCGCGCGGCGCTCGCACCCGCATGAGCGGTGCGGCGTGACAGCGGGACAGCGCGACTCGGAATCGCCAATCGTCAGTCGTCAATCGCTCAACACTCGGCAATCGTCAGTCATCCATCGGCAATGGCAGAACAACTCGGTACCCTCGCCCGCACCCACACCTGTGGCGCCCTCCGGCCCGCTGACGTCGGACGTGACGTCGTCCTCCTGGGGTGGGTGCACCGCGTCCGCGATCTGGGCGCGCTGCTGTTCATCGACGTCCGCGATCGGCATGGCATCACGCAGGTGATCGTCGAGGGCCAGGACGCCCTGCTCGAACGGGCCAAGCGCCTGCGCTCCGAGTTCGTCGTCGCCGTTCTTGGCGCGGCCGAGCGACGCTCCCCGGACACGGTCAACCTGAACGTGCCCACGGGCGAGGTCGAGGTGCGCGCTCGCGAGATCCGCGTCCTGAACGAGGCGAAGACGCCGCCGTTCTCGATTGCCGAGGACCAGAACGTCTCGGAAGAGACGCGCCTTCGGTATCGCTACCTCGACCTGCGGCGGCCGCAGCTGCAGCGGAACATCGGACTCCGCCATCGCATCACGATGGCCATCCGACGGTACTTCGACGAGCAGGGCTTCTACGAGATCGAGACGCCGATCCTCACGAAGTCGACGCCGGAGGGCGCGCGCGACTTCCTGGTGCCGAGCCGCGTCCACCCGGGCGAGTTCTACGCGCTGCCGCAGTCGCCGCAAATCTTCAAGCAGATCCTCATGATCGCGGGCTTCGATCGCTACGTGCAGATCGCCCGGTGCTTCCGCGACGAGGCGCTCCGCGCCGACCGGCAGCTCGAGTTCACCCAGGTGGACCTCGAGATGTCGTTCGCCACGCCGCCGCTGGTCTTCGAGATCGTGGAGGGGGCCCTGGCCGCCTGCTTCCGTGAGATCGGGGTGGACATCGCGCGACCGTTCCGCCGCATGCCGTACGCCGAAGCCATCGCGAAGTACGGGTCGGACAAGCCCGACCTGCGGTTCGGCCTGGAGATTCAGGACTTCGGGCCGGCGTTCGCCACCTCGCCGTTCGGGATCTTCCGCGAGGCGGTCGAGCACGGCGGCACCGTCCGCGGCTTCGTGATTCCGGGCGCGGGCGGCTACTCCCGCCGCGAGGTGGATCAGCTCGTGGAGCACGCCAAGCAGCTCGGGGCCGCGGGCCTGGTCTGGGCCCGGCATACCGCCGAGGGTGTGCAGTGCTCCGTCAAGGCCGTGGGCGAGGAGGGGACGCGTCAGGTCCTCGCACAGGCCGGCGCAACGCCGCGGGATTTGTTGGTTCTGGCCTCCGGGGCGCCCGATGCCGTGTCGAAGGTGCTCGGCCAGCTGCGCCTCCAGGTGGCCAGGCAGGCCAACCTGGTGCCCGAGGGCGCGTGGGAACTGCTCTGGGTCACCGACTTCCCGCTCTTCGACTGGAACGCTGACGAGAAGCGCTGGGACTCGGTGAACCACCCGTTCACCGCCCCGCGTGAGGAGGACCTCCACCTGTTGGAATCGAATCCCGGGTCCGTGCTGGCGAAGGCGTACGACGTGATCCTGAACGGGTGGGAGCTGGGCGGTGGCAGCATCCGTATCCACGACCGGGAGACCCAGGCCACGGTGTTCCGGCTGCTCGGCCTGAGCGAGGAGGACGCGAAGCACCGTTTCGGGTTCTTCCTGGAGTCGCTCGAGTACGGGACGCCGCCGCACGGAGGCCTGGCACTCGGCCTGGATCGCATCTGTGCGCTGCTGGCGGGGGAGACCTCGATTCGAGAGGTGATCCCCTTCCCGAAGACGACCCAGGCGGTGGACCTGATGTGCGACGCGCCGTCCACGGTGGACCCGCGCCAGTTGCGGGAGCTCAGCATCAAGATTCAGGGGTAGGCTTCAGGGGCGGGCGCGAGGCCCGGCGTCGCTTGACCCTGTGCGGCCTGGGGTGCTAACCTCATTTGGTCGGTTAACTCTTTGTAACACAGGGAGATATCGCGATCGGAACCGTGACCACACGTCGCATTGCCGTCCCCGAGGACGGGCTGTCCACGCTCTTCGGAGCCTACGACGACAACCTGCGACACCTCGAAGGCCTGCTGAACGTCCGCATCCGGACGCAGGGCCACGACCTGTTCGTCGAGGGGGATCCGGCCGACACCAGCACCGTGGCGCGCTTCGTGGAGCAGATCGGCAGTCTCATTGCCGAGGGCCATGCGCTGTCGGAGCGTGACATCAAGGACGCGGCGCAGCTGGTCGCCGCCGACGCCGCCGTCGACCTCCGAGAGCACTTCCTGAAGGGCGGGCAGCTCCGGCAGGCGGGGCGCCGGCGCATCGTGGCCAAGTCCGCGAACCAGCGCCGCTATCTGGACGCGATCGAGCGGTTCGACATCGTGTTCGGTGTGGGCCCGGCCGGGACCGGCAAGACATACCTGGCCATGGCGCAGGCCGTGCATTTCCTGCTGGCCAAGAAGGTGAGCCGGATCATCCTGGCGCGGCCCGCGGTCGAGGCGGGCGAGAAGCTCGGGTTCCTGCCCGGTGACCTCCAGGAGAAGGTGAACCCGTACCTGCGTCCGCTGTACGACGCGCTGTACGACATGCTGGAAGTGGAGAAGGCCGAGCGGATGCTGGAACGCGGCATCATCGAGGTGGCCCCGATTGCGTTCATGCGGGGGCGCACGCTGAACGACGCCTTCGTCATCCTCGACGAGGCGCAGAACACCACGACCGAGCAGATGAAGATGTTCCTGACGCGCCTCGGCTTCGGGTCGAAGGCCGTGGTGACGGGGGACATCACCCAGATCGACCTGCCGGCGGGTCGTCTCTCCGGCCTGATCGACGCCCTGAACGTCGTGGGCCAGGTGGACGGCATCGCCTTCGTGCACTTCGATGAACGCGACGTGGTGCGGCACAAGCTGGTGCAGGCCATCGTCAAGGCCTACGAGGTCCATGGGCAGACGAACTCGGCTTCACGTTAACGTCTCTACCCCGGACGGCAGCGTATCGGGCGGGCGGGGGCTCGGCGGCTGGTTGTCGGACGCGGCCCCGGCGCGCGCCAGGGGCGAGGTGACGGTGGCCATCGTCAGCGATCGCCGCATGCGGGTGCTGAACCGCACGTTTCGCGGCCAGGACTACACCACCGACGTGCTGTCGTTTCCGGTCGGCGGTCGCGTCGAGGCGCCCCGCGCCGCGCACCGCCGCGCCTCGACGGCACGGGCCACGGGAGCCGACAGCCCCGCCGTTCCCTCGCTGGGCGACATCGTGATCGCGGCGGGCGTGGCGGCTCGCCAGGCACGCGAGCAGGGGCACAGCCTGGCCACCGAGTATCGCGTGCTCGCGCTCCACGGCCTGCTGCACCTCCTCGGTTACGATCACGACGATCCGTCCGACCAGGGCCGGATGGCGCGGGCTGAAGCGCGGCTCCGCAGGAAAGCGGGCTTGTCCAGCGGCCTGATTGCCCGCACAGTATCCCGACGCGCATGACCCCGCTGCTCCTCTTTCTCCTGGGGTGCGTCGCCACGTACCTCGGCATCGTCACGGCAGCCTTCAGCGCCCTGATGCGCCTGTCGCTCCGGATCATGGCCGAGGGCAGTGGCAGCGGCGACCGCCTGCAGGCGTACCTGGACGATCCGGGTCGCCTCTTCATTCCGGCGCGCCTGCTGCTGGGCGTCGTCGTCGTCGTGGCGATGGCCCTGCTGGCCCGGGTCACCGGCGTGGACCAGGCCGGATTCCCGGTCCTCATCGTCTCCATGGTGGGCTTCATCGTGCTCTGCGAGCACGTGATCCCGCTCCTCGTCGTCCGGCGCGACCCTGAACGCGTGCTCGCCGTGCTGCTGCCATCCTTCGACGCCATCACGCGCGTGCTCTACCCGGTCACGAGCGCATTGTTGCGGGTCGGCACGAGCCGCCGTCGCGAGCGCATGCAGGCTGCGGGCGAGTCCACGGAGGGCGGCGAACCGGTCTCGGAAGGGGGGACCGCCCCGGTGGGAGAGCCGGAGCCGCTCCAGGAAGGGCAGGCGCGGGCCATGCTCAGGACTCTGGTGGAGTTCCGGGAGACCATGGTCCGCGAGGTGATGACGCCTCGTCCCGATATCGTCGCCGTACCGGCCGAGGCCACCGTGGACGAGCTCCGGACGGTGTTTCGCGACCAGCAGTACTCGCGCGTACCGGTGTACCAGGACTCGCTCGACAACGTGCTGGGCTTCGTCTTCGTGAAGGACCTGATCCAGCAGGCGGCCGCCTCCGACCCCCACGCACCGATCACGCCGTTGGTTCGCCCGGCCATCTTCGTGCCCGAAACCAAGCGCGTCGTGGAGCTGCTGCGCGAGCTGCAGCGCAACCGCCTCCAGGTCGCCATCGTCGTGGACGAGTACGGCGGGACATCGGGCCTGGTGACGCTCGAGGACCTGATCGAGGAGATCGTCGGCGAGATCCGCGACGAGTACGACGTCGAGGTCGAGCCGGTGGTGGACGAGGGCAACGGGCGATTCGTCTTCAGCGGCCGGGCGCACGTGCAGGAGCTCAGGGACCGGCTTCCCGTGTCATCCGAGGGAGAAGGCTTCGAGACCGTGGGGGGGTTCCTGCTGTCGCGGCTGGGACGAGTGCCGGCGGCCGGTGAGCAGTTCGAGATCGACGGGCTGACCGTCGAGGTGCTCGAGGCCGAGCGCCGCCGAATCACGCGCGTGCGCATCGCGCCGGCAGCCACACCGAACGCCGCCGCCGTGTCGGGACCGGCCTGATGAAGCGTGGCTTCGTGGCGCTGGTGGGGCGCCCCAACGCCGGGAAGTCCACCCTGCTCAATCGGCTCGTCGGTGAGAAGCTCGCCATCGTGTCGGACAAGCCGCAGACGACGCGGAACCGTATCGTAGGCGTGCGTCACTTCCCGGAGGGGGAAGTGGTCTTCGTCGACACACCAGGTATCCACCGGCCACTGCATCGCCTGAACGTCCGGATGGTCGACGCCGCGCTCGAGACGCTGCGGGAAGCCGACGTGGTACTCGCCGTCGTGGACGCCAGCGAGCCGCCCGGGGCGGGGGACCGCTTCCTGATGGACATCCTCGGGAACGTGCGCGTCCCGCGCGTGCTGGCGCTGAACAAGGTGGACCGCGTCGACAAGGCCGCCCTGCTCCCGCGGATGGCGGCGTACCACGAGGCTCCGGGGTTCGCCGACATCGTGCCGGTGTCGGCGCTGACGGGCGACAACGTGGACCGCCTGGTGCAGGTGTTGCTCGCGCACCTGCCCGAGGGCGATCCCCTGTATCCAGAGGACTACCTCACCGACCAGCCCGAGCGCTTCTTCGTGGCCGAACTGGTGCGCGAACAGGTGCTCAGGCACACGCACGACGAGCTGCCGTTCTCGACGGCGGTGGTCGTGGACAAGTTCGAGGAGGGCCCGCTGCTGCGGTTGTACTGCACCATTCTCGTCGAGCGCGATTCGCAGAAGCCCATCCTGATTGGCAAGGGCGGCGCGGCGATCAAGGCCATCGGGACGGCGGCCCGCGAAGAGCTGGAGCAGTTCTTTCAGGCGAAGGTGTACCTCGACCTCCACGTGAAGGTGCGCGAGCGGTGGCGGGAGGACGAGCGGACGCTCGATGAGCTTGGCGTCGAGGGGCGGAGAAAGCGGCGTCGACGCTGATCTCACGTGTGCTACATTTGCTCGGATTGCCATGGTTGCGCCGCGCCGCAGTGATGTCGTCCTCGACTCGGTCAAGCGTCTGCTGCGCATTGGCGCCACGGCCAATCTGCTGAACCTGCTGCAGAAGCAGCATCCCGCGGATCTCGCCCAGATCTTCGGCGCCCTGCTCGACGCCGAGCGGTCGGCCGTGTTCGCGCTGCTCGTCGAGCGCCAGCCCAGGCTGGCCATGGAGACGATCAGCGAGATGGGCCCCGAGCCGGGGGCACAGCTGCTGACCGGCCGGTCGGCCGAGGACATCGCCAAGCTGCTGCACGAGCTGCCCTCGGACGACGCGGCGGCGCTCATCGACTACCTGCCCGAAGAGCTGTCCCGCGAGGTGCTGGAGCTGATGCGCCGGCGCGAGTCGGGGCAGGTGGAGAGCCTGCTCGAGTACGGCGAGCGGACAGCCGGCCGCATCATGAACCCGGCGGTCTTTGCGCTCAACGAAGACCTGACGGTCGGCGAGGCCATCACGGCGCTGCAGAGCTCCCGCGACGTGGAGATGGTCTTCTACCTCTACGTCGTGGACGTCCGCCGCCACCTGGTCGGCGTGACGTCCCTGCGACGGCTGCTGCTGGTGTCGCCCGAGACGCCACTCAAGCGCATCATGACCCCGGACGTGATCAGCGTCCGCGTGGACACCGACCAGGAGGAAGTGGCGCGACAGGTGGCCTCGTACAACCTCCTCGCCGTGCCCGTGGTGGACGAGGAGAACAAACTGGCCGGCGTCGTCACGGTGGACGACGTGATCGACGTCATCAAGGACGAGGCCACCGAAGACCTGTTGCGCCTGGCCGGTGTCTCGGGCGACGAGCGCATCGCGACGCCGGCGGGCGAGGCCCTCCGGAAGCGATTGCCCTGGCTCGGGGTCAACCTGGTGACGGCGTTCGTCGCGGCGTCCGTGGTGGCGCTGTTCGAGGGCACCATCGAGCAGGTGACGGCGCTCGCGGTCTTCATGCCGATCGTGGCCGGCATGGGCGGCAACGCCGCGACGCAGACCCTCACGGTCATCGTCCGCGGCCTGGCGCTCGGGGAGCTCTCCTGGGTGAACGCGCGCAAGGCGCTGGGGAAGGAGGCGGTCATCGGCCTCGGCAACGGGCTCGCGCTGGGCGCCGTGGCCGCCGGCGTCGCCTGGGTGACCAAGAGCGACCCGATCCTCGGGTTGCTGCTCGGGATGGCGATGGTCTGCAACATGTTCGTGGCGGCCACCGCAGGGACCCTCGTGCCGCTTGGCCTCAAGGCGCTCAAGGTCGACCCGGCCCTCGCGTCGTCGGTCTTCATCACCACGTTCACGGACGTGGTGGGGTTTGCCTCGTTCCTGGGCCTGGCGACGGTGTTTCTCAGGTACCTGGCGAGATAGAATGTTGGCCACGGCATGCCGCTTCACACCGCCGACGCCCTGGTCCTCAGAACCTACAAGCTGGGCGAAGCGGACCGGATTGTGGTGTTCCTCACCGCGGACCGTGGCAAGAAGCGGGGGGTGGCCGAGCACGCGCGGCGCCCCAGGTCGCGGTTTCGCGGGGCGCTCGAGCCGCTCACACACGTGCGGGTGGCGTACTTCGAGAAGGAGCGGCGGGAGCTGGTGGGCCTCAACTACGCGGAGCCCATCACATCGCCTCTGGTGGCGGCCAGCCCGGAGGCACTCGGCTACAGTCACTATTTCGCCGAGTTGATCGACGAATGGGCCGCGGACGCGGACGCGGACGAGCGGCTCTTCCGCCTCGGAACGTCGTCGCTCGAGGCCCTGGTAACGGGGGCGCCGGTGGAGCCCCTGGCGCGGTACTTCGAATGCTGGCTGCTGAAGCTGCAGGGGGTGTACCCCACGGACCTGTCGCTGTCTCCGGACGCGGCCCGGTTCGTGGAGGGTGTCCGGCGGGTGGGCCCGGCTGCCGTGGCCACGCTGGCGGCGGCGCCACGGGCCCTGCGGGAACTGGAACAGGTGCACCGCACGTTGATTCGCTCGCATCTCGACCGCGAGCCGCGTTCGATCCGGGTGATTCACGACATGCGCCGCACGCCGGCGCCCTGAAGAGCGGACTTCGTCAGTGACCTTCCAAGACCTCATCCTCAAACTCTCCGCGTTCTGGGCCTCGAAGGGCTGCCTGATTCAGCAGGGACTCGATCTCGAAGTCGGGGCCGGCACCTCCCATCCGGAAACGCTGCTGCGGGTGCTGGGCGCGACGCCGTGGAGCGTGGCGTACGTGCAGCCCTCGCGGCGACCGGACGACGGTCGTTTCGGGCAGAACCCCAACCGCCTGTTCAAGCATCACCAGATGCAGGTGATCCTGAAGCCGTCGCCAGACGACGTACAGCAGACCTACCTGGACAGCCTGGAGGCCTGCGGCATCAACCCCCGGCTCCACGACATCCGCTTCGAGGAAGACAACTGGGAGTCCCCGACGCTGGGCGCCTGGGGCATCGGCTGGCAGGTGCTGCTCGACGGCCTGGAGATCACGCAGTTCACGTACTTCCAGCAGGTGGGGGGCGTGGACCTCTCGCCGGTGTCGTGTGAGATCACCTACGGGCTGGAGCGCATCGCGATGTTCCTCCAGCGCGTGGACAACGTCTTCGATCTGCAGTGGGCCCACGGCGTGCCGTACAGCGCCGTGCGGCTGCGCGAGGAGGTCGAGCAATCGAAGTACGCCTTCAACCAGGACACGGGCATCGACCTCGCGGCGTACTCCGCCTATCACCGGAAGCAGTTCGACGATGTGTACGGCTTCGCCGAGCAACTGCTCGCGGCAGGCCTGCTGCTGCCGGCGCTGGAGCACGCGCTCAAGTGCTCGCACCTCTTCAACCTGCTCGACTCGAGTGGCAGCGTCGGCGTGACGGAGCGCACTGCCTACATCCTGCGGGTCCGGCAACTGGCCGTGGCGATCTGCCGGCGCTATGCCGAGGAATGCGCGTCCGCCGAAGCGGCCGCGGCGGAGCTGTGAGCCCGCGCCCTCTCTGGATGGAGTCGAGGACACCGTGGATCGCGAACTGCTGATTGAGATCGGGACCGAGGAACTGCCCGCGAGCTGGTTGCCGGCGCTGACAACGGCGTTCGGCGCCACGCTCGAGGCCAGCCTCAAGGCCGCCCGCCTGACCGCCGATGCCCCGGTGGAGACGTTCTCGACGCCGAGGCGGCTGACCGCGCGGTTTGCCCGCGTCTCCGAGCGCCAGGCGGACCGCGAGGAGGTGGTGACGGGCCCGCCCGTCAGCGCGGCGTTCGATGCGGCCGGACACCCGACGCCCGCCGCCGAGGGATTTGCGCGGAAGCAGGGGGTGGACGTCGCGGCGCTGGAGCGCGTGGAGGTGCCCGAGAAGAAGGGCACCTACCTGGCGGTGCGGCGGCAGCAGCGGGGCAAGGCCGCCGTGGACGTGCTGCCCGAGGTGCTCGCCGCGGCGCTGCGGTCACTGCCGTTCCCGAAGCAGATGCGCTGGGATGCGATGCTCGAGGACGGCAGGGGCGACCTGCCGTTCGGGAGGCCCATTCGCTGGATCGTGTTCCTCTATGGCGGCCGCGTCGTGCCGTTCACCATCATGCGTGCAGTGAACGCACAGGGAGGCCTTGTCCAGGACGTGCGGGCCGGCGCCGTCACCTACGGCCACCGCTTTCTCGCCACCAGCGGCCGCGCGGGGCGCGCGATCAAGGTGAAGGCCTTCGATGACTACCGCAAGCGGCTCGCCGAGAACTTCGTCGTGCTCGAGCGCAGCGAACGTCACAGCCGCATCGCGCGCGAGCTGGACGTCGAGGCACGTCGGCGGGGAGGGCGCATCGCCAGTGCGCTCGTCGGGCACACGCTGCTGCACGAGGTGCCGGACCTCGTGGAGTACCCGTTCGTGCTCTCGGGCCACTTCCCCGAGGAGTTCCTGTCGCTGCCCGAGGAGGTGCTGACGACGACGATGATCCACCACCAGCACTTCTTTCCCGTGCTGAACGATCATGGACGCCTGCTGCCGGTGTTTCTCGCCGTGCTCAACACCGAGCCGGAGAAGCCCGACATGGTGTCGCGGAACCTCGAGCGCGTGCTCACCGCGCGCCTCCGCGACGCGCGCTTCTTCTGGGACGCGGATCGGCAGCAGCGGCTGGAGGGGTTCGTGGACCGCCTCGAGACCGTCCTGTTCCACAAGGGGCTGGGCAGCTACAAGGCGAAGGCGGATCGCATCAGCCGGCTTGCGTCGTGGGTCTGCGCCGACGTGCTCGGCCGGCCGGAGCAGGCGGCGGCTGCGGCCGAGGCCGGCCTGTTGTGCAAGGCCGATCTCGCCACCGACATGGTGCGGGAGCTCACCGAGCTGCAGGGCACCATCGGCGGCATCTACGCGCGCGAGGACGGACGGCCCGAGGAGGTCTGGAAGGCCATCTACCATCACTACCTGCCGCAGGGCGTGGAGCCCGATGCCCCACCCACGCAGGCGCAGCTGGGCGCCGCGGCGATCACCTGGGCCGCCGTGTCGATCGCCGACAAGCTCGACACGCTGGTGGGGATGTTCTCCGCCGGTGAACGCCCCACGGGCTCGCGCGATCCGTATGGCTTGCGCCGGGCCGCACAGGGCCTGGTGCGCACGCTGCTCGACCTGCCCGAGCTGACGGGCGTCGATCGAGGTCCCCGTCTCGGTGTCCTGCTCGATCAGGCGGCGAACGGCGTCGCTGGTGACGACACGGGATGGCGGACCACCCTGGAGGCCTTCCTCCTGGATCGCCTCCGGTACGTCCTGGAGCAGCGCGGATCGGATGTGCGCAACGTCCGTGCGGTCACGCACGGAGCGCTCGCCGACCTCTCGCCGCTGTACGTGCGTCGCCTGCTGGCCGTGCTGCCGGAGTTCACGGAAACCGAGGCCTTCCGGACGCTCGCGCAGATCTTCAAGCGCGTGCGGAACATCGCGCGCACCATGCCGGACGAGGAGTTCGATCGCCTGCTGCCCGAGGTGGGGACGGTGCTCGATGGGCTGAGTGAGCCCGCAGAGCGTGCGCTCGCGCAGGAGATCCTGGCACGGCGCGGGACGATCACGTTCGCCGCCGACGCCGGCACTGGCTACCGCGACGCGCTGGCCGAGGCCGCCAAGTATGGTCCGAGCGTGGCTACGTTCTTCGACGAAGTGCTCGTGATGGCCGAGGACGCGAAGGTCCGGCAGGCCCGTTTGTTTCTCATGAAGGCGCTGGAACGACAGATCCTGCGCCTGGCAGATGTCTCAGAGATCGTTCCCCAGGAGTCATAAGTTCCCATGGCGAAGAAGATGAAGACGGCAGCAACGAGCAGGAACGCCCCGCGCCGCAGGCCGCAAGCCGCAGGCCGCAAGTCTCACGCCGCAGGCCGCACGCCGCACGCCGCGAAGAAGTTCGTGTACTTCTTCGGCAACGGCAAGGCCGAAGGCAATCGCTACATGAAGGACGTGCTCGGCGGAAAGGGCTCCGGCCTCGCCGAGATGACCAATGCCGGCCTGCCCGTGCCCCCCGGGTTCACCATTTCGACGGCGGCGTGCAACCTGTACTACGAACTGGGCGGCAAGGTGCCGCCCGCCGTGGACGCCGAGATCGCCAGCCACCTCACGCGGCTGGAGAAGGCGGCGGGCGCCGCGCTTGGGTCCACCGAGAACCCGCTGCTGGTCTCCGTCCGGTCCGGCGCGAAGTTCTCGATGCCCGGCATGATGGACACGATCCTGAACCTCGGCCTGAACGATGCCGCCGTCGAGGGCCTCAAGCACCGCACCAGGAACGGCCGCTTCGCGTACGACAGCTACCGCCGGTTCATGCAGATGTTCGGGTCGGTGGTACTGGAGATCCCGAAGAGCGCCTTCGAGCACGAGTTCGAGGCCGTGAAGAAGGCGAAGGGCGTGTCGCTGGACACGGATCTCGACGAGGTCGCGCTGCGCCAGGTGGTCGAGGCCTACAAGGCCGTGGTGAAGAAGCACTCCGGCAAGCCCTTTCCGCAGGACCCGCACGAGCAGCTGAAGATGGCCCGCAACGCCGTGTTTCGCTCGTGGAACAACCCGCGCGCGAAGGAATACCGGCGCATCTACGACATCCCGGACTCGATCGGGACCGCGGTGAACGTGCAGATGATGGTGTTCGGGAACACGGGCGATCGATCAGGCACGGGCGTCGGCTTCACGCGGAACCCGGCGACGGGCGCGAAGGAGTTCTTCGGCGAGTTCCTGATCAACGCGCAGGGCGAGGACGTGGTCGCCGGCATCCGGACGCCGCAGCCGATCAGCGAGCTGGCCAAGGTCATGCCGCACGCCTACGCGCAGCTCCGGCAGATCACCACGCGGCTGGAGAAGCACTACAAGGACATCCAGGACTTCGAGTTCACGATCCAGGACGATCGACTCTACATGCTCCAGACCCGGAGCGGCAAGCGCACGGGGTACGCGGCCGTGATCATCGCCACCGACCTGGTGAAGGAGCGTCTGCTCACACCGAAGGAGGCGCTGCTCCTGGTCGATCCGGAGGCGCTCTCGCAGCTGCTGGCGCCCGGGTTCGACCCGAAGGAGTGGAAGGGCATCCCGGTCGCGACCAGGGGCCTGCCGGCGTCGCCCGGCGCGGCCTGCGGCCAGGTGGTGTTCACGGCCGATCACGCCGTCGAGTGGGCCAACCAGGGCAAGCCCGTGATCCTCGTGCGGCGCGAGACCGTGCCGGACGACATTCACGGCATGTGGGTCTCGCAGGGCATCCTCACCGCCACAGGCGGCATGACCTCGCACGCCGCCGTCGTCGGCCGGCAGATGGGCAAGCCCTCCATCGTCGGCGCGGGCGAGCTGGCCATCGACGAGCACGGCCGAACGTTCACGGTGAAGGGCCAGACGGTGCGCGAGGGTGACTGGGTGGCCTTCGACGGGCTCAGCGGCGAGGTGAAGATCGCGAAAGTGTCCTCGCACCCGAGCGAGATCCTGCAGGTGATGGCCGGGCGCATGAAGCCGGCGGAATCGGACATCTTCGGCCGCTTCAACCAGCTGCTCACCTGGGCCGACAAGGTCCGCCGGCTCGGCGTGCGCGCCAACGCCGACCAGCCCGACCAGGCGGAGCTGGCGTACAAGTTCGGGGCGCGCGGCATCGGGCTGTGCCGCACCGAGCACATGTTCTTCGGCGAAGGCCGCATCCCGATCGTCCAGCGCATGATCCTCGCGGACAACGAGGCGGATCGGCGCGCGGCGCTGGCCGAGCTGCTGCCGATGCAGCGTCAGGACTTCTACGGGGTGTTCAAGGCGATGCACGGCACGCCGGTGACCATCCGCACCATCGATCCCCCCCTCCACGAGTTCCTGCCGAAGCGCGAGGACCTGATGGTCGAGATCGCCGTCCTGGAGGCAACCGGCAAGAAGGGCACGGCGCTCGAGGAGAAGAAGCGACTCCTGGCGCGCGTCGAGCAGCTCCACGAGTTCAACCCCATGCTCGGTCATCGCGGCGTGCGGTTGGGCATCACGTATCCCGAGATCACCGAGATGCAGGCACGCGCCATCATGGAGGCCGCCTGCCAGCTCAATAAGGAGGGCCTGAAGGTCGTTCCCGAGATCATGATCCCGCTCGTGGGGCTCGTGAAGGAGCTGAAGGACCAGAAGACCGTCGTGGATCGCGTGGCGGCCGAGGTGATGAAGGAGCAGAAGATCAAGATCAAGTACCTCGTCGGCACGATGATCGAAGTGCCGAGAGGCGCCGTGACCGCCGATCAGATTGCGGCCGAGGCCCAGTTCTTCTCCTTCGGGACCAACGATCTGACCCAGATGGCCTTCGGCTTCTCCCGCGATGACGTGGGCAAGTTCCTGCGTTCGTACCAGGAGAAGAAGATCCTCGAAAAGGACCCGTTCGCCACCTTCGACGCGGATGGCGTGGGCCAGCTCGTCGCCATGGGCGTGCAGAAGGGCCGTGCGACGCGAGCGGACCTGAAGGTCGGCATCTGTGGCGAGCATGGAGGCGACCCGGCCTCGGTGCACTTCTTCCACACGGTGGGACTCGACTACGTGAGCTGCTCGCCGTACCGCGTGCCCGTCGCGCGGCTGGCGGCGGCTCAGGCGGCCCTCAGCGTGAAGGTGGGCGACTGATCGCGCATGACGACAGGAGGGCGGGCCATCACCGCGGCCGGGCTGGCCGGTGTTCTCGCGCTGGGCTGGTGGATCTCGCGAGGTCCGGGAGCCAGCGCGCCACCGGTCGTTGCGGCGGTGCCGGAGCCTCGCCTGGCGCCACAAACCACGCTGTCCTCGCGCGTGGTACAGCTGATGGTGGGTGGCAACGCAGCCCTGGCGCGCAGGACACCTACCGACCTCCAGCAGGCACGGGCGGCATTCGAGCAGGCCGTTGGCCTGGACGAGCGCTACGCGCCGGCCCACGCCGGGCTGGCGATCGCGCTGGTGCTGCTGTCCGAGTCCGCCACTGAGCCCCCGGGGTCGGTGCTGCCCCAAGCCGTGGAGCATGCCGACCTGGCCGTGGAACTGGACCCGGCCAGCGCCCTGGGCTGGCAGGCTCTGGCGCGCGCGGAAGTGCAGTGGACACACGACTGGAACCGGGCGGAGTTGCACTTCAGGCGTGCCCTCGCACTGGACCCGAAGGCAGACGAGCCCGCCGCGCATCTGGCGCAGCTGCTGGCGGCGCTGGGCCGCAACGCCGAAGCGGTGGAGCAGAGCCTCCAGGCCCTCCGGATCAATCCGTCATCGCCGCTGCTCCTGGGGGCAGCCGGAATCGTCCACCACCTGGGCGGGCGAAACGACGACGCGCTCCGGTACCTCGAACAGGCCCTCGGGGCCGAGCCCTCGTATGCCGTGGCCGCCCTCTGGCGAGCCCTGTGCCTGGCGGCAGCGGGGCGGCTGGACGAGGCCCTGGAGTGGGCGCAGCGGTCGCAGGGCCGGAGGCCCGGCCCGACAGCGTGGGTGGTCGGGTATGTGAACGCGCTGGCGGGACGACGCGCGGCGGCCGAAGAGGTGCTCTCCGCCATGACCACGCATGCGCAACGCGCCTACGTCCCGCCGATGGCGTTTGCGTACCTCACACTGGCCCTCGGACAGCACGACCGTGCACTGCAGTGGATAGAGACCGGTGTGCGCGAAAAGAGCACCTGGACCGAGTTGCTGGCGGTTGATCCGAAGCTCGAGGGCCTGCGCGGCGAGCCTCGATTCAGGGCGGCCCTGGTGGCGATGAAGCTCGGCGAGGCCCCATGATCCGCGTCTTCGTCCACGAGGCGGGCGCGACGCGAGAGGAGCGGCAGGTGGACCGCGCCTGGCTGGCGCCCGACAGCGGGTGCACCGTCTGGGTGGACCTCGCGGAGCCGACCGATGAGGAGGGCCGTATCCTGACGGCCGTCTTCGGGTTCCACGACCTGGCAGTGGAGTCTGCCTTGCAACGCGAGGCGCGCCCGAAGATCGAGACCTACGGCGACTATCTCTACCTCGTGCTGCACGGGATCAATTTCCATGGCGTGGAGCACGCGTTCGATACGCACGACACGGACTTCTTCCTGGGGCCCAGCTACCTGGTGACCGTGCACGACGGCAAGCGGCGCAGCATCGCGCACGTGACGGAGCTGTGCGAGCGCACGAGCCACATCCTGGCGGAAGGGCCCGTGGCCCTCCTGCATCGCATCGTGGACACGATGGTGGACCACTATCGTCCGGAAGCTGACGAGCTGGAAGGCCGCCTCGACGAGATCGAGAAGGCCGTCATCCAGGCCGACCACGAAGGCCTGATGGTCGACATCCTGGCGGCCAAACGCGACATCTCGATGCTCCGGCGCATCGTGGTGCCACAGCGCGACGCCGTGGGCCGGCTGGCGCGCCGCGAGTTCGGGGTCATCAACCAGGAGATGGCCTACAGGTTCCGCGACGTGTACGACCAGCTCAGTCGCATCTCGGAGGACGCGATGGTGTTCCACGATCGGGTCACGGGGATCCTGGACGCGCACCTGGCGAGCGTGTCGAATCGCCTGGCGGACGTCTCGCGCCTGCTGGCCGTGATCGCGACGCTGTTCGGCCCGCTCACCGTGCTGACGGGGCTCTTCGGCATGAACGTGCCACTCCCCAGCCTGGGTCTCGGGGGAACGGGGCAGTTCTGGGAGATCGTCGGCTTCATGGTGCTGTCGTGCGGCGGGATGTACTGGTGGTTCAAGAGGTCGGGATGGCTGTAGCCAGGACCGGATTCTAGCCGTGGGCCGCATCACGAAACTCCCCGACGACCTTGCCAACCAGATTGCCGCCGGCGAGGTCGTGGAGCGCCCCGCCTCCGTCATCAAGGAACTGGTCGAGAACGCCATCGACGCCGAGGCGCGGCGCATCACGATCACCACCGAGTACGGCGGCAAGAAGCTGATTCGTGTCGAGGACGATGGGCTCGGGATGGATCCCGATGATGCGCGCCTCAGCCTGGAGCGGCACGCCACGAGCAAGATCCGCCGGGCGGACGACCTGGGCGCCATCGTGACGCTCGGCTTCCGGGGAGAGGCCCTCCCCTCCATGGCATCGGTCTCGCACTTCCGCATGCGGACCCGCGCGCGCGGTGACGTCAGCGGCACCGAGATCCGCGTGAACGCCGGCGTGCTGGAGTCGGTCGTCGAGGCCGGCGGGCCCGAGGGCACCCTGATCGAGATGGCCGACCTCTTCTACAACCTGCCGGCGCGGCGCAAGTTCCTCAAGTCCGACGGCGCCGAGAGTGCGCAGATCTCCAGGACCGTCACGCAGCTCGCCTTGTGCTATCCGCAGGTGGGGTTCACGCTCGTCAACGCCGGGCGGAAGGTGCTGGCCTGTCCACCTGTCGCCTCGGTTCCGGATCGCCTGTACCAGCTCTACGGGGACCGGCCCGACCTGGTGGAGGTGCAGCGCGAGTCCCACGGCGTGCGCGTGCACGGCTTCGTTGCGGCGCTTGCCGAGCACGGTCCGACACGCGGTCCGCAGCACGTGTTCGTCAACCGTCGCATCGTCAAGGACAAGACGATCGCACACGCGATCTTCGACGCCTACAGCGTGGCGTCCAACAAGGAGCGAAGTCCCGAGGTGCATCTCTTCCTCGAGATTCCGCCCGAGCGCATCGACGTCAACGTGCACCCGACGAAGGCCGAAGTGCGCTTCAAGGAGCAGTCCCTGGTGCACGAGGTGGTTCGCCGCGCCGTCGGCGATGCGCTCGGGCGGGGAGCGGCCCCGGAGCTGACCCTGCGCCCCCCGGATCTCGAGCCGGGGCGCCCCCTCCCACAGGCCATTCCGGGCGTGCTGGGCGGAGGCGTCTACCCGAACCGGTGGGCCGCGCCATATCCGGCAGGCGCCCCCGAACCCGCGTCGGCGATGGGACGGGGCCTGCCGCCGCAGCCCGGGACGCGCATCTCGACCGAGGAGCAGGCTTCGAGGGGCCAGGTCGCTGGAGGCGTCCCCAGCGTGTCCGGCTTGCGGCCGCTGATTCCCCTCGGGCAGTTCCGTGACACGTTCATCATCGCCATCGATGACGAAGGCATCGCCATCGTCGATCAGCACGTGGCGCACGAGCGCGTGCTGTTCGAGCGCATCATGCAGCAGCTCACCGAGCGGCCCCTGGAGAGCCAGCGGCTGTTGATTCCGCTCGTGCTGGAGCTGGCGCCGGCGGAGCGCGAGGCACTGGTCTCCCGTCGCGAGTCACTCGAGCGTTTCGGTTTCGAGGTGGACGACTTCGGCGGCGACAGCGTGAAGGTCTCGGCGATTCCCGCGGTGCTGCCGAGGGAGGAGTGTGAGGGCGCGCTCCGGTCGCTCGCCACCGACCTGGAGGGGCTCGACCGTGGGCTGGAGATCCAGGAGGGCCTCAAGCGCATCGCGGCGCTCACGGCGTGTCACGCGGCGGTGAAGGCGAACTACCCGCTGACGATGGAGAAGATGACGCACATCCTAGCGGAGCTGCGTGCCACGGAGTACTCGACGGTGTGTCCGCACGGCCGGCCGGTCATGCTGCGGATCACCCGTCGCGAGGTGGAGAAGAACTTCGAGCGGATCTGAACCAGGAGTCAGGAGGCAGGAGGCAGGAGGCAGGAGGCAGGAGGTAGGAGGTGGGGGTCAGGAGCCTCGTGGGTCGGCGTCGTCCCGCCGGCGGCGCTTCAGCTCTTTCCATCCGTCGAGCCGACGCTTGATCTCCTTCTCGAAGCCGCGCTCCGTCGGGCGATAGAAGGTGCGGCCCTGGAGGTTGTCGGGCAGGCAGTCCATGCCGGCCACGCCCTCCGGCTCGTCGTGGGCGTAGCGATAGCCTTTGCCGTAGTCGAGCGCCTTCATCAGGGTCGTCGGCGCATTCCGCAGGTGCAGGGGGACGGGGGAGGCCGCATCGCGCTGGGCCGACTGGGCCGCGTCGCCGTACGCGGTGTAGACGGCGTTGCTCTTCGGCGCCGTCGCCAGGTAGATCGCGCACTGCGCAAGCGCGGTGTTGGCCTCGGGGTATCCGAGGAAGTGGGTGGCGTCGCGTGCGGCCGTGGCCAGGATCAGGGCCTGTGGATCCGCGTTGCCGATGTCTTCGGAGGCGAAGCGGACGAGACGCCGCGCGATGTACATCGGGTCCTCCCCGGCCTCGACCATGCGCGCCAGCCAGTAGACGGCGGCATCGGGGTCGCTGTTGCGCATCGACTTGTGGAGCGCGGAGATCAGGTTGAAGTGCTCTTCGCCGCCCTTGTCGTACAGCAGGGCCTTGTGCTGCAGCGTGCGCTCGAGCAGCGCGTCGTCGATGTGTGGTCGCCCGGCCGGCTGCGGCGCCGAGGCCACCAGCAACTGGAGCAGGTTCAGCGCGGTGCGGGCGTCGCCATTGGCGAAGCGGGCGACCTTCGCCAGCACCTCGTCGGTCGCCTCCGGCTGCTGGCGCCCGAGCCCGCGCTCGTCATCGGCGAGCGCGCGGCGCAGGATGGTGACGATCGCGGTCTCGTCGAGCGGTTTCAGCACGAACACCTTCGAGCGCGAGAGCAGGGCCGCGTTCACCTCGAAGGACGGGTTCTCGGTGGTGGCGCCGATGAGGACGATGTCCCCGGCCTCCACGCGGGGGAGGAAGGCGTCCTGCTGGGCCTTGTTGAAGCGGTGGATCTCGTCCACGAACACGATGGTGCGGGAGCCCTGCCGGCGGCGGCGCTGCTCGGCCGCGGCCATCACGTCCTTGACCTCCTTGATGCCCGACAGCACGGCGCTGAACGACACGAACTGCGCACGCGAGACATCGGCAATCAGGCGGGCGAGCGTGGTCTTGCCTGTGCCGGGCGGCCCCCACAGGATGATCGACTGCAGCAGGTCGCGATCGATCATCTCGCGCAGGGGGCGGCCGGGGCCGATCACCTCGTCCTGCCCGACGACCTCGTCGAGCGTGCGCGGCCGCATGCGCTCCGGCAGCGGCACGGTGCGCGGGTCGATGGGCTCGACGGGGTCGTCGAAGAGGCTCACGGCCGTGCGCTCCGCTGCCGTTGGGCCTCATAGGCGAGCAGGGCCGCGGCGACGGCCACGTTCAGCGACTCGACGCGCGCCCGCATCGGGATGCGGACACGCGCGTCGGCCAGGGCCAGCACGTCGTGAGGCACCCCGGCGCCTTCCGCGCCAAGGACGAGCACCAGCGGTTCGGTGAGCGGCAGGTCGTACATCGAAACGCCCTCCCGCGGATCGGCCGCGATGACGCGCAGGCCCTGGCGCTGCCACGAGCGTACGCGATCGAGTGCGGTGCCGTCCCGGTACACGGGCACGCGGAACGCGCTCCCCATCGAGGCGCGCAGCGCCTTCCAGGTCCACGGATCGGCCGTCTGCTGGTCGAGCAGGACACCCGTGGCGCCGGCGGCGTCCGCGGATCGCACGATGGCCCCGACGTTGCCCGGGTCCTGCACGCGGAAGGCCGCAAGCACGAGGGCGGGCGCGGGTGAGACGAGCGCGTCCGCATCGACCGCCGGCCGGGGACACACGGCGACGATCCCTGACGCGGATCGCACAGGGGACATCGCATCCATCACGGCGGCGGTCACGTCACCGACGACGGCGCCCGACGCGCGTGCGCGCTCCAGCAGAGCCGGATCCTCCCGCGGGCGCGACGCGTCGACGGCCACCCACTCGATCCGCAGGCCCGACGACAGCGCTTCGGCGAGCAGGTGCCATCCATCGAGCAGCAGACGCGCGTCGTCGCCGCGCACGATCGCGCGGCAGTCTGCGACCCATCCGTGGTGACGGCTGGTGATGATCGACATGTCCGCTCGGCCAATTATGCTAAAGTTTGAAGGTTGCGCGATGAAGGCGAAGATACTCAAGCGATTCGAAGACGAGGTGGCGGGGCTCGAGCGCGAGCTGAAGATGGAGCTCCCGAAGGAGATCCAGCGGGCGCGTGAGCTCGGAGACCTGCGCGAGAACGCGGAGTATCAGGCAGCCAAGGAGCGCCAGACCTACGTGCAGGCCCGTATCGGGATGTTGCGGCGCCGCATGAACGAGATCGCGCTGATGAACATGGAGAAGATCCCGCACGGCAAGGCGGGGTTCGGATCCACGGTGACGCTGAAGGAGTCCACGGGACAGGAACTGGTGTACCAGCTCGTGATGCCCGAGGACGCAGACGGCGAGAAGGGCCTCATCTCCACGAGCTCGCCCATCGGGCGGGCGCTGCTCAATCGTGAAGAAGGTGACGAGGTGTCGGTCTCGACGCCCAACGGCGCCCGCAACTTCGAGATCATCAAGCTGGTGACCATCCACGACGAGTAGTGGTAGACCACTATTCCCCTGAACGTCGCACGGCGCTGGTGTTGAGCGGCACTGGCGCCGACGGGGCGTACCATGCGGGCGTGCTCCGCGCCCTCCACGAAACCGGCATCAAGATCGACGTCATCGGCGGCCGTGGCATCGGCGCCATGGGCGCCGTGCTCCATGCCATCGACGGCGCGGCCCGCCTCTGGGAGCCAGGCGGCGTGTGGCGCAGTGCCTCCGCCGCGCGGCTCTACCGGTGGCGATGGCCATTCCGCTGGCTGACGGGCCTCGTCGCGGCGCTGCTGATCGTGCTCGCCGTCCCGCTCGGGGCACTGGTGATTGCCGCGGCCATCTATCCGATCGCGCTCGGCCTTGGCATGCTCGGCCTGGCGCAGGGCGCCGACCTGGCGCGCGGGCTCCTGGAGGCAGTGGGGCGGGCCTTCGGGGCCGCGGGCCTCCCGACGTGGATTCCTCGACTCGTCCTCGGGCTTGCCGCGGTGGGGGTGCTCGTCCTCGGGCTCGGCGTGATGGTCGAGCGCCGCCGGCAGCGGATCCGGCGAACCTCGGCCGCGCCGGCGCTCTGGTCCCTCCTGGGCGCGCCCATCGAGCCTGGCGGGGCCATTCGCTCCGCGACTGGCGCACTCTGGGGCATCCTCAAGGGCGGCGCTTCCCTGCGTGCCCCGGACTCGCGGGATCTGGGCAGGCGGTACGCCGACCTGCTCACCGACAACCTCGGGCATCCGGGCTTCCGGGAGTTGCTGGTGGTGGCGCACGACCTCGACGCGCAGCGGGATGTCGTTTTCGGGCTGGTCCGGGAGCCCTACCGCAAGGCGCTGTTCGCGGCCACGACCGCCACCTCGGCCCGGCGAGCGGAGGCGCACGACCTCGCCGGCGTGGCCCGCGAGCACCTCGTGGACGCACTCGCCGCGGCGCTGGTGCTGCCTGGTGTCTGCCAGCCCCGCCTGGTGAGTTTTGCCGCGGAGACGTTCTGGCGCGGCGAGTCGCACCGCCTGTCCGATCGGACGGCGAGCCTCGGCCGCCTGGTGGAGGAGGCCGCGGCTGTCGGAGCCGAGCAGCTCATCGTGGTGTCGGCGGCGCCCGAGCCGCCGGCGCCGCACGCGCTGCGGCCCACGCGCGGCGACGTCCTCGGTCAGGTCGGCGAGCACCTGGCCTCCGCGGAATCCGTGGCGCTGGCCGATGCCATTCGCCACCTCCAGCACCGATTCCAGGGCACGTACGTCATCCGTCCGTCGCACAATCCCGTGAGGCCGCTGGACCTCGCCGGCGCGTTCGACGAGCGATCGGACCGCGCGCACTCCATCGAGGAACTGATGGAGCGCGGCTACGAGGACGCGTATCGGCAGTTCATCGAGCCCGTGCTCGGCGACAGCGGCGAACGGATGTAGGGAGGGCACGGCCTATGCACAAGAGCACCGAGTTGATTCACGCGGGAGAAGGGGTGACCGCCGCGGGTACGCCGTCGCTGACCACGCCCGTCTACGCGACCAGCACGTTCGTCTTCGACTCGGCCGCCCAGGTCCAGGCCTACCAGGAGGGCCGCGAGACGGGGTATCTCTACTCCCGCTACGAGAACCCGACGGTCGTCGCCGTCGAGCAGACACTCGCGGCCGCCGATGGTGCCGAGTGCAGCCTCCTCTTCAGCTCGGGACAGGCGGCCAGCACCCATGCCCTGCTCACGCTGCTGCGGCAGGGCGACGAGGTGGTGTGCAGCGCGGCCATCTACGGCGGCACGCATCACCTGATCGCCGACCTGCTGCCACGCTTCGGGATCGAGGGCCGGTTCGTCTCGCTCGAGGCGCTGGCGGACCCGGCGCGCGTGATTGGCCCGCGCACGCGCGTGGTGTGGGTGGAGTCGCCCATTAACCCGACGCTTCGCTGCGTGGATCTTCGCCGGGTCGCCGAGACCTGCCGCGCCGCGGGCGTGGTGTCCGTGGCCGACAACACCTTTGCCTCGCCCGTGAACCAGCCGGTGCTGGCCCTGGGCGTGGACATTTCGATGCAGAGTGCCACGAAGTACCTGAACGGCCACAGCGACGTGACGGCGGGCGTGCTCTCCGGCGCTCGCGGCGTGCTGGAGCCCATTGCCAGGGCTCGCCGGCTGATGGGGGCGGTCCTCGACCCGCAGGCGGCGTTCGCGCTGGGGCGCGGCCTGAAGACGCTGCCCCTGCGGGTGGCGCAGCAGAACCGGACGGCGATGGCCGTCGCCACCGCGCTCGAGGGCGATCCCGGCCTCACGCGCGTGTACTATCCCGGGCTGGCGTCCCACCCGGACCACGCCATTGCCGCGCGGCAGATGTCGGGCTTCGGCGGGATGGTTACCATCGACGTCGCGGGCGGCCAGCCCGCCGCGTTCCGCGCCTTCGACCGCCTCCAGCTGATCAAGCGGGCCGCCAGCCTGGGCGGCGTCGAGAGCATCTGCAGCCTGCCGATTCTGTCCTCGCACACGGGGCTGACGGACCAGCAGCTGGCCGAAGCCGGGGTGTCCCGCGGCATGATCCGGATCTCGATCGGCCTCGAGGATGCGGAGGACCTGATCGAGGACGTTCGACAGGCCCTTCGGTAGGCGGCCCTTCGGGCCGTAGGCCTTTGGCAGGCAGCCCTTCGGGCTGTAGGCCTTCGGTAGGCCGCGCTGCGCGCGGTAGGCCTTCGGTAGGGAGGGATCCTACCGCGCGGAAGCGCGGCCTACTGAAAGCCTACGCGCGCGACGCGCGCGCCTACGCGGCCCGAAGGGCCGCGCCTATCGCAGGCCTGCTTTCACCTCGTGCAGGAATTCGAGCACCAGCTCGAGCATGCGCTGGTTGATGCGCGATCCCTCGTATGTGCCGAACTTCTGCTGGAATGCCTCGACCGGCACCACGGCCTTGGCCATCGTGCGATGGCCGCCGGCGCTGCCGATGTCGTTGAACCACCGGCGCACGAAGTCACCGGCGTTGCGTGAATAGCCCAGGTTCCGCACCGAGACCACGAACGTGTCGTTCACCACGCCCGACACGATCGTCCACTGCACGTCTTCGAGCTGGAGGTAGAAGTCCGCCACGTACGGCACGAAGTCCTCGCGCGGCGGCTCGCCGAGGAACGCGCAGAACACGTGCTCGACCATGCGGCCCGACTGCCACGCCTTGATCACGTAGTCCAGCCGCTCACCAGTGATTTCCGAGCCCTCCATCTTGCGGACCATCGTGGCGTCCGCGAGCGGGTAGAGATACGAGAAGGCGTCGAGGTCGGCGTTGTTCGCCTGGCGATTGAAGAAGAGCGTGTCCGACTTGATCGCGTAGAGCATCGCGGTCGCGGTCCGCTCCGAGATGTCGATATCCACGGCGCGCAGGTGCTCGGTGAGGATGGTCGACGTCGACCCGTAGTCGGATCGGATGTCCCGGTAGACCGCCGTATAGCCCGGCTGCTCGGGATGGTGGTCGATCACGAGATCCGCGTGGGGCAGCAGGCCGGGGAAGTAATGAGGCTGCACGTCGACGAGGGCAATCTTGTCGAACCCGGCAAGCTGCTCGGCCGTCACCACCTCGTAGTGCAGGTCCAGCAGTTTGACCATCCGCTGGTTCTCCGGACGGGTGACCCCCTGCATGCAGCCGATGATGGCCGTCTGCCTGGTGCGGCGGAGCAGACTGCGGAGGGCGAGGCCGCTGGCGAGCGCGTCGGGATCCGGATCGTTGTGCGTCAGGATCAGGACACGATCGGCGTCACGAAAGTAGTGTTGGTACTGCTGGACCTTCTGCCGGGTCACCGACCTCGCCAGCTCCAGCATGAGCGGCCGGCCGAACAACTCGGCCAGGGTCAGCGTGTTGACGTCGGGGAAGTCCGCGCGCAGCGCCTCGGCCTTCTTCATCTCGTCTGGGCGCGTGCCGAGGACGTACACGAGCGTGCCCCCCGCGCCCACGGCCGCGTCGAGGATGCGCCGGAGCCCCTTGCGCCCGTTGTCCTCGATGATGACGACCGTTCCGGGGGTGAGATCGGCCTTGACGAAGCTGTCGAGACGGTGGGGATCGGCGACGGTGAGCGGGAGACCGAAATCCTCCACGCGGCGAGCGAGGGCCGCGCTTTCCACCATCAGTTCGACGTCGGCGTGGGGAGCCAGGACTGCCTCGAGGAGCCGGGCAACCAGCTCCGTATGGCAGACCGCAAGACAACGCACGATTCCCAATTATAGGCCCGGTCCGGTCGGGCGCGGCACCCGGCCCGCCCGGACGGTGACAACCTGTCGCAGGGCTGGTGTAGGATGCGCGCCATGGCGCGCGTGTTCCTGTGTCTGCTCGCCGTGCTGGCACCGGCCGCGGCCCCTGGCGCCGGCCAGATGGTGTTCCGCGGCGGGGTGGACCTGGTCACCTTCGGGGTGACGGTCACGGATCGAAAGGGCAACCTGGTCACCGACCTGACGCGCGACGAGTTCCAGATCCTCGAGGACGGACGGCCGCAGACCCTGGAGTTCTTTGGCCCTGCCGCGGACCCGGGCGATCGGGACGTCCTGGCGAACCTGCACCCCGGTCTCCTGCTCGACACCAGCGGCAGCATGGAGCACGACCTGGCCCTGGCGCGGACGGCCGCCATCCGCTTCCTCAACTTGCTGCCTGCCTCCGGGGACATCACCCTCGTGGACTTCGACACGGAGGTGCGGGTCACGCGGTACCCGCAGCGGGATTTCCCCCGCATTGTGGAGCGTATCAGGGGGCGGAAGGCCAGGGGAGAGACGGCCTTGTACGACGCGCTCGGGGTCTACCTCGACGGAGCGGCCGAGCAGTCCGGCCGGCCCGTGCTGGTCATCTACTCCGACGGGGTCGACTCGCGGTCCGAGCTCACGTTCCAGGAGGCGGTGGACCTGCTCAAGGCGTCTCACGCCACCGTCTATGCCATCGGCCTGCTGGACAACGGCGGGAGTGCCCGCATGGATTCGCGGATGAAGCTCCAGATGATGGCGGAGACGACCGGGGGGACCGCCGTGTTCCCCGCCTCCGTGAAGGATCTGGACGCCTTCTATGCGAGGATTCTCGAGGAGATCCGCGGCCAGTACCAACTGGGCTACGCATCGACCAACCCCGCCACCGACGGGCGCTGGCGCAACGTCGACGTGCGCGTCACGCGGCCGGGCCTGAAAGTGCGCACCCGGAAGGGGTACTTCGCGCCGTACACGCCCGGTCGACGGGACTGACGTTCGGGAGGCACTCCGGGGCCGGCGTCCATCGCTGTGGTACCATGCCCTTTTGGGCCAGTCCTCCGCATGCCGTCCGTATACGACCGGTTCACCCTCACCTCCGAATTCGAGCTCCGCGGTGATCAGGTCCGGGCCGTGCCCGAGCTGGTGGACGGCCTCACGCGCGGCGACCGGCACCAGGTCCTGCTGGGTGTGACCGGGTCGGGCAAGACCTACTCCATGGCGGAGGTCATCGCCCGGGTGAACCGGCCCACGCTGGTGATGGCGCACAACAAGACCCTGGCGGCCCAGCTGTTCCAGGAATTCCGCCGCTTCTTCCCCGAGAACGCCGTCGAGTACTTCGTCAGCTACTACGACTACTACCAGCCCGAGGCCTACGTCCCCTCCAGCGACACCTATATCGAGAAGGAGTCCACGATCAACGACGAGATCGACCGGATGCGCCTCTCGGCGACGCGGTCGCTGTTCGAGCGGCGCGACGTGATTATCGTGGCCAGTGTCTCCTGCATCTACGGCCTCGGCTCGCCAGAGGCCTACTACGGGATGCTGCTGCCGCTCGAGCGTGGCCAGCGCATCGGGCGCGACCAGATCCTGCGCAAGCTCGTCGAAATCCAGTACGAGCGCAACGACGTGGAGTTCGGCCGCGGCACCTTCCGCGTCCGGGGCGACATCGTCGAGGTCTACCCGTCGTACGAAGAGGTGGCGCTGCGGATCGGGCTGTTCGGCGACGAAGTGGACGAGCTGGTGTCGTTCGACCCGCTCACCGGGAAGGCGTTTCGCCGGCACGACCGTGTGGCCGTCTACCCGAAGTCCCACTTCGTCACGAGCCGCGATCGGCTGAAGGAGGCCGTCGAGTCCATCAGGGCCGAATTGGCCGAGCGCCGGTCCGACCTGGAGTCGCAGGGCAAGCTGCTCGAGGCGCAGCGCCTCCACCAGCGGACGATGTTCGATCTCGAGATGATGAAGGAGATTGGCTACTGCCACGGCATCGAGAACTACTCGCGGCACCTGACCGGGCGCCGTGCGGGTGAGCCCCCGCCGACGCTGCTCGACTACCTGCCGTCCGATGCCCTTGTGGTGGTCGACGAAAGTCATCAGACCGTCCCGCAGATCCGCGGCATGTACCATGGCGACCGTTCGCGGAAGGAGGTGCTGGTCGAGTACGGCTTCCGGCTGCCATCGGCGCTCGACAACCGGCCACTGAACTTCGAGGAGTGGGAGTCCCGGGTGCACCAGCTGATCTACGTCTCGGCCACGCCGGGCCCGTACGAGCTGCAGAAGTCGGGGGGCGTCGTCGTGGAGCAGGTGATCCGGCCGACCGGGCTCATGGATCCGCCGATCGACGTGAGGCCGGTGAAGGGCCAGGTGGACGATCTGCTGGCGGAGATTCGCACCCGTGCCGGGCGCGGAGAGCGGGTATTGGTCACGACGCTCACGAAGCGGATGGCCGAGGACCTGACGCAGTACTACCAGGAGCTCGGCGTGAAGGTGCGCTACCTCCACTCGGACATCGACACGCTGGAACGAGTGGAGATCCTCCGGGACCTGCGGCGCGGCGTGTTCGACGTGCTCGTGGGGATCAACCTGCTGCGGGAGGGCCTGGACCTGCCCGAGGTGTCGCTGGTCGCCATCCTGGACGCCGACAAGGAAGGCTTCCTGCGCTCCAGCGGCGCGCTGATCCAGACGTCGGGCCGCGCCGCCCGCAACGTGAGCGGGCAGGTCATCATGTATGCGGACACGATGACGGATTCCATGAAGGCCGCCATCGGCGAAACGTCGCGCCGCCGTGCCCTGCAGGCTGCCTACAACACCGAACACGGCATCACGCCGACCTCGGTCGTGAAGGCGATTGACGACGTGCTGACGAGCGTCTACGAGCGGGACTACCTGGGCGTGCCGGAGAAGGTGGAGAAGGGCCGGCCGATGTTCCGCACGCAGGCGGAGCTCGACACCTACGTGACGGGGCTCGAGAAGGAGATGAAGGCCGCGGCCGCCAACCTCGACTTCGAGACGGCGGCCGCGCTGCGCGACCAGATTCGCGCCCTGAAGACCCGCGACCTCGGGCTGGGGGCTCCGACCTTCACGTGAACGGCTCCCTCGGTTCGACGGTCGTGGAGAAGGTGAAGAGCGGCCTCCTGGAGGTGCAGGAGTACGTGCGCCTCAGCGGTGATACCGCCCGCGGTGCCGTCAGCCGCCCGTTCTACGCGCACGACCTGATCGAGCAGCTCGAGGTGATCGGGCTGGGCTCGCTGACGGTCGTGCTGCTCACGGGGTTCTTCACGGGGGCGGTCCTGGCCCTGCAGTCGGGGATGACCCTGGACCAGTTCGGCGCGCGGCCCTACGTCGGCCGCCTCATCAGCGCCTCGATGATCAAGGAGCTGGGGCCCGTGCTCACGGCCCTCATGCTGGCCGGCCGCGTCGGCTCGGGCATCGCGGCCGAGCTCGGCTCGATGGTCGTGACCGAACAGGTGAGCGCCCTCCGGGCGCTCGGCACGGACCCGGTGCGCAAGCTGGTCGTGCCCCGGGTGCTCGCCGGCTTCATCATGTGTCCCATCCTGACCGTCGTGGCCAATGCGGTGGGGCTGCTCGGCGGGTGGATCATGGCCGTCTCGCAGCTGCGCGTCGCCTCCTCGGTCTACTGGCAGTCGGTGGTCGACGGGCTGTACATCGAGGACATCTGGATGGGGCTCATCAAGCCCTTCTTCCTGGGCTTCATCATCGTCACCATCGGATGCCATGTGGGCTTGCGGACCCGCGGCGGCACCCAGGGCGTCGGGCGCGCCACCACGAACGCGGTGGTGGCGGCGTCGGTGACCGTGCTCGTGGTCGACTTCTTCGTCACCCGGCTCCTCCTCACCCTGCTGTTCTGATGCGACGCGCCTCCCTCGCCGATTTCGGTCTGCCCGTCGAACTGGTCGAACCGCATGCGCCGGTCGTGCTGTTCGACAAGGTGTGCCTGGCGTTCGACGACAAGGTCATCCTGAGGAACGTCACCTTCGACGTGCGCGCGGGCCACACGAAGATCTTCCTCGGCGCGAGCGGCGCGGGGAAGTCCACCATCCTGAAGCTGATGCTGGGCCTGCTCAGGCCCGATTCCGGCACCATCTGGGTGCTGGGGCACCGCGTGGACACCATGAACGAGGAGCAGTTGATGGGCGTCCGCCATCACATGGGCATGGTGTTCCAGGAGGGCGCGCTCTTCGATTCCTTCACCGTGGGCGAGAACGTCGGCTACAAGCTGTACGAGGAGACGCGGCAGCCGCTCGACGAGGTGCGCCGGCGCGTCGAGGAGGTCCTCGGCTTCGTGGGGCTCGGCGAGCACATCGACAAGATGCCGTCGGAGCTGTCCGGCGGCCAGCGCCGGCGGGTGGCCATTGCCCGGGCGATGGCGGCGAAGCCAGGCCTGCTCCTGTACGACGAGCCGACCACCGGCCTCGACCCGATGACATCGCTCACGATCGACGCGGAGATCATCAAGCTCCGCGACCTCGAGAACGTCACCTCGGTGCTCGTGACCCACCAGTTGCGCGACGCGTTCTACGTGGCGACGCACGCGGCGTCGCGCCAGCCCAATGGGGGCATCGACATCGCGCCCGCCGGGGACGACAAGCTCCAGCAGGCCGACTTCGTGATGCTGCGTGACGCGGAGATTGCGTTCGAAGGGTCGGCCGAGGATCTTCGCTCGTCGCGCGATCCGTATCTGAGAGAATTCCTGTCGTAGGAAGGGTGCTCCGTACATGCCACGCACACGCTCTCTGGCCTTCGCCGAACTCAAGCTGGGCATCATCGCCGTGGTGGCGATCGTCCTGGCCGGCATCCTGATCTTCGCGGTCGGAGGCGGGGGCTTCTTCTGGCAGCAGTACCCGCTGAAGACGACGTTCCCCAACGTGGCCGGCATCAAGAGCGGGTCGCCGGTGCGGGTGGCCGGCATCGAGAAGGGCTCGGTGTCGAGGGTGGAGTTCGCCGGGACCGGCGTCGAGGTGTGGCTCGACGTCGAGAACGACATGCGGCCGCTCATCACCAGCGGCTCGGTGGCCTCCATCGGCTCCATCTCCCTGCTCGGGGAAGGGGCCGTCGACGTCACCGCCGCGCCGAGCGGGACACCGCTGCCGGACTGGGGGTACATCAAGTCCGGGCCAGCCGTCGGCAGCATCGCGGAGCTTACCGACAAGGCGACCAGCGGGCTCGAAGAGGCCAAGCGCCTGATCCAGGACATCCGCGCCGGCAAGGGCACCGTCGGCAGGCTGTTCACCGACGATGGCGTGTACCGGGAGATAGAGGGCTTTGTCGCCGCGGCCGAGCGAGTGACGAGCGCCATCGCCTCGGGCGAGGGCACGCTGGGCAAACTCACCCGCGACCCCAGGCTCTACGACGAGCTGGAGCAGTCGATCGCGAACCTGAACGCGATGACGATGCGCCTGCGCGCCGGAGAAGGGACGCTCGGTCAGCTGCTGAACGACCCTGCCCTGGCGCGGAACCTGACCAATACGTCCTCGAACCTCGAGACGGTCACCGGACGGCTGAACAAGGGCGAGGGGACGATCGGGAAGCTCCTGACCGAGGACGCGCTCTACCAGCGCCTCGACGCGATGACGGGCCGGCTCGACGCACTCGTGGAGCGGCTGAACACCGGACAGGGCACCGCAGGCCAGTTGCTGCAGGACAAGCAGTTATATGAGAACATGAATCAGGCTGCGTCCGAACTGCGCGGCCTCATCGGGGACATCCGGAAGGATCCCAAGAAATACCTGAACGTCAAGGTCAGCATCTTCTGACACGGAGGCACTCATGTCGAGGGACAACCACACCGGTGCTGGCAGCGTGATGCTGGCCTTCGTCGTCGGAGCCCTCACGGGCGCGGCCGTGGCGCTCCTGTTCGCCCCGGCCTCCGGCGAGGAAACGCGGGAGTATCTGGGACAGAAGGCTCGCGAGGGTCGTGAGAAGGCCCGTGATGCCGTGGACCACGGCCGCGAGTTCTACCAGCGGAATCGCGAGACGGTGGCCACCGCGATCGACCGCGGCCGCGAGGCGTTCCAGCAGGCCCGGGAGCGCGGGGAGCAGGCGTGACCGGAGCCGCGGAGCTGTTCCTCGGGGTCATCGCGATCTCGGTGCTCGTGATGGCGACCATCCAGGTGGCCGCCCTCGTGGCCGGGTTCCGCCTGGCCAAGCGCGTGGAGCAGCTCTCGCGGCAGCTCGAGCAGGAGATCAAGCCGCTCATCGCGAACCTGACGGACGTCACGACGGAGCTGTCCCGTACGGCGGGGCTGGCATCGCGGCAGGTCGAACGCGTGGATCGCCTGTTCGGCGACATGGCCGTGCGCGTGGACCAGACACTGGCCGTCGCGCAGCAGTTCGTCCAGGGCCCCGCGAAGAGCGGCCTGGCGGTGCTGAGCGGCCTGCAGGCCGCGATCTCCACGTTCAGGGGCATCCGCGAAGCCTCCCGGCGCCGCCGGAAGGTCACCCCTGCCGTCGACGACGACTCGCTGTTCATCGGCTGAACGCGCCTTTACGTTGACGCCGGCCGCTGGCCGATGATAGATGGAGGGACATGATTCGTCCCCTTCGACTGCTGCCCGCCGTTTGCCTCCTCGCCGCATCTGTCTCACCCGCGGCCGCACAGGAACCCCAGTCGGCGGCCGCCGCAAAGGAACTGGCGCAGCTGCTCACCGAGCGGAAGCTCGACAGCTTTGCCGTGCGCATCCCGAACACTCCCGACGAGTTCGCCGCGACCCTGGCGTTTCCGGGACAGATCATCGTCGTGTGGGCCAGGTTCAGCGCCCCGGCCGTGCTCAACGAGAAACTGATCAACCGCGCGTACCGGGAGGCCTACATCGACCTGAACAGCGCCTCCGACCCGGCCAGCCGGAACTTCATCACGGACCTGGGCGCCGACGGCCTCCGGCGGGGCGGCAAGAACCAGCCCGCCGATTCGCATGACGTCGGAACGAAGAGCATGCGGTTCGACGGCAGCTGGCGCGAAGACAAGATGTCGGAGAAGGAGTACATGCAGGCCCTGGCCGATGCCGACGCCGCCTATGCGCGTGTCCTCGGCCTGCTGCTCGAGCAGTTGAAGAAGGCCGGTTAGAAGGCAAAAGGCAGAAGGCGCGGCATGCCATAATCCGCGCCATGTCACACCTCCTTCGACGTCTCGTGTTCCCGGCGGCCCTGGCCCTGGCCGCGACCGTGCCCGCGTGGGCTCAGCCGTCGGCGGCGCCGCTCTGGTCCGGGCGCTTCGACGTCGAGCCCGACAAGGCGCTGCTGGCCTGGGGCGCGTCGTTCAGCTTCGACAAGCGCCTCTTCGAAGACGACGTCGCGGGCAGCCTGGCCTGGGCGGAGGCGCTGACGCGAGCCGGGGTACTGAATGCGGAGGAATCCGCGGCCATCAGGCGCGGCCTCAACTCCATCCTCGAGAGCGGCCGCAGCAATCCCGCCTTCCTCTCCGGCCCGGACGAGGACATCCACTCCTTCGTCGAGCGCGTCCTGATCGAGCGGATCGGGGAACCCGGCCGGCGCCTGCACACAGGCCGATCGCGGAACGACCAGGTGGCGGTGGACATGCGGTTGTACGTTCGCCGGCGCGTCCCCGACATCCAGAAGTCCCTCCTCGCCGTCATCGACGCGCTGGTCGCGCAGGCCACCTCCGCTGGCGACGCGGTGATGCCCTCGTACACGCACGTGCGTCGGGCGCAGCCCGTGCTGGTGTCGCACTACCTGCTGGCGCACGCGCACGCCTTGCGGAGGGACGTGCAGCGTTTCGGCGCCGTGCGGGCCGAGGCCGATGCCATGCCGCTCGGTGCGGGTGCCATCGCCGGCAGCAACTACGCCGTGGACCCGGCGTTTCTGGCGGAGCGCCTGGGCTTCACCACCGTGGTGGCCAACAGCATCGACGCCACCTCGGACCGCGACTACGTGAGCAGCTTCCTGCACGCGTCCTCCCTGGCCATGGTGCACCTGAGCCGGCTGGCCGAGGACGTCGTGCTCTTCACGGGCGAGGAGTTCGGGTTCTTCGTGCTCTCCGACGCGGTGGCCACGGGCAGCAGCCTGATGCCGCAGAAGAAGAACCCCGATCCGATGGAGCTGGTCCGCGGCAAGGCCGGACGCACCATCGGCCACCTCACGGCCCTGCTGACCACGATGAAGGGACTGCCGAGCGGGTACAACAAGGACCTGCAGGAGGACAAGGAGTCGCTGTTCGACGCGGAAGACACGCTGATGGGCTCCGCGGGAGCCGCGGCGACCGTCGTGCGCACGCTGACGCTGGATCGCGCGCGCACGGCGCGCGGCGCGTCAGGCTTCCTGCTCTCGACGGACGTGGCCGACTACCTGGTGGGGAAGGGCGTGGCCTTCCGCACGGCGCATGAGGTGGTGGGCGGCATGGTGCGCGAGCTGCTGAAGCAGGGCCGCGAGTTCGAGCAGTTGACGCCAGCCGAGTGGCGCACGTTCCACCCGCAATTCGGCGACGACGTGATGCAGGTGGTGACGGCGCAGGCCTCGGTGCGCGCAAAGAAGACCCCGCAATCGACGAACCCGGAAGCAGTGCAGGCGCAGCTGGCGGAGCTGCAGGGGTGGCTGACGAACGTTCGGCCGAAGTAGTGCGGGAGATCCGCCTTTGCCCTGCGGGCTTCGGCGCGACACCCTTCGCAAGGAAGAGGGCGAAGGGTGGTGCGCGCTCAAGGATTCGAACCTTGGACCCCCGCCGTGTGAAGGCGATGCTCTACCACTGAGCCAAGCGCGCAGCCAGTGAGACCCGGAATTGTACCACAATCACGTCGTCCCATAGAGGCGGTCGCCAAAGTCGCCCAGGCCGGGGACGATGAACTTCCGGGCGTTCAGTTCGCGGTCCACGACCGGGCTGAAGATGGGCACCTCCGGGTAGGCCCGCTCCACGGCCGCGACACCCTCCGGGGCCGCGACGATGCAGATCATCGACAGCGTCCGCGCGCCGGCCGCCGTCAGCAGGTCGAGGGCCGCCACCGCGCTCCCGCCCGTGGCCAGCATCGGGTCCACCAACACGACGTGGCTCTCCTCGAGCCGCTCGGGGAGGCGTTCGAAGTAGCGCGACGCGATGGCCGTCTCCTCGTCCCGCTTGAGGCCGATGAACCCGACGCGCGCGAGCGGCACCAGCTGCAGGAGCCCGGGCAGCATCGCCAGGCCGGCCCGCATCACCGGGACGATGACCACGTCGGACCCGATGCGCTGGCCGTCGGCCGGCCCGAGCGGCGTGGTCACCTGCACCGCCCGCTGGGGCAACGACCGCAGCGCCTCGGCGCCGAGGACGAGACTGATGCGCTCGGTCAGGATGCGGAACTGTTCCGGCGGCGTGGCGACGTCGCGTAGTTGCGCGAGGCAATCGTGCACGACGGGATGCTGGACAAGGGAAAGCACGGCGATACTGTAACGCGAATCTCTCGAGCTGGTGATCTGGTGATCTGGTGATCGAACTGGAGAGCTGAGGATCTTGTGATCTATCGCGTGATCTGGGGATCTATCGAGTGATCTGGGGATCTATCCAGTGATTGTAGAATTGTGCCATTCATGACGACATGTCCGGCGCGCGGGTGGGCCGTGGGCTTGACCCTTCTCCTCGTGCTCGGCGGGTGCGGCGCGCCGCCCACGCCGGCGGGCCTTCCGCCGCAGTCCGCACCGGCAGCGGGCGGTACCGAGGTGTCCTTCGTCATCGACAACGCCACCGTCGTCACGATGGACGGCGCCGGACGCGTCCTGTCGCCTGGCAGCGTGGCCGTCGATGGCACGCGCATCGTCGCCGTGGACACCCCGGAGGCCATCGCCGCGAGGTTCCGTGCGCGGGAACGCATCGACGGCACGGGGCAGATCGTGCTCCCCGGTCTCATCAATACCCACACGCACGCGCCGATGGTGCTGTACCGCGGCCTGGCCGACGACCTCGCCCTGATGGACTGGCTGGAGAAGTACATCTTCCCGGCCGAGGCGAGAACGGTATCGCCCGAGTTCGTGCGGACCGGCACGCGGCTGGCGGCGCTGGAGATGATTCGATCGGGCACCACGCTCTACGCCGACATGTACTACTTCGAGGAGGAGATCGCCGCCGAGACGAAGGCCGCGGGCCTCCGCGGCGTCCTGGGCCAGACGATCATCCAGTTCCCGGTCCCCGACGCGAAGGCGCCCGCTCTGGGCCTGGAACGGGCGAAGGCGTTCATCCAGCGCTTCAAGGACGATCCACTCATCATTCCGGCGGTCGCGCCGCACTCGATGTACACGCTGGACCAGGCGACGCTGCTCGCCGCGCGGGACCTCGCGGTGGAGCAGGACGTCCCCCTGCTGATTCACCTTGCCGAGACCGAGGACGAGGTGAAGATTGCGCAGGAACGCTACCGGCAGCGGCCGGCCACGTATCTGGACGGCATCAAGTTCTGGGCGCCCGTCACCCTGGCCGCCCATGGCGTCTGGGTCGCGCCGGACGAAGTCACGATGCTCGCCGCGCGCGGTGTTGGTGTCTCCCACAACCCCGAGAGCAACATGAAGCTGGCCAGCGGTGCCGCCCCCGTGCCCGCCTACCTGAAGGCCGGCGCGAAGCTGGGGCTTGGCACCGATGGCGCCGCCAGCAACAACGACCTGGACATGTTCGAGGCGATGCGGCAGGCCGCATTCCTGCACAAGCTGGTCTCGAAGGACCCGCGCGTCGTGTCCGCGAAGGAGGCGCTGGCGATGGCCACCATCGGCGGGGCGCGGGCTCTGGGACTGGAGCAGCGGCTCGGCTCGATCGAGCCGGGCAAGCTGGCAGACATCATCGCGGTCCGCACGAGCCAGCCGCGGCAGGTCCCGATGTACGATCCCGTCTCGCACCTCGTTTACACCACCCACGGAGACGATGTGGTGTTGAGCATGGTGAACGGGCAGGTGCTGATGCGCGACGGGGTGGTCCGGACCCTGAACGAGAGCCAGGTGCTGCAGCAGGCGCGGGCCGCAGCCGACCAGGTCCGGAACGCCGTCCGGTGACCCCTCGAGCGTCAGGTGGCCATCAGGCCGACGTACGGCAGGTTGCGGTACTTCTCCGCGTAGTCGAGCCCGAATCCCACGACGAACCGATCCTCGATGGTGAAGCCGATGAAGTCCACCTGCACGTCCACCTTGCGTCGGGCCGGCTTGCTCAGCAGGCAGGCCGTGCGCACCGACGCGGGACCGCGGCGCCGAAGGATGTCCTGCAGGTAGTGCAGGGTGAGCCCCGTATCCACGATGTCCTCGACGATCACCACGTGACGCCCCTCGAGACTGGAATCGACGTCCTTGACGAGGCGGACCTCCCCGGAGGAGCTCGTCCCGGAGCCGTAGCTGGACACCGCGATGAAGTCGAGCGTCACGCGCTCGTCGAGCGCCCGCACCAGGTCGGACAGGAACACGAACGCGCCCTTCAGGACGCACACGAAATGGATATCATCGTCCGGGAGGGCCGTGCGAATCTCCGCGGCCATCTCGCGGATGCGAGCGGCCAGCGCATGTTGATCGATCAGGACGGTCGGCGGCGCCATGGCGAACGGAGCGTACCACAGGGATGAAGACGTTCTCCATCATCACCGAAGCCGATGCGCGCGTGCTGGATCGCGGGGCCACCGTGGCCCTCGCGCCCGGCGGGCACGTCACGCCGCTCGCGCAGGACACGCTCCGCGAACGCCGGGTCACCGTCATCAGCGCCGTCGCCGACACGGACGCGGCCTCGTTTGCGCCGGTTGCGGACGTGCGCCGGGTGGTGGTGGGCGGGGACCATACGTCGGTTGCGCTGAAGAACCGTCTCCGGGACACGCTCCGGGCGCGAGGGCTTGCGGTCACGGATGTCGGCACGGACGGCCCGGAGGCCGTGGACTACCCAGACATCGCCGCGCAGGTGGCGCGCCTCGTCGCGCGTCGGGAAGCCGACGCGGGCATCGTCCTCGACGGGGCGGGGCTGGGCTCGGCCATCGCCGCGAACAAGATCCGGGGCATTCGTGCGGCGATGTGCGCCTCGAAGACCCTGGCGCGCTACGCGCGCGAGCACAACGGCGCGAACGTGCTGACGCTGGGGTCCACGCTCGTGTCCGCGGACGAGGCCCTGGGCATCGTGGACACCTTCCTGGGCACGCCGACGACCGAGCCGCGCTACCTGCGACGGCTGGGAAAGATCCACCGTCTGGAAGAGACGCAGTAGGAAGGCAGAAGGCAAAAGGCAGAAGAGCGTGACCGACTATCGGCGGGTGATCGAACTGATTCTGGAGGAGCTGGTGGCGGCCGGCGCGGTGGCGCCGTCGCGCTGCGAGTGCCACGGCTTCACCTACGAATGCTGCCCGGCGCGCGTGCAGGGGGTGTTGGACGCGGGTGCGTCCCGCCTGGGGCTGCACGCCAATGCGGGCGGGGAGGGCGGCGTCGCGTCCACGATCGACCACACGCTCCTCAAGCCCGACGCGACGGCTGCCGACATCGACACGCTGTGCCGCGAGGCCGCGGAGTGGAAGTTCGCGACCGTGTGCGTCAACCCCACGTGGGTCGCCCGCGCGGCGGCCCACCTGCGGGGGACGGGCGTGGGGGTCTGCTCGGTCGTGGGCTTCCCGCTGGGCGCCACGACGCCGGACGTGAAGCAGTACGAGGCGCGCCGGGCCATCTTCGATGGGGCGACGGAGATCGACATGGTCCTCAACGTCGGCGCGCTCAAGTCCGGCGACGTTCGCCTGGTCACGGACGACATCCGTGCGGTGGTCGGCGCGTGCGCGGAGCGCGGCGTCACCAGCAAGGTGATTCTGGAGACGGCGCTGCTGACCGACGAGGAGAAGGTCACGGCCTGCACACTGGCCAAGGCGGCGGGGGCCGACTTCGTGAAGACGTCCACCGGTTTCGGGCCGGGCGGGGCGACCACGGCCGACGTGGCCCTGATGCGCCGCGTGGTGGGGGCGGAGATGGGCGTGAAGGCGTCAGGCGGCGTCCGCGACCTGCAGCAGGTGAAGGCCATGGTGGCGGCGGGTGCTACGCGGATCGGTGCCAGCGCCGGAGTCCGCATCGTCAAGGAGTCGCGCGGGGACGTGGCGCCGGCCGGGAAGGCCAGTGGCTACTGATGTCGCGTGTGTGCATGATACTCGGCATGCTCCTGCTGGGCGCGGAGACGGCGCTCGCGCAGGCCCAGGAGCCCGTGGGGCCCTTCGTGGTGGACGCACGTGGGGTGATGGCCGGCCTGCCGACCACCGAGGGCTGGCTGCCCACGCTGCCCACGGGCACCGTCGTCGCGTCTCGTGGATTCGGCCTGGACGTGGGCGCCCATGTCTATCCGCTGCAGTGGGGGCCTGCGCGACTGGGGTTCGGCGGCGCGTTCACGCTGGCCCGTGGAACGGCATCGGCCACCGTCGAGGGCACGCCTGACGTCACCACCCGTTCCAGCACCGTCGCACCCCAGCTGTCGTTCAACTTCGGGCACCGACAGGGGTGGAGCCACCTGAGCCTGGGCTACGGCGCCGCGAAAGTGTCGAGCGAGTCGACAGCGGTTGGCGACGTGGCCGCGGCCTCGGTGGACCACGGCTGGGGCGGTGCGCTGAATGTGGGCGGCGGCGCACGCTGGTTCCTCACCGAGCACCTGGGCGTCGGCTTCGAGGCCCGGTGGCACCTGCTGTCAGGCCGGGACGCCACCGGCACCAGCGCCGCCGCTCCGCGGACCACGCTGTTTCATCTCTCCGTCGGCGTCTCGCTACATTGAGTGAGTGACGTTCACCGGATGATGCGCTGGTCGCTGAGGTCCTTGCCGCCAACGCTCCTGGTCATGGTGGCGCCGCGAAACTCGACGATGTCGAGATCGGCAAAAGCGTTCACGACCATGTACTGCGTGGGCATGTCCTCCCAGCGCGCGCGATGGAACGTGACCGAGCCCTTGCCGCGCCACATCTCCAATGTCCGCTGCGTGGAGCCGCCGGCCGGCGTGATCACCGCGTACGACGCGTCAGCCTTGCCCCACTCACCCGTGCGCGGCATGTACTTGTAGTGCATCTGGCCGCGAAGCTCGCGGCCCGGTGCTGGTGAGGCAACGGCCCCCGCGCCAGGTGGCGCAGGCACGTCCACCCGCGTCAGGCCCGTGAGCTCCAGGTCCAGGAACGGGAACTCGAGCCAGCTGGCCGTCACGCGGGCGGTGTCGGCGAACATCCGCGCCGGCGGGAGCTCCGCGTAGAGCTTCGAGAAGCCCAGTTCCTCGCGCCCGGTGATGATCGGATCGGTGAGGTTCTCCCACAGGATCAGGAGGAAGGTGCCCGTGGCCTTGTCCTGCGTGCCGCTGAACGTGACCGGGAACGATACGCCCAGCGTGTTGTAGCCCCGGCCGGCCAGCCACGGGATCTCCGTCATGTAGGTCATCGTCACGGTGACGATGGGCTCACCGTTGACGGCAAAGCCGGGGGGCAGCAGCTTCTGCATCTGGTCGCGTTTGCTGAGGAAGCTCACCGACAGCGCCGTGTTCTTCGGCGCGCTGGTCCAGTCGAACGCCTTCCGGTCCGGGCCCTTGCGTGGTCCAGTGGCCGGCCCGAAGTGCGTCGGCATGCGGTACCACTCACCGGGAATGAACGCGTAATTCTCGGGCACCTGGGCGGCGGCCGGCTGCGCGGCCGCTGCTATCAGGGCCAACCCCACACCCGCCACCAAGATCACCAGCCTGCATCGGCGCATCGCACACCTCCTGGACTGAGCCCGCCGAACCATACACGACAGCGAGGGGGGGAACTACACGCCGGCGTGACGGCCGGCCCCGAGGGTAGCAGCAGCCAGAGGACCAGCGCCGGTCCGGATGTTGGCGTGCGTCGTCGCGTCAGAAGCGGAGGTTATCGCGAACGCCGGCGCTCGGAATCTCGGCTCATGAACGCGAGCGAAAGCTGGAGCGGGAGACGGGGATCGAACCCGCGACCAACAGCTTGGGAAGCTGTGACTCTACCACTGAGTTACTCCCGCCCGGTGGCTGAGTCTGATTCTAGCAGAAGGGCGGGGTCCCCGCCCTTCTGCCTGTACCTTCGCCGCCACTGGCCCCGGCGGGCCTCATGAGCCGCGCTCAGCGCTCGGGCGGCAGGCCGGCACAGCACGGCATGTCGCAGCTCTGCTTCATGTCCTGACAGCAGCCGGCGGCCGTAGCCGTAGCCGCGGCCTTGGGGCCATGGTCGCAACAGGCCATGGCGCCCATGGCGGGCGTCATCGGCGCGGGCGGCTGCGTCGGGGGCATGGCCACATGCGCGGAATGGTCGACGACGCCAGCGGGGGCCATGCCGGTCTGGCAGCACGGCGCCGCAGCCGGGCCAGGTGTCAGGGCCGGGAGCAGCACGGCGGCAGCCGCAGCCGAACCGTCGTCCGTGGCGCAGCAATCGGCCGTAGGGGCCATGTTCTGCATGGGAGACTGGGCCAGCGCCGCGACCGGCAGGCCGATGGCGCATGTGAACGCGATGAGGACATTGGGCAGAGTCATGATGCCTCGTTTGGAGGCACAAACCCTGCCAACGGAGCCTCCGCCGGGTGCGGCAGAAAGTCGCACCCGCGCGGCCCCGAGTGGCCGAACACACCGGATTCTCGGCGGCCCCGCCGGACAGTGTGCCGGACTCCCGGTGCCGGCCCGTGCCGCAATGGCCGCCCCGAACCGCCGAGGCGGCCGGGCGCCTATCCGCGGATGATGGCCAACACCTCGTCCCGCCGCGTCTCCATGATCTCCGGCGTCGTGCCCTCGAGGTTGAGGCGGAGCAGCGGCTCGGTGTTGGAGGCGCGGACGTTGAAGTGCCAGTCGTCGAACTCCACGGAGATGCCGTCGAGCTGGTACACGTGGCCGTGGCTGTAGGCCTTCGCGAGGGCGTCGATCTTCTTCGGCACCACGTCCATGCTCGGCACCTTCGTGTTGATCTCACCGGAGATGAAATAGCGCTCGCGCAGGGGCTTCAGCAGGTCGCGGAGCGACAGGCCCTTCTTCGACATCAGCTCGAGGATCAGCAGCGCGGGGATGAACCCGTTGTCCGCGTAGAAGTTGTCCCGGAAGTAGTAGTGCCCGGTGACCTCCCCGCCGAAGACGGCGTCCTCCTCGCGCATGCGGCGCTTGATGAATGCGTGGCCCACGCGGTTCATCAGGGCTCGACCGCCGTAGTGCGCCACGATGTCCTTCACGGCATAGCTGGCGCGCACGTCGTAGATGATCGTCGAACCGGGCTGCTTCATGAGGAACGACTCGGCAAGGAGCGCCGTGATAAAGTCGCCGGCGATGAACTCGCCAGTGCCGTCCAGGAAGAAGCACCTGTCGGCATCGCCGTCCCAGGCAATGCCTGCGTCCGCGCCGATCTCGATGACCTTGGCCGTGATGTCCTGCCGGTTCTCCTCGATGAGCGGGTTGGCTTCGTGGTTGGGGAACGTCCCGTCCACCTCGAAGCAGAGCCGTGTGGTCCGGCAGGGCAGCCGATCGAACAGGGGCGGGGCGATGAGGCCCGCGATGCCGCTGCCGGCGTCGAGGACGACGTTGAACGGCTTGATCACGGTGGCGTCGATGAAGCCCATCACGTGGTCGGTATAGCGGTCCAGGATGTCGCGCCGCTCCAGCGAGCCGCGCATCCCGGGCGGCGCCGGGATCGACCCGCCCAGGATCATCTCCTTCATCTCCTTGATGCCGGCCTCGCCGCTGAGCGGGAACGCCTCGCGCTTCACCATCTTGCAGCCGTTGTACTCCCCCGGGTTGTGCGACGCGGTGATCTGCGCGCCGCCGTCGAGGTCATCGGCGGCCACCGCGTAATACATCAGGTCGGTCCCCATCAGGCCGTAATCGACGACGTGCCCGCCCTGGAGACGCACGCCCTCGATGAACGCCTCGGCCAGCTCCGGCGACGAGGTGCGCATGTCGCGCGACACGGCGTACCGGCCGGGCCCGAGATAGGCAACGAACGCGCGCCCGAGCTGGTGAAAGAGATCGGCGGTGACCTCCGACGGGTAGATGCCGCGGACGTCGTAGGCCTTGAACACGCTGGGGTTGATCGGCATAAGGCAGGAATCAGGAAGCAGGAAGTAGGAGATAGGACTCAAGACCTCAAGACCCCGAGTCCTCAGGACCTCACAGGTGTGTGTAGTCGGTGAGGGTCGTCTTGTCACCCAGCACCGCCGCGCCCGTGATCGTCACGTTGCGACCGATGTGGCAGTTCCGGCCCAGGATGGGGCCGTCGATCACCGAGTTCTGGCCGATGCGGGTATTGGGCCACACGATGGTGTTCTGGAGTCGTGCGCCGTCCTCCACGACGGCGCCGCGACCGAGCACGGTGTACGGTCCGATCTCCGCGTCGGTCTTCACGTGCGCGCCGGCGTCGATGAAGCACGGGCCGGCAATGGTGGCGCCGTCGTCGATGCGCGCCTGCGGCGACACCATCGGCTGCTGCGGATCCGCGCCCTGATACAGGCCTGCCGCGAATCGGCCGTCGAGCATGTCCCGGTGGACCTGCACGTACTTCTCGGGCGTGCCGATGTCGATCCAGTAGCCGCGATCCACGTAGGCCACGAAGGTCTCGCCCCGCTCGTTGAGCGACGGGAAGTACCCGCGCTCGATGGAGTACGAGACGTCCTTCGGGATGCGATCGAACGTGTCCGGCTCGAGCACGTAGATGCCGGCGTTGATCGTGTCGCAGGTGATCTCCTCCGGCTTCGGCTTTTCGAGAAACCGCGTCACCCGCCCGTCGGCGTCGGTCTCGACGAGCCCATACGCGGAGGGGTTCTCGACGGGCGTCAGGACGATGGTGGCCTTGGCCTGGGCCGCACGATGCCGGGCGAGCACGGCCTTCACGTCCACCGACGTCATGACGTCGCCGTTGAACACGACGAGGGTGTCGGTGATGCCCTGGGCCGCGTAGCGGATGGCGCCGCCGGTGCCGAGGGGCGCGGGCTCGACCACGTACCGGATCCGCACGCCCATGCCCTCGCCTTCGCCGAACACCTCTTCGATGCGGCGAGGCTGGTAGTTGAGGCTGAGGATGACCTCGTCGATCTCCGGGATCTGCTTGAGCAGGTCGATCTGGTAGTGGAGGAATGCGCGGTCGAAGATGGGGACGACGGGTTTGGGGGTGTGCAGCGTCAGTGGCCGCAGGCGCGTGCCCTTGCCCCCGGCGAGAAGTATGGCCTTCATGACAAACTTCCATCTTACACGAGGCGACGATAGAATGGCGCCGGACCCGCGATGAACCTGCCCAACAGCCTGACGGTGGCGCGCATCTTCCTGGTGCCGCTCCTGGTGTCGGTGCTGCTCACCAAGTTCGAGGGCCGCCTGGTCCTGGGATGGCCTGTCGAGGTGGTGGCCGCCGCCATCTTCGGGCTCGCGTCCCTCACCGACTGGCTGGATGGCTACCTGGCCCGGCGGCGCAAGCAGGTAACCTGGCTGGGGCAGATTCTCGACCCGCTGGCCGACAAGCTGCTCATTTCGGCCACGCTGATCTCGATTGTGCAACTCAATCTGGCGCCCGCCTGGATGGTGGCCGTGATCATCGGCCGCGAGTTCGCCGTCACCGGGCTGCGCAGCATCGCCTACGCGCGCGGGCTGGCCATGCCGGCGTCGAACCTGGGCAAGCTGAAGATGGTGTCCCAGGTCGTCGCGATCCTGCTCCTCATCCTGGGTTGGGAGCGCATGCCGCTGCTGCTGCTGCTGGGGCAGGCGGCCCTGTGGGTGGTGCTGGCCACGGCGCTCGTGTCGGCCATGGACTACTACCGCCGGTTCAGCCAGGCGATGTCACGTCCGCCGAAGGTGGCCGACATCGCCGAAGCGCGCGCCGCGCGGCGTACCGAGTACGCCACGCGCGACGAGCGCAAGGTCATGTAGGGTTGGCGGCTGCGGCTCAGGGCTGCCCGGCCGCGCGCCGGACGGCGACGTCGCCGGCCTGCACCACGTCACGCACTCGAACCAGCACGGCACGCGACGTCGTCTCGGTGACGTCCAGCACCACGGCTTCGCCGCGTTCGCTCAGCGGGACATCGTTGGTGAGCACGTGGTACAGGGAGAAGCGCGTCCCGGGCGTGACGCCGTGGGCGGAGCCACGGTCGATCGAGAGGATGTCGCCGTCGCCGAACTCCGTCCGCAGGTCGCGACCGAAGAGCACCGCCGCGCGGTCGTCGAAGTTCTCGGGGCCCATCGCCGCCGCCGCCGGAATCGGCGGGACCACCGCGGGCTCGAGGATGTCGCCGACTTCCACCTGGTCGCACGCCTTCACGATACGCGCCAGCGAGAACCGCGCGTCGATGCGCTCGATGGTGAGCAGGGCCGTGGAGCGCACGCCACCGTAGTAGCCATCCCGCCCGAATCGGACTCCCGGGCGAGCGGCGCGGACGCCGGTGTAGTCCACGTTGATGCGGTCCACGCGGCGGGCCACGAAGTTCTGACCGAGGCTCAGCCCCTGGTCCGTGCCCGCGCGGATCACCACCAGCTCGCCCGTGCTGGCCACGAGCCGGCCGTCCCCACGCTCGGACGCCTCGACCCTGAGCGGCACGGCCGGCGGCCCCGACAGGGGGATGTCGGCGCACTGCACTTGCCATGGTGTCAGCGTGCGCGGCGCCAAGCCTTGCGCGGCCGCCAGCGCCGGCGCCGTCACGCTCAGAACCCCGACCAGAATTGCGTTCCGCATCTGAACCTACCTTCCTGTGGGCGTGGCGCCCTTCAGCTCCGCCACCCGCTTCTGGGCCTCGAGCAGGTACTCGCTCTGCTCGAACTCGCGGAGGAGTCGTTCGTAGTAGGGGAGCGCTTCGGCCTTCTTGTCGGTGCGGTAGAGCGCTTCGGCCAGGTGGAAGTACACCGCGTCGCGCCTCGAGAACCCTGGGTCGTTCGCGAGCACGTCGCGGAACCGGTCGATCGCGCCGGGGTACCAGCGCTGCCGGAAGTAGAAGAACCCGACGCGATAGCCTGCCTGGCTCAGCCGATCCCTGGCCTCTCGTTCCAGGGCGCGAGCGTCCGACATGAGCGAGCTGTTCGGGTACCGCTGCAGGAACACCTCGATTTCCTTGACGGCGTCCCGCGTCGCGGACTGGTCCCGCTCTGGTGCCAGCATTTGTCGAGTATACGAGCGCGCGAGTTGCAATTGTGCGTAGTCTGCACGCGGATGCGTAGGATAAAACGTCTGGAACTCGCGAAACTCGTTCGCCGCCAGCAGCAGGTTCTCAGTACCGCCCTGGGAGAGGTAGGTGTCGCCCAGCGCCAGCTTCGCGTCGGGCCGATAGGGGCTCTGCGGGTAGTTGTCGACGATGTTGCGGTAGTACTCCCGCGCGTCCACCCACTTCTCGCCCTGGACGGCGGCATTGCCGCGCTCGAACAGGAACTTGTCGGCCTCGGCCGTCCCGGGCGGGAGCGTCGTCGGCGCCTTGGCGCAGGCGACACCGCCGAGGACGAACGCCACGCCCACCAGGGCCATCCGCCATCCGTACGTCATGCTCTGGCCGCTTCCATCCAGCGATACATTGCGCGCAACCCTTCCTCGAGCGTGACCGACGGGGCGAAGCCGAGATCGGCCCGTGCCCGCGACGTGTCCGCATAGGTATCGCGCATGTCGCCTTTCTGCACGGGCTGGTGGTCGATGCGGACCTCGCGCCCGGTGACACGTCCCAGCATCTCGAACACCTCCCGCAGCGAGACCCGGGAACCCCCACCAATATTGTAGACGCCCCCGGGCACGCCCCGGACGGCCGCCATGTGCGTCGCCCAGGCGGCATCCGCGACGAACGTGAAGTCGCGGGTCTGCAGGCCATCGCCGTACTGGACGAGCGCCCGGCCGTCGAGCAACGCCGTGAAGAAACGGTGAAACCCCATGTCCGGGCGCTGCCGCGGCCCGTAGACCGTGAAGTACCGCAGCGACACGGTCGGGACGCCGTGATTGACGAAATACAGATAGCAGAGCTGTTCGGCGGCCAGCTTGGTGACGCCGTACGGCGACACCGGGTGGAGCGGGATCTCCTCGGGCATCGGCAGAGGCGCCGCGTCGCCGTACACCGAGGAGCTCGAGGCGTACACCACGCGCTCGACGGGGCGGCCCACGCACGCCTCCAGCAGGATCTGGGTCGCGTCGACGTTGAGGCTCGTGTAGACCTGGAACTCCCGCCCCCAGCTCTTGCGCACCCCGGCCTGCGCGGCGAGATGGAAGACGTGTGTCGTGTCATCCAGCAGCGACGGCAGGTCGGCGTCCGCGATGCTGGTCTCGACGAAGCGATAGCCCGGGCGCGTGCGGAGCGCGGCGATGTTGGCTTCCTTGATCGCGCGGGGATAGTAGTCGGTGAAGCAGTCGAGGGCAGTGACCTGCGCCCCCTGATCCAGCAGCCGCTCGCTCAAGTGCGATCCGATGAAACCCGCTCCGCCCGTCACCAGTGCCTTCACCTGATCAACTCCTTCACTCGGGCGGGAATCCGCACCGGGCGGCCCGCACTGTCCAGTGTCGCGTGGATGGTGTGGCCCGTCGCCAGCACCGCGGCGTCGGAACGCCGCACGATCTCGTAGTCGAACGCCAGGCGCACCGCCGACACCGCGCGACCCGTCGTCCGGATTTCCACTTCGTCGTCGTAGCGCGCGCCCAGTCGATACTCGCAGTGGGCCTCGATGACCGGCAGGGCGAGGCCCTCGGCTTCCATCTCCCGATAGGTCCACCCGGTCTCGCGCAGCCACTCCGTGCGCCCGATCTCGAACCACACGAGGTAGTTGGCGTAGTAGACAACGCCCATGCGGTCGGTCTCGGCGTAGCGGACGCGCACGACGGGGCGCGCCACCCGCCGATCGAGGGCCTGCATCTCGTCGCTCATGCGAGGGCCGCCGCCCGAAGCGCCTGCACGGCCGCCGTGGGATGACCGTTCCCGAACACCGCGTTGCCGGCCACCAGGATGCTCGCGCCCGCGTCCACGACACGGCGGATTGTCTCGAGGTCGATGCCGCCGTCGACCTCGATGGGCGCCGGGTTGCCCGCGCGGTCCAGCAGGGCGCGGACGCGCCGGATCTTGTCCACGCTGCCGGGGATGAAGCGCTGGCCCCCGAAGCCCGGGTTGACCGACATCACGAGCACGAAGTCCACGTCGCGCGCAATCTCCTCGAGCGTGCCCACGGGGGTCGACGGGTTCAGGACGACGCCCGCCCTGGCCCCGAGCCGCTTGATGGCGTCGATGGTCCGGTGCAGGTGGGGCAGGACCTCGACGTGCACCGAGAGCATCGAGGCGCCCGCGTCGACGAAGGCCTCCAGGTACCGGTCCGGGTCCTCGATCATCAGGTGCACGTCGAGCGGCCGCGTGGCCACCCGCTTCAGGGCCCGCACGACCGGCGGCCCGATGGTGATGTTCGGCACGAAGTGGCCGTCCATGACGTCCACGTGGATCAGGTCCGCGCCGCCGGCCTCGACGGCAGCGATATCGCGGGCCAGATGCGCGAAATCGGCGGAGAGGATGGACGGCGCCAGCTGCACCATCATCGGCTCACCTCGATGCTGATCGCGTCACCCGGGTGCACCTGATACCCTCCCGCGGGAGACTGCCGGGTGACGATGCCGGGTGGCAGGCCCGAGGTCACGGCCTGCGCCGTGATCGAGACGCGGAAGCCCTGGCTGCGCAGGATGTCCGCCACGCGGTCCCCGTTGACGCCGATCAGGTCGGGCATCACGTAGGACGCGCGATCCTCCCCCCGATTCACCAGCAGACGGACGCCGCTCGTCTCCACGCCGGGCGGCGGATCCTGGGCCACGACGACGTCAGGCGGGTACAGCGCCGAGCGGATTTCGGCCACCGGTCCTGGCTCGAGGCCATCCTGGACGATCCGGATCTCCGCCGCGCGGAGCGACTCGCCGACCAGCGCGGGGGCTCGGGCGATGCGCGGACCGGCGCTCAGCCAGACGCGGATACTGCGCTGCCGCCTCGACGGAGAGCCTGCCGGCGGCTCCTGGCCGAGCACGTGGCCTTCGGGGACTTTGGGATCCGGACGGCGGGTTTCTTCCACGTTCAGGTGCAGTTCGAGGGTGGTCGCAGCCGCGGTGGCCTCGGGGAGCGGCCGCCCCACGAGGTCGGGCACCGAGACATCCCGGGCCCGGACGGCCACACGCGCGGCCAGCACCGCGAAGACGACGAAGGTGGCCGCCAGGGCGCCCACGAGCAGCAGCACCTTGCCTGCCGTCCACACTCTCGCCGAGAGGGCCATTGGGAAGTCCCTATCGTACTACAGGTTGCGCGCCAGGACGGCGCCGTAGAAGGCCTCGAGCCCGTCCTCCGGGGGCACCGTGCGGTGCGTCCGGCGCAGCGTGAAACCAGACGCATCGGCGAGAAACTCGGCCACGACCGCTTCGTTCTCCTCGGGCTCACTCGAGCACGTGGCGTACACCAGCGTGCCACCCGGCGCCACCAGCCGCCCGGCACGCCGGAGGAGCGTGACTTGTGCGACCGCGAGGCGTGCCAGATCCTCCTCGGTCCGGGCCCAGCGGATATCGGGATCGCGCCGGATGGTTCCGAGGCCGGAGCACGGCGCATCCACCAGCACGAAATCGAACGCACCGTCCGCAAACGGCAGGTCTCCGGTCGGCGCGACGCGGACAATCGAGGCCGGCACGCGGAGACGCTTCACCGTCTGCTGGAGCAGCCGGACGCGGCGCGGACGGACATCGCACGCCACCAGCAGGCCCTCGGTGCCCACCCGGGCCGCGAGCGCCATGGACTTGCCGCCCGGCGAGGCACAGAGATCGAGTGCGCGCTGGCCCGATCGGAGATCGCCAAGCTCCGCAATCAGCTGCGAGGCCTCGTCCTGAACGACGAACCAGCCATCGCGGAAGGCATCGGTCGAGAGCGCGGCGCCGGCGACTACCTGCAGGCCGTGCAACGACCTCCCGGTCGGCTCGGTGCGCACACCCTCTGCGTCCAGGCGATCGGCCAGCGCCTCGCGCGTTCCTCGAAGACGATTGGCTGCGAGACAGAGGCGGGGCGGCTGGTTGTTGAAGGCGAGCCACGCAGATGCGGCCGCGAGGCCGCAGCGTTGAATCCAGCGCTCGACCAGCCACTCGGGGTGCGAGTGGCGGACGGCGAGGGCGGTGACCGTGGGGCTCTCGGGCCAGGACAACGTGTTCCGGTCACGGGCCGTCGCCCGGAGGACGGCGTTGACGAGCGCGCCCGCGCTGCTCTTCCCGCGACGTTTGATCAACGCGACCGCGTCGTTCACCACGGCCGACGCCGGCAGGCGGTCCAGGTACAGCAGCTGGAACGCGCCGAGCCGCAGCGCCGTGCGGACCTCGGCATCGAGCGCTTCGATCGGACGCGTGGTCCGCTGGGCGAGCTGATAGTCCAGCGCTCGCCGCATGCGGACCACCCCCGTCACCAGCTCGGTCAGCAGCGCCTGGTCGCGAGCGTCGGTCAGGGGAGACCGCGCCGTCGCGATGGCCGAGGGAAGGTCGGTGCCCATCACCTCGTGCGCGATCAGGGCGGCATACGCCGCCTGGCGCGCCGGGGCGATCACGACGACCTCAGCCGGTCGCCGGCCGCCAGTGGGTGGCCGGCGAGAAAGACCCGGGCCGGCAGCACCTTGCCGCCCTCGGCCTGCACCTCCAGCACGTGCAACACGCCGTATCCGGTCGCCACCCTGATCGCGTCAGGCGCGGTCTCGGGCAGCACCGTGCCAGGCGACGGTGCACGGAGCGACAGGGCGTGGGGTTGCGCCATGGCATCGGTGGAGTGCTGTGGCCCTGGCAGAGGCTGGTCCGGCCCGGCCTCCACCCGCGATCGGTGCAGGATCAGGCGACCTCGTGGTCCGAAGGTGAAGGCGTGCGGCCACGGATGGAGCGCCCGGATCTGGTTGTGAATCGCGAAGGCCGACCGGCTCCAGTCCACCAGCCCTTCGTCCCGCGCGAGCCTCGGCGCGTAGGTGACGAGCGCGTCGTCCTGGGGCGTCTCCGGAACGGGACCGAGCGCCAGGCGATCGACGGTCTCGACGAGCAGGCGGGCGCCGCGGTCGGCCAGGATCGCCTCCACCCGATCGGTACGATCGTCCGGGCCGATCGGGATCGTGGCCGACGCCAGCATCGCGCCCGCATCGAGCGCCTTCACCACGCGCATGATCGTCACGCCGGTCTCGGCATCACCGTTCATCACGGCGCGATGGATGGGGGACGCACCGCGATACCTGGGCAACAGCGACGCGTGCACGTTGATGAGCCCGCGCGGGGGCAGCGCCAGCAGCCAGTCGGGCAGGATCTTCCCGTAGGCAGCGACGACACCGAGATCGGGCGCATGGGCAGCAATGGCAGCCTCCCATGGGTCCCGTGTGAGCTTGTCGGGTTGAAGCACCGGGACGCCGCGCGCGAGGGCCAGTGCCTTCACCGGGCCGGGAGACACGCGCTGGCCGCGGCCGCGGGGGCGGTCCGGCTGCGTGACCACGAGCACCACCTCGTGCCGGGACTCCAGAAGGGCCAGCAGCGTCGGTACCGCAAACCCGGGCGTGCCGAAGAACGCAATCCGCACGGCGCCCGGCCTACCACTTGCCGGCGCGTGCCAGCTTCTTGATCTTGCGGACGATCAGATCCCGCTTGATGCCGCGGAGGCGGTCCACGAACAGGCAGCCGTCGAGGTGATCCATCTCGTGCTGCAGGGCCCGGGCAAGCAGCGCCGTGCCCTCCACGGTCTGCACCTCGCCGTGGCGATCCAGCCCTCGCACCACGGCTCGCGCGGGTCGCGGCACGGTGGCGGTGAAGCCGGGCAGGGACAGGCAGCCTTCCTCCTCGAGCTGCATGCCCTCACGCTCCACCCACTCCGGGTTGATCATCGCAAAAAGCCCCTTGGGGTCCCGGCCGACCGACAGGTCCACGACGAAGATGCGCAGCGGCACGCCAACCTGGGGGGCGGCGAGGCCGACACCCGGGGCGGCGTACATCGACTCCACCATGTCGTCGATCAGCGCCTGAATCTCTGGCGTGATCGCCAGCACAGCGGCCGCTGGCTGCTGCAGCACGGTCTCGCCAAGCCGGAGGATCGGTCGGATCATGCCGTTCGATCGGCCCTCGTCGCGGACGGCGCCGGGCGCCGCAGGCGTTCTGCCATGCGGTCGGCGGCCGTCTGGACGTGCATCCGCACCTGCGTCATCGAGTCGCCGCCGAAGCGCTCCAGGACGGCCTCGGCCAGCACCACGGCGACCATGGCCTCGCCGACGACGGCCGCCGCCGGCACGGCACAGACGTCGCTGCGTTCGATGGCGGCGGGCGCCTCTTCCAACGTCGTGAGGTCCACCGACCGCAGCGGCTTCATGAGGGTGGAGATGGGCTTCATGTAGCCGGTCACACGCACATCCTCGCCCGTGGTCACGCCGCCTTCGAGGCCGCCGGCCCTGTTGGTCGGCCTGGCGACGTGCGCGCCGCCGTCGCTGGTCTCCAGCATCACGATCTCGTCGTGTACCTGCGACCCCGGCCGCTGCGCCCCTTCCACGCCTTCACCGATCGCGACGGCCTTGATCGCCTGGATCGACATCACGGCCTGTGCGAGACGGCCATCGAGCTTGCGGTCCCAGTGCACGTGGCTCCCGAGGCCGACGGGCACGCCGTGCGCCACCACCTCGAACGCACCCCCGACCGTGTCTCCGGCGGCCCGCGCGGCGTCGATGACCGCAATCATGGCAGCCTCCGCCTCCGGATCCACGCAGCGCAGCTGCGAACCCTCGCCCATCCCCTGAATCCTGTCGAATGGCACAGGAGTGGCGATGGTCAGGCCCGCGCTCCCGATCCTGAGCACGTGGCTCGCGATCTCCACGCCGATCGCCCGCAGCAGCTGGCGGGCCAGCGCGCCGGCAGCAACACGGGCCGCGGTTTCGCGTGCGCTCGCACGCTCCAGCACGTCCCTGATGTCCGCGAGCTCGTACTTGAGTGAGCCCGCCAGGTCGGCGTGGCCGGGCCGTGGCCGCACGACGACCGATCGCCTGGCGCCGGTGGCGCCCTCCGGCATCTCCGGCTCCACGTGCATGGTGGCCTGCCAGTTGGTCCAGTCGCGATTGCGGATCAGCATGGCGACCGGAGCACCGGTGGTCGTACCGCGTCGCACGCCGGCCAGAATCTCCGCGCGGTCCGACTCGATGGCCATGCGCCGGCCGCGTCCGTATCCGGCCTGTCGCTCACGCAGGTCGCGCGTGATGCCGTCGGCGTCCACCTCGAGGCCGGCGGGCAGCCCCTCGACGATGATCACCAGGCCTTGGCCGTGTGACTCGCCGGCGGTCAGAAAACGCAGCATCGGCTCCGGATCTTATCCGAAGTTTCTGCCACGCCCCGAGGCCGGGTCGACGGTAAGTCGTTGATGGCGAACGATGGCCGCCCGGGCCAGCAGGTTGCAGCACTGGTGGAGCATGCTGCTCCTCGATCGCTTCCTCAGTGCCGAGGGATCCGCCCTCGATCTCTCCACCGGTGCGGCCGTGCGGATCCGCGGACACGCCCGCGCCACCACCACGCCACTCTACACCGCCCGCGGCGGGTGGCGGCTCATCGACGCGGGCCCCCGGTCGGTTCGCGTCTTCGTCGAGGTGTGGTCGCGCGCGGACGAAGCGCCGATCCGGGCCGCCGTACCGATCGACGCGGTTCGCGCGGCGCTGCACGATGCGCGGGACGGCTGCCCGCGGGCGGTCGACGTGTGCGCCGAGGACGGCCCCCAGTGGCGGCGGACCACACTCGAGATTGCGCGGGAAGCCCGCCTCACCGGCTTCGTGCCGGTGGGCGCCGGGGTGCTCGGCGAACTCCTGCGCGGCAACCGCTGGCAGTGGCCACGCTGGCTGGCTGATCGATCGCTGGTCGTATTCATCTGCGACGGGCAGGTGACGGCCTCGGCCGCGGTGGCCCTGCTTCGGCTGGCGGGGCGCGACGCACGTCCGCACCTCGTCGTTCGCGGCGCCACGCGCGGCACGACCGCGACGCTGCGGTTGCTGCCGGCCCCGGCCATGGTGCACGAGGGCCCGGGCGGGATCTGGGCTCCTCCGGAGGCGCTCCCGCCCGACGCACTCGCCGCGCAGGCCTGGCACCGCGCGGCGGAGGAAGGGCGCGCCGACGACGAGACCGCCGCGACGGCACGTTGGGCCATGATGCTCGCGCCCTCCGCCGACACGAACACCACCGCTCGCGCCGCGCTCGCACTCACCCTGGCGGCCCAGGGGCGGGTGCTCGAGGCACGCGCGGCATTGCCGCCCGACCAGGCGCCAGGCATCTCCCCGGCTGTACAGAGACGGGTGGAGGACGCTCGCCGTCGCGTCAGCGACGCCGAACAACCGCGACGCGGCGACCGCGCCCTCACAGACGACGTCCTCAGGGTGCTCGAGGCCTGCCAGTCGGTCGAAGACGAGCGGACGGCGATCGCGCAGGTCCTCGCATTGCTGCGCGATCGGCTTGCCGCCACTGGCGTGGCGTGCGTTGCGCTGGAACGGGATCAGGTGCGCGTCCTCGCCCAGGTTGGATCGCTGCCGGCAGACCCTGCCATTCCTCACCAGGCCGCCATCGCTGGCGTCACACGCCCACCGCGCATCGACATGCCCAGTGAGGGCGCCTGGCCAGTGCGGTACGGTGGGGCGGTACTCGGTGCCCTGTGGTGCCGGTGGTCGGCGCCGCTGCCCGTACGCGCGGACGATGCCGATGGGCTGATCGCGGTGGCGGCAGCCGCCCTCGCACCAGCGATGCAGTCAGCCGCCGATCGCGCGCAGGTCCGGGTGGCATCCCCCGACCTTCCCGATCTGGTGGGCCAGAGCGAGGCCATGTGCCGGCTGCGCGACGCCGTCGTCCGGGCGGCGCGCTCACCCTTCCCGGTACTGATCGAAGGGGAGAGCGGCAGCGGCAAGGAGCTGGTGGCCCGTGCCATCCACCGGACCAGCCCTCGCCGGGACCGGCGCTTCTCAGCCCTCAACTGCGCGGCGCTCAGCGACGAGCTGGCGGAGGCGGAGCTCTTTGGCCACGCGAGGGGGGCGTTCACGGGCGCGGTCACGGAACGAGCGGGCCTCTTCGAGGAGTCCACGAGCGGCACGCTCTTCCTGGACGAGGTGTCGGAGCTGTCACTGCGTGTCCAGGCCAAGCTGCTCCGGGTGCTGCAGGAGCACGAGGTGCGACGGCTCGGGGAATCGCACGTGCGCCCCATCGACACCCGCATCGTCGCCGCGACCAACAAGCCGCTTGCGGACGAGGCACAGGCCGGGCGGTTCCGTCGGGACCTCCGGTACCGGCTCGATGTCGTGCGCCTGTGCATCCCGCCGCTACGCGAACGTCTCGAGGACCTGCCGGCGCTCGTGCGTCACATCTGGAGCGGCCTGCTGGAGAAGACCGGCAGCCGTGCCGTGCTCTCGCCCGGGACCCTGGCGGCGCTCGGACGCTACGACTGGCCCGGCAACGTTCGCGAGCTCCAGAATGTCCTTGCCTCGTTGATTGTCTCCAGCCCTCCGCGCGGGCCGGTGTCGCCGATGCAGCTCCCCGCCCACGTCGGCCGCTGCGCCGTCCTGACCGATACGCGGTCCCTCGCGGCGGCGCGCCGCGAGTTCGAGCTGCGCTACGTCAAGGCGGCGCTGGCCCGCGCGGATGGCCGGCCGGCGGCCGCGGCGAGGGACCTGGGCGTGTCGCGCCAGGGGCTGGCCAAGGTGCTCACGCGTCTCGGGTTGCGAGCGGATGCGGCTGACCGCTCAAGTGTCGTGGCGGCCCTGGGGCCCCGCGTCCCACAGGGGCTGGTGGAGCAGTCGGGCACGTGAGTACCGGTGGCGCGGGTCAGGGACGCTCGCGATCCACAGCGATGCGACGCTGCAGGGCGCGCAGGGCGGCGTCCTGCGGCGCGAGCGCCAGTCCCGCCGCGACGGCCTCACGGGCCCGTGCGATGTCCCTGCCGCGCCAGGCCGCGTCCGCCAGGCGAGCCAGCAGGTCCGGCGACGGTCCGCTCTCGTCGATCGCGCGATCCAGCCAGCGAGCGGCAAGCAGCGGCTCACCGATGCGGAGGGAGAGGTCGGCGATGCGGGTGGCCATTCCCGCCAGCGGCTCGCGGTCGCCCTCGAGCGCCATGTACTGGAGCAGGGCGTCACGGGCTTCGGGCAGGCGCCCCTGCCGCTCCGTGACAGCAGCCAGGCGCAGGAAGGCGTCTGGAGACACGGGCAGGCGCGTGACAGCCTGCCGCAGGGCCCGCTCGGCCCCGGCGTAGTCGCCAGCCAGCGTGAGGGCACGTCCGAGGTCGCTCAGGGCCGAACTGCTGCTCGTCGCGTGTGTGCCGGCCTCGGTCAGCGCCTCGGTGGCCTTGAGCAGCGCGACGCGGTCGGCGCGGCGCTCGGCCAGGGTCAACCAGACATGTCCAAGCGCCGCGTAGGCGGCGGGGGAGTCGGCAAAGCGCTCCACGGCGCGCGTGAGCACCTGGAGCGCCTGCGTGTCGCGCCCGCTCCGCGCGTACGCGAGCCCGACGGTGACCAGCGGCTCGGGGCGCGAGGGGTCGAGCGCGCTCAGGGCCTCCAGTGCGTCGATGGCCCGCTGGTGATCGCCGAGCGCGGTATAGACTTCGGCCAGGGCCTCGCGTGGCCCGGTGGCGCCAGGCATTGCACCCACCACGGCTTCCAGCGTTCGTCGCGCCTCGTGGGGCTGACCGAGATCCCGCTGGCATAACCCCAGCAGGAACCGCGCATCCGACAGCGTGGGGTCGATGTCGAGCGCCTGGTCGAGTGCCGGCACCGCGTCCCGTGCAGCGCCACCCCGGTAGCGGGCGACCCCGAGCTTGTAGTGAACCCGCGCATTGCGCTCGTCGAGTGCAATGTACCGCTCGTAGTATTCCGCGCCGCGGTCGACACGGCCGAGTTCGAGGCTGATGTCGCCCAGCCATTCGAGAGGACGCGTGGCCGACGGATCCAGCTCCGCCGCCCGTCGCAGGTCGCGCAGGGCCGCCTCGGCCTCGCCCTGCAGCTGGTAGACGCGGCCGCGCTTGAGGTAGGCCACCACCGCGTCAGGGACCAGGGCCAGGGCCCCGCTGTAGGCCTCGAGCGCCTCGAACGCCCGGCCGTCCGCCGCCGCCTGGTCGCCGTCGGCCACCAATCGGACGAACTCCTGCTCGGTGGTGTAGGAGGCGTACGCGAGGGCCCCCGCCACGCCAGCCGCCGCCACGAGCGCCAGGACCACGAACGTCCGCCGCATCACCGCCGATGGTAACAAACCAGCGGCAGAGGATGGCGGGGAGCGTAGGCGGAGCCCGCCCGCCGTAGCTCCAAACGATGCCGGGGAGCGTAGGCGGGAACTTTGCGCCGCGCCCGGGTTCTAATTGTTTTACACTGGTCATGGGTCCACGATTTGCCTCCGAGGAACTCGTGAAAGAAGCTGGCGCGTTCGGGTGGTCGGATGTCGCGTCTGCCGAGGCTGCGCTGATCCAACGGTGCGCCTCAGGCGAAGAGGGTGCGTGCGCGGAGCTGGTCGCCGGCCACGAGCGCATGGTCTACACCCTGGCTCTCAACCTGCTCGGGGATCGGGACGAAGCGCTCGATCTCTCACAGGAAGTGTTCCTCCGCGTCTTCCGGACCATTCAGGGGTTCCGGGGCCAGTCCTCACTCAAGACGTGGATTTACCGCATCGTCATCAACCAGGCCCGGAACCGACAGCGGTTCTGGCGTCGGCGACGGCGCGCGGACCAGGTGTCGCTCGACCAGCATGTGGCCGAGCACGGGGACCTCACCCAGCCGGGTGATGGCACCTCGCCTGACCGGGCGCTGGCGCGCAAGGAGCTCGCCACGCGGCTCTGGACCGCGCTGAACGATCTACCCTTCGACCAGCGCACCGTCATCGTCCTCCGCGAAATCGACGGGCTGAGCTACGAGGAGATCGCGTTCTCACTGGGCGTCGCGGTGGGCACCGTCAAGTCCCGCCTCACGCGCGGCCGGCAGACGCTCCGGCATCAGCTGCGGGAGAGCCGGTCATGATGCACCAGATCGGGTGCGAGGACGTGCAGGACCGCCTCGAGGAGTTCCACGACGACGAGTTGACCCTCGAGCAGCGGGTGGCGATTCAGAGCCACCTGCGTGATTGCGTCACGTGCTCCCTCGTGGCGGCCGAGCTCGAAGATCTGCGCCACTCGCTGCGCGAGGCCGCGTGGCAGGTGCCGCACCGCGACGCGCCGGAAGCCGAACGTCTGCCGCGTCGCGTGGTGGAGCGGCTGCGCGTGGAAGAGCAATTCTCCCTGCGTGCCGAGATCCGCTCGCTGTTCCAGGACATGCACCTGGTGTGGGCCGCGCTCGGCGCGACGGCGGCCACGCTGTTCTGCCTGATCGGCTCGATCAGCGTCCTGCACGCGGCCAGCCAGGAGCGTCCCGACTCGTTGGCCGGGATCATCACCTTCCTCGCAAATCCCGGGTCGAACGAGAACCCGGTTCGCCTCGATTCACGGATGCTGGCGCCCCGGTCGCGTTCGGACGAAGGGCTGTCGCCGCTCCCGCCCATGCCGATGGACGACGCGGTCCTGGCCCTGTCGGCGGTGGTCACGCGTGAGGGTCGCATCCAGAATCTGGAGCTGCTCCGGGGCGATCGCGCCGACGTAGTCAAGGTGCGCCCCGACGTGCTGCTCGCGATGCTCCAGGCGGCGTCACAAGTGGAATTCGAGCCGGCCAAGGCCACGCCTACGGGGAACCCGGTGGCCGTCAGCATGGTGTGGGTGCTCGCCAACACCACCGTCAAGGGCCGGCCCACCGACGATGTGATTCTCGTGCGCCGCCCGGCCGCCCAGATGGGGCCGACGCTGGAACCTGCGCCGAGGCCCGCCAAGCCAGCGACACCGGTTGCCATCGGCCGTCCCGTCACCGACGAATTGTCCCTGCTCTAGCCCGCCCCTGCGGCTCACGCCGGGTCGCCGGCGATCTGCTGAGCCGGCTGCACGTCCGCTCGTGACGGCTATCTGGTGGGCAGCTGTACTTGCCCCACGCTCACGTTGTTGAGCGCGTCGGTGGCCCGCACCACCAGCGTCCGACCTGCGGCGCCAGCATCGAGCCTCACGTCGAACAGCTCGCGACGGGCATCGAGCATCCCGTCGCGCGGATGGGCGGTCTGCCAGCGCTGCGCGTCCAGCGAGTACTCGACACGGGTGAGCGGCGAGTCGGCATCGCGAACATCGACCGGCACCACGAAACGTGCCCCGTCCCGCGTGACGGCACCCACCGTGACGCTGGGCGGGGTGTTGTCGATGTCGAAGCTGACGCTTTCCAGCTCCCCGGCGAGCGCCTGCTCTTCGGGATGCGAATGCGCATCGGTGGCCACGACTTTCACCACGTAGGTGCCGTTTGGCACGGACGAGGTGTCCCAGACGGTCAGCGACTCGGTCAGGCCCGCCTTGAGCACGCGCCAGCCGGTCTCGCCCTCACGCCGGTAGTGCACGCTGTAGGTGAGGTCGTCACCGTTCTCGTCGTCAGCTTTCCACGCGAAGGTCTGCAGACCCCTCTGATAGATGCGGCGGCCGAGGGCCGTGGCGCCGGCCTGTGCGCCTGGCCCGGCTCCCTGGTTGGCCATCCGTCGTTCCTGGGGTTCCTCGTCGAAGCCCGCGATCTCGGCTTCCCCCGTGGAGAAGGGCTTCTGGAAGACCACACCCGCCGGGTGCACCGTGATCGATTCCACCCTGGGCCGGATGTTCCGCTGGAGATACGCCGCCGACACCGATGTGAGGACCGGCGTGGCCGCATCGCCGGTCAGCACGGCCCGCCACTGCAGGTAGCGGGCCTTCGGGCTGGTGATGGGCGAGCCCTCCGCCGCCGGGTATGGCGCCGACCACTCGCTCCAGGTCTCGTCCGGTGTCCTGGTGTTGCCGGCACGCGTGGAGATCTCGATGCGAGTGCCCTCCGGCGTCGTCGCGCGCCACGACACGGTGCCCCAGGACGCCACCATCTTCGCGTCCTTGACGTCCGACTCGTAGACGCCACGGCGGGCGCGCGCGTTCGACATCGCGACCAGCAGGCCGGGATTCGCGGTCGCCAGCAGCGTGCGGTCGCCCTGGCGGATCATGGTGGTCGCGTGCTGCGCGGGCACGCTCGTGACGACCACAGGCGCCACGGGCTCGCCGGCCAGGCGGAACACCTTACCCTTGTTGCCGGTCGCCACGAGCACGCCGCCATCGGGCTCGAGGCTCACGTCGTAGGGAGAGTCGTCCTTCGACTCCCACAGCAGGTCGTAGAGGCCGTCGGGGAGGATCCGGTAGACCGCGCCCGACGCTGCCGTGGTCGGGCCGGTGCTGCCGGCGCTCGGCGACGCCTGCGCGGTGACCGGCACGTCAATCACCGCGAAGGACAGCACCTCCGTGGACACCGTCGGTGTCGGCGTCGGGGTCGGCGGCGGTGCCGGCTCCGACGTGTCGGAGCTGCCGCCGCTGGACGCCTTGCCATTCAATGCGGCTACGTACAGCATCCCCCGGGCATCCGCGCGAAGGGCGCGCACCTCCTGGTAGGGGGTGTCGAGGAGCAGGAACCCCTTGTTCGGCGCATCGACCCGGAACACCCGGCCGGGGTTGGCGGTGCCCACCAGCACCGTTCCCGACGCCTCCACGCGGAGGGCCGTGGCGTGGGTGGCCCTGGTAGCGAAGTAAGGCTCGCCCTTCCCATCGGGCGTGATGCGGTACACGGTGCCCTTGTCCCCGGTCGCCGCGTACACGATCCCCTTCGCGTCGGCTGCGAGCGCCCAGATGTACTTGTCCTCGGGATCGAAGAAGATGGTCGCCTCGCCACGGCCGTCCACGCGGTAGATGCGGCCGTCGGGCGACGTGCCCACATAGAGCCCGCCAGTGGGCGCCGGGGCCAGGGCGTGCACTTCGAGTTCCGGGCTGTCGTAGAACAGCGTGCCGGTCCCGTCGGGCGAGACCTTGAACACCTTGCCGTCGTTCCCGGTCCCGATGAAGGCGGTGCCATCCGGGGTGGTCGCGACGGCCCAGACCACGCTGACCGATCCGTCGAAGACCGTTCGTACTGCGGGACCCAGCGTGAGGCGACCGTGCTGATCCACGGAGAGCTGGTCGACCGTGCCCTTGAGGAAGTCGGCCTGCGTGGCTGCCTGCCAGAAGCCGGGGGCAGCCGACAGGCCCCACGTACACAGGCCGAGGAGGGCGCCCGTCAACAGGGCCCTGAGCGAAGCGGTTCGGGTCATCTGGTTGAGTCGAGGGGAATCGTGAGCTGCCGCGAGCCGGTGACGGCCAGGTCGAGCGGTACGTCCCACTCGGCGCGGAGGGCGGACCGCATCGTGGAGACCATGCCCGCACTGCGATCGGATTCGAGGACGCCCAGGACGGAGGGTGGCAATCCGCCCATCGGCTCGCCGCTGACCACGGCGCCCGGATCGCTGGTCGACAGCCGGACGTAGAGCCGGTTTCCACGGCGGTTCCGATTGAACGTGCGAATGATCTGTGCGGGCCCCTGCACTTCGGCGCCGCGGAGATCCCGGCGCTCGTCGGCCGACGCCCGGGCCCCGTCGGCGACGAGGAGCTGCACCGATCCGGTCGCGTAAGCCGGGAAGCTGATCGGGATGCGCTTGAGGATCTCGTCGCCCTTCGGGCCGCGCAGCGCGACCGACAGCGTGGCGGTGCCGCCGGCCCTGGGCCGGGTCGTGTCGAGCCAGACGCGCTCGATGCGGGCCGTTCGCGTTTCCTCCGAGGCGTCCACCGTCAGGGCGATGCGCTCCACGTCCACCGGCTCGGACGTGTTCCGGAACAGTTGCGTCAGGGGACCGGCCACGTACGCGGCGGCCGACCCGATGGGCTGATCGCCGGTGAAGACGTCCTCGAACGACAACGCGCCGTGCGAGCGGATGTTCGCGGTCCCCTTCACGGTGATCGACGCGGGCCCGGTGGCGCGTTCGTACGCCGTCAGCACGTTCGCCACCGCCAGGTACGCCAGCAGCGGCGTGAAGGTCGCGTCGCGCACGACGCCGAACGAGAAGGTGCGTGCCCCGAGGCGATCCGAATTGAGCGTGACGGTCATCGGAATCAGCGACGGACCCGCGCCCATCCTGCCTGCAATCGCGGTGGCACGGTCCTGCTGCAGCGTACCGATGACGGGCCCGAAACTGGCCAGCTTGCTCGATTGCATCAGGCTCGGCAGGACGACGTGCACGGTGGCCGCGGTCATCGGAAACTCCGTCGGCCCGAGGTTGTACAAGGGGTGGCCGAACGCGTAGACGCGGTCGCCGTCGACGTGCGTCACGGTTCCGGTCGCGCCGAGCTCGAAGTCCCCTGACAACAGCGACACACCGACGGCATCGCCGGGGACGAGCGCCCGTCTGGTGTCGGCCGCGGCACGCGGCGGCGCCTGGCCGGTGACGGGCAGCAGGCCCGCAGCGGCAAACGTGGGACCGAGGCTGGCGATCACGCCCGGGGCGAACCCGCTGGCCGTCAGCGGGACCGCGATCGGGCGCAACACCGCGCCCGCCGTGGCCACTTCCGCAAGGCCTGTGAGGGGGAAGGCCGCGTTGCGCGCCATCCCGAGCTCGCGCGTCCACACCGCGAAGAGCTCGTCGGGCTCATACGGCACGCGCAACGCCACCGGGCGGGCCCCGGCGACTGCCGCGGTCATCGTCGTCGCGTCGGTCATCTCCGCGATGGGGGTGATGCCGGCGATCGGCTCCTTCGCAAACTGGCCGAGGGCATAGGAGACCGCGCCCATCAGCCGGCCGTCCACGTACACCGGGCTGCCGCTCATGCCGGCGATGACCCCGGTGTCGGCCAGCGGGCCCCCTTCGAGGCGGGCCAGGATGAGATCCCGGTTCGGGCCGATGACGTTGTGGAGCACGCCGAGCACACGCACCGTGAAGTCCTCGAGCGTGGTGCCCGAGAACACCGTCCGGCCGGTGCCGACCATGCCCGGCCGTACCTCGTCGATTGCCATCAGGCGCGTCTGTGCGGCAGGCGCGCCCACGAAGGGCAGGGCGAGGACCAGGGCGGCTGCGGCGGCGAGGCGCGGATAGGACATGACGAAGGGGACGGGAGGTTGCTTGTCCAATACTAACGCGATGTGTTACCGTTTCGACGTTCGCATGCGCGCTCGAGTCGGCACCCCGTTCCACGACGTGTTCCCGGGCATGGCGGCCCACGCAGGGGCTCGTGTGTTTGCGGGGTATTGGTGGTGGCGTCCGACCGAAGAGGCTGCCTAGCGTTCGCGTGACCTGAGACACCGAAATCGCCACTCGACAAGCGCCTCTTCAACCTGGTTGAGGAGGCGCTTTTTGCATTTATGGAGCAGACCCGCTTGTGCGTCACCGTGATGGCCCCGACCATGGAGGCCCTTCGAGTGCGCCGAGACGAGCTCTCGGCCGCCGACCTGGTCGAGCTCCGTCTGGACGCCGTCGACCGGCCGGACGTCCACGGCGCGCTCGCCGGACGCCGTGGGCCGGTGCTGGTCACCTGCCGCGCGGCGTGGGAAGGCGGCGCGTTCCGCGGGCCGGAGGAGGATCGGCTGCGGCTGCTCGCGGAGGCGCTGGCAGCCGGCGCGGAGTATGTGGACATCGAGTGGAAGGCCTTCACACCGGCGTTCGCCGGCGGACGCGATCGCGAACGCCTCGTCGTGTCCATGCACGACTTCGCCGGTATGCCGGCGGCCCTCGAGGACCGCGTGGCGGAGATGCGCCGGACCGGGGCGGGCACGGTGAAGGTGGCCGTCATGGCTCATCGCCTGACCGACGCGTTGACCCTGGCAGCGCAGGTCCGTCCCACCGAGGGGCGTACGGTCGTGGTCGCGATGGGCGAGGCTGGCCTCGCCACGCGGGTGCTGGCGGCACGGTTTGGATCCGTCTGGACGTACGCCGGCGACACCGCCGCCGCCGCCCCGGGGCAGATCAGCGCCGCACGCATGCGTGACGAGTTCCGGTTTGGCGCCCTGCGACGCGACACGGCCGTCTACGGCGTCGTCGGACGGCCCGTGTCCCACTCGCTGTCGCCCGTCATGCACAACGCCGCGTTCGCCGCCCTTGGCCTCGACGCGGTCTACCTCCCGCTGGCGGCGGCCGACTTCGACGACTTCCGGCAGTTCGCGGAGGCCATGGACCTCCGCGGTGCGAGCGTGACGGCCCCGTTCAAGCTGGACGCATTCGCGCTGGCGGGCGCGGTGGATCCCGAGGGGCGGCAGACGCAGGCTGTCAACACGCTGCGGCGCATCGGCGGGCGGTGGGAAGGCCGGAACACCGACGCGGCAGGCTTCATGGCGCCGCTGGCGGGCCGCGGCTCGCTGGAAGGGCAGCGCGCCACGGTGCTGGGCGCCGGCGGCGCCGCGCGATCGGTCGCCATGGCTCTTCGCCAGGCGGGCGCCAGCGTCACCATCGTCGCGCGCCGGACCGCACAGGCGGAGGCCGTGGCGACTGGGGCCGGGGTACAGACCGGGCTGTGGCCGCCGGCACCGGCGTCCTGGGATCTCCTCGTCAACGCCACCCCGGTCGGCACCGCCCCCCACGCCGACCAGTCGCCATTGGCTGCACCGCACCTCGACGGACGACTGGTGTACGACCTGGTGTACAACCCACCCCGCACGCGGCTGCTGGCCGACGCCGCCGCGCGGGGGTGCGAGGTCATCGGCGGCCTCGAGATGCTCGTCGCCCAGGCGGGCGCGCAGTTCGCCTGGTGGACTGGCGCCGCGCCTCCCGAACCGGCCATGCGACAGGCGGCCCTGGCGCGCCTGCACGAGACGGACACCCTATGAAGCTGACCTCCTTCGAAGAGTTCGTGGAACTGGCCCAGCGCGGCACCTTCGTGCCCGTTGTCAAGGAGCTCGTGGCCGACCTGCTCACGCCCGTGTCGGCGTTCCTCAAGGTCGCGGAGCACTCCGATTACGCGTTCCTGCTCGAGAGCGTCGAGGGCGGGGAGCACGTGGGGCGGTACTCCTTCCTCGGCAAGGACCCCTTCCTGATCCTGCGCGGCCGCGATCACACCACCACGATCGAGCAGGCCGGCACGGTGTCGTCGTCCGAGAGACCCTTCGTGGAAACGCTGCGGTCGTTGATGAACGGCTTCAGGTCGCCGTTCGTGCCCGGGCTGCCTCGATTCACCGGCGGCGCGGTCGGCTACTTCGGGTACGACGCCGCGGGATGGTTCGAGCCGGCCGTCGCGGGATCCGCCGCCGGGCCGGCGGACACGGACCAGGCCGGCTTCATGCTGTTCGACACCGTCCTGGCGTTCGATCACGTCCAGCATCGCATCCTGCTGATCGCCAACGCCCGGATCACGGGTGACGAAGACCTCCGCGCGCTGTACCAGTTCGCCTGCACGAAGATCGAGTTCCTCGAGCGCGAGCTCGAGCGCGCGCTGTCGCTGCCGCGCCGGGGCGAGGCCCCGCCGCTCGCCTTCACGTCGAACCTGACCCAGGAACGCTTCGAGGGCATGGTGCGCACCGCCAAGGAGCACATCGCGGCGGGGGACATCTACCAGGTGGTGCTCTCACAGCGCTTCGAGGCCGAGATCGGCGCCGACGCCTTCACCGTCTATCGCGCGCTGCGCCACGTGAACCCCTCGCCCTACATGTTCTTCATCCGGATGGGAGACCGCTCGATTGTCGGCTCCTCCCCGGAGATGCTGGTCCGGGTGGAGGGTCGTCACGCCGTGACGCATCCGATCGCCGGCACGCGTCCGCGCGGCAAGTCCGAGGAGGAGGACCGCCGCCTCGCGGAGGAGCTGAAGCGCAACGAGAAGGAGAAGGCCGAGCACGTCATGCTCGTGGACCTCGGGAGGAACGACCTGGGGCGCGTCTGCGAATACGGCACGGTGCGCGTTCCGACCTACATGACGCTGGAACGCTACTCCCACGTCATGCACCTGGTCTCCGTCGTCGAGGGCACGCTCGCCGAGGATCGCGATCGGCTGGACGCGCTCGTGGCGTGTTTTCCCGCGGGCACGGTGTCGGGTGCGCCGAAGGTACGGGCCATGCAGATCATCGACCAGCTGGAGCCCTCGCGCCGCGGACTCTATGCGGGGGCCGTCGGGTACCTCGATTTCGCGGGTAACCTCGATTTCTGCATCGCCATCCGCACCATCCTGCTCGAGGACGGCCGGGCGAAGGTGCAGGCCGGCGCCGGGATCGTGGCCGATTCGAACCCCACCGCCGAATACGAGGAGACGCGCGACAAGGCGCGCGCGATGATCCGCGCACTCGAACTGGCACAGGCGGGTCTCTGAGGCGGACGTCATGGTGCTCGTGATCGACAACTACGACTCGTTCACCTACAACCTGGTGCAGTACCTGGGCGAGCTGGGTGCGCGTGTGGTCGTGCGCCGCAACGACGAGACGACCATTGGGGAAGTGGCGCAGCTCGGCCCGGACCACATCGTGATCTCGCCGGGACCGGGGAGGCCGGAGGAGGCCGGCATCTCGCTCGAGGTGATTCGCAGGTTCGGGCCAGAGCGGCCCATGCTCGGTGTCTGCCTCGGCCATCAGGCCATCGGCCTCGCGTGCGGCGGCAGGGTGGTCCGGGCGCCGGTGCCCGTGCACGGCAAGACGTGCGCCGTCGAGCACGATGGCCTGGGCGTCTTCGCCGGCATGGGCCAGGGGTTCGAGGCCGGGCGCTACCACTCCCTGATCGTCGCGGAGGAGGGACTGCCGGAGGACCTGGTGGTGAGCGCGCGCACGCGCGGCGACCGGCTCATCATGGGCCTGCGGCATCGGCAGTGGCCGCTCCACGGCGTGCAGTTCCATCCCGAGTCGGTCCTCACGCAGGAGGGGCGGCAGCTCCTGCGCAACTTCCTGGCGCTGTAGATCATGTTCACCGACCTCATCGAACGGCTGCGTCGTCACGAGGACCTGACCGTCGAACAGGCGTCCGCCGCCATGGCCGCGATCATGCGCGGGGAGGCGGCGCCCGCACAGATTGCCGGCCTGCTCGTCGGCCTCGCGATGAAGGGCGAGCGTCCCGCGGAACTCGTCGGGCTCGCCACCACCATGCGCGAACACGCGGTGTCCCTGCCGGGCGAGCGTGGGGCCGTGTTCGACACCTGCGGGACCGGGGGCGACCGGTCCGGCAGCTTCAACATCTCGACGGCGTCGGCGCTCGTCATCGCCGCCTGCGGCGTGCGAGTCGCCAAGCACGGCAACCGATCGGTGTCCAGCCTGTGCGGCAGCGCGGACGTCCTCCAGGCGCTCGGCGTCCACGTGCAGATGTCGCCGGAGACGGCGGCGCGATGCCTCGACGAGGCCGGTATCGCGTTCCTGTTCGCCCCGACGTTCCATCCCGCCATGCGGCACGCGGCACAGGCCCGCCGTGATCTCGGCGTACGAACGGCCTTCAACCTGCTGGGCCCCCTGACGAACCCGGCGCGTCCCCGGCGGCAGATCGTCGGTGTTCCGCGTCCCGAGCTCACGGAACTCCTCGCCAGGACGCTCCTGGCGCTCGGGACGGAGCGGGCATGGGTGGTGCACGGCGCCGACGGGCTCGACGAGCTCTCGACCACGGGCCACACCAAGGTTTCCGAGGTGCGCGCCGGGGCCGTGCACACCTTCTACGTCCACCCGGCCGACTACGGCCTGCCCAAGGCCGGTGCCGGCGCCCTGACCGGCGGGGACGCCGCCACCAATGCCGCCATCGTCGAGCGCGTGCTCTCCGGGGAGCCGGGACCGTCGCGGGACGTGGTGCTCTTGAACGCGGCGGCCGCCCTGATGGTGGCAGGCGCGGTGGAGTCCGTGCAGGCGGGGCTGCTCGTGGCCGCCGAGGCCATCGACTCGGGACGTGCGCGCACGACGCTGGCCCGGCTGAAGACGGTGTCGATCGAGGACGGAGGCGCGGCATGACCGTCGAGGCGCCGGACCTGCTGGCGGCCATCCTCGCAGCGACGCGCGCCCGCGTGGCGCATGCGCGGGATCGCGTGCCGACGGCCGCGCTCGAGGCCCGTGCGGCGCGTCGGTCGCCGCGCGGCGACAGGTTCGAGCGGGCGCTGGGCCGGCACGACGCCATCAACGTCATCGCCGAGTGCAAGCGCCGGTCGCCATCGCGCGGCGTGCTGCGCGCGGCGTACGATCCCGTGGCGATTGCGCGCGGCTACGAGGCCGCGGGCGCAGCGGCGATCTCTGTCCTCACCGAGCCGGCGTTCTTCGATGGCGCGCTCGCGCACCTCGAGGCCGTGCGGGCGGCGGTGGACGTGCCGCTGCTGCGCAAGGACTTCCTCGTGGATCCGTATCAGCTCGTGGAGGCGGTGGCGGCCGGCGCTGACGCCGTACTTCTTATCGTGGCCGCCCTCGACGACGGTGACCTGGGTGCGCTGCTGCGGGAGGCAGAGGGCCGCGGCCTCGCGGCGCTCGTCGAGGTCCACACGGAGACCGAGTGCGACCGCGCGCTCGCGGCCGGCGCCCGCATCATCGGCGTCAACAATCGGAACCTGAAGTCGCTCACCGTCGATGTCGACCTCTCGGAGCGGTTGGCGGATCGCATCACCGGCTCGGTCATCGCCGTCACGGAGAGCGGATTGCGGTCGGCAGCGGATCTGGCGCGATTCTCGTCGCTCGGGTACCGGGCCTTCCTGATCGGCGAGCGCCTCATGACGATGCCAGACCCCGGTGCGACCCTGGCGGATCTGCTCGCGAGCGCACGAGCATGACCATCAAGGTGTGCGGCATCACGCGGATCGACGATGCGCAGGCGGCGGCCGACCTCGGCGTGCATGCCCTGGGCTTCGTCTTCTGGCCGGACAGCCCACGTGCGGTCACGCCCGGGCACGCCACGGCCATCATCGGCACGCTGCCCCCGTTCATCACGCCCGTCGGCGTGTTCGTCGATCCCACGGCGGCGCTGGTTGCCGCGTGTCGCGATGCCGGCATCCAGGTGGCGCAGATTGTCGGCGAGGTGCCGGCGCTGCCCGCGGGGATCGCCCTCCTGCGCGCGGTGACCCTGGCCACGGATGGGACCGGCATCACGCCGGAGGTCCCTGGACACGGGCCTGTGCTGGTGGACGCCTATGATCCCGTGCGCCGCGGCGGGACCGGGCAGACCACCGACTGGCGCGCGGTGGCGCGCATCGCGCGGCAGCGACCGGTCATCCTGGCCGGCGGCCTCCGACCCGATAACGTCGGCGACGCCATCACCATCGCGCAGCCGGCGGGCGTGGACGTGTCGTCCGGCGTGGAGCGGGCACCGGGCCTGAAAGATCACGCACAGCTGGCCGCGTTCGTGGCGGCCGTGAGAGCCAAGGCATGAGCATCGACTGGTTTGGGCGCCGCGATCCCGACGCCCGAGGATACTTCGGCGCGTTCGGTGGCCGTTTCGTGCCGGAGACCCTGGTGGCGCCCATCGAGGCGCTGGAGCAGGCGTACCTGCAGGCCCGGGTGGATCCGGCCTTCGTGACGGAGCTCGATCGCCTGTTCCGGCATTACGTCGGCCGTCCGACACCGCTGTGGGACGCCCGGAGGCTGTCGGCCGCCATCGGCGGTGCGCGGATCCTGCTCAAGCGCGAGGACCTCACGCACACCGGGGCCCACAAGATCAACAACGCGCTCGGCCAGGCCCTGCTGGCTGCGCGCATGGGGAAGCGGCGCATCGTCGCCGAGACGGGCGCCGGCCAGCACGGGGTGGCCAGCGCCACGGCCTGTGCGCTGCTCGGGCTGGAGTGCGTGGTCTACATGGGCACGGAGGACATGCGGCGGCAGGCCCTGAACGTGTTCCGCATGCGTCTGCTCGGCGCGCGCGTCGAGGGCGTCGACTCCGGCAGCCGCACGCTGAAGGACGCCATCAACGAGGCCATGCGCGACTGGGTGGCCCGGCCCGACGACACGCACTACCTGCTCGGATCGGCGCTGGGGCCGCACCCGTACCCGCTGATGGTGCGCGAATTCCAGTCGGTCATCGGGCGCGAGGCACGCCGCCAGTGCCTGGAGCAGGTGGGCCGCCTGCCCGACGCCGTGATCGCCTGCGTCGGCGGTGGCAGCAACGCCATCGGCATCTTCGATGCGTTCATCGATGATCCCTCGGTGCGTCTCATCGGCGTCGAGGCGGGCGGCGAAGGCATCAAGCCTGGGCGCCACGCCGCGCGGTTCGCCGGAGGCTCCGCCGGCGTCCTGCAGGGCACGCGCACCTGGGTGCTGCAGGACCCGCACGGCAACATCGAGCCGACGCACTCCGTGTCCGCCGGCCTCGACTACGCGGCGGTCGGCCCGGAGCACGCGCAGCTGCAGGCCTCGGGCCGCGCCGAGTACCACGTCGCCACGGACATCGAGGCGCTCGCCGCGTTCCAGGAGCTCGCGCGGCTCGAGGGCATCATCCCGGCGCTCGAGTCTGCCCATGCCATCGCGCATGCGTACCCGACCGCCCTCAGCCATGGACCCGGGGCCGTGCTGCTGGTGAACCTGTCCGGCCGCGGGGACAAGGACGTGCAGACCGTCGAGCGGCTGCTGCAGGAGGGTGGCGATGTCGCGCATTGACGACACGTTCGGGCGGGTGCGGGCCGAACGGCGCACGGGTCTGGTCACCTACGTGGCCGCGGGCGATCCGAGTCTCGCGCTGACCGCGGAGATACTGAAGACGCTGGACCGTGCCGGAGCCGACGTCCTGGAGGTCGGGGTTCCGTTCTCCGATCCGCTGGCCGATGGCCCGGTCATCCAGCGGGCCACGGAACGGGCACTGGCCAGCGGTGCCACGCTCGGCGGGGTCCTTGACATGCTCGGCGGCGTGCGGGGCGACATCCAGGCGCCCATCGTCATCTTCAGCTACGCCAATCCGATACTCCGGATGGGACTGGAGGCATTCACCCGGCGCGCGGAGGCGGTGGGGGTGGACGGGGTGCTCACGCTGGACGTGCCGCCGGAGGAAGCCGGGGACTGGCGGAACGGCTTCGCCGCGGCCGGCATTGATACAATTTTCCTGTTGAGCCCGACCACCGCCGACGAGCGCATCAGGCGTGCCGCGACGCTCGGCAGCGGGTTTCTCTACGGCATCTCGCGCCTGGGTGTCACCGGCGCCAGGGACGAGGTGGCGGATTCGGCCGCCGCACTGGCGGCACGCGTGCGCCAGGCGACGGACATGCCCCTGGCCCTGGGCTTTGGTGTGTCGCGTCCGGAGCACGTGAAGGCGATCGGGCGGATTGCCGATGCCGCCGTCGTCGGCAGCGCTCTGGTGAGCGTCATCGCCGAGCACGCGACCGACCCGGGGTTGCTCGCGGAAGTGGAACGGTATGTTCGATGGCTGAAGAGCTGAGCCTCGAGGCGCTCCGTGAGGAGATCGACCGGCTCGACGAGGTGATCATCCGGCTGCTGGACCGCCGCGCGCGCTGCGCGTTCGCCGTCGGCCGGATCAAGCGGGCGCAGGGGAAGGGGATCTACGAGCCCTCGCGGGAGGCGACGGTGATGGCGCACGTCAAGGCGGTCAACGCCAGCCTCGGCGGCCCGTTGACCGACGATGCCATCGAGCGGCTCTACGAGCGCGTGATGGACGAGGCGCGGCGGATCCAGCGGTTGGAGTTCGAACGTCATAACCGGCAGGAACCAGAGACTGAGAGCTGACCCATGGTTGTCGTGATGAAGGAGCGCGTCTCCGGCGAGCAGGTGGAGCGCGTCATTGCACATCTGGTGGAACTGGGCATGGACGTACACCGATCCACGGGCGCCTCCCGCGTGGTGCTCGGCGTCGTCGGCAGCGGCAAGGTGGACCCCCGACTCATCGAGATGATGGAGGGCGTCCACGAGGTCCTGCGGATTACCGAGCCGTACAAGCTGGCCAGCCGCACGTTCAAGCCCGAGGACACGGTGATCTCGGTGGGTGAGGTCCGCATCGGCGGCGACGAGGTGATCGTGATGGCCGGGCCGTGTTCGGCCGAGAACGAGGCCCAGGTGAACAGCACGGCCGCCGCCGTGAAGCGCGCGGGCGCCAAGGTCCTCCGTGGCGGGGCGTTCAAACCTCGGTCGTCGCCGTACAGCTTCCAGGGCCTGGGCGAGGAGGGCCTGCGCCTGCTGCGGGGCGCCGCCAACACCCACGATCTGAAGCTCGTCACCGAGGTGATGGACATCAGCCAGATCGAGGTGATCGACCGCTACGCCGACATCTTCCAGGTCGGCGCCCGCAACATGCAGAACTTCACGCTCCTGCGCGAGCTGGGGCGCACGCGGAAGCCGGTGCTCCTGAAGCGCGGGATCTCGGCGACCGTCGAGGAGTGGCTGCTCTCGGCCGAGTACGTCCTGGCCGGGGGCAATACCGAGGTGATTCTCTGCGAGCGCGGCATCCGCACGTTCGAGACCGCCACCCGGAACACGCTCGACATCTCGGCCATCCCCATCGTGAAGCAGCTGAGCCACCTGCCGGTGTTCGTCGATCCGAGCCACGGGACGGGCCGGCGCGACAAGGTGGCGCCCATGGCGCGCGCCGCCGTGGCTGCCGGCGCGGATGGCCTGCTCATCGAGGTGCACTGCGATCCCGACCACGCGATGAGCGACGGCGCGCAGTCGCTCTTCCCGGGCCAGTTCGACCGGCTCATGGCCGAACTGCGCATCATCGCGCCGGCCATCGGCCGCAGCATCTGCCTCGAGCCCATCGCGCGAAGGGGATGGGGATCCGGGTGATCGACCGGCTGGCCATCATCGGCGACGGCCTCATCGGCCGCTCCGTGCAGATGGCGTGGCGCCGGCGGCATCCCGACGCCGAGGTCGTCGCGCTCGACCGGGACGACGATCTCGCGCCGCTCGCCTCCGCCGGCGCCGTCGTCCTGGCCGCACCGGTGGATGCCATTCTGGCGATCCTGCCGCGCCTGCCGGCCCTCACCAGCCACGCGCACTTCGTCACCGACACCGGGTCCACCAAGCACGCCATCGTCGAGCTTGCCTTCGAGGTCGGGCTCTCGCGGTTCGTGGCTGGTCATCCGATGGCAGGTGGCACCTCCACCGGCCCGGCCGCGGCCAGGGCCGACCTGTTCGACGACCGGACATGGTTCCTGCTGACGGGGCACGCGCGGGCCGCCGCCCGCGAGGCCGCGGCCGCGTTCGTGGCCGACCTGGGCGCGCGCGTGGTGGCCCTGGAGGACGACGGCCACGCGCACGATCGGCTGGTGGCCGCGATCAGCCATCTGCCGCAGGTCGTCGCGACGGCGCTGCGCGCCCGGGTGGGCGAGACGGTCGGCGCCGAGGGCCTTCGGCACGCCGGCGCCGGGTTGCGCGACAGCACGCGCCTGTCCGCGAGCCAGGCCTCGATGTGGGCGCCCATCCTGCGCACCAACGCACGCGTCCTGTCACCGATGCTGCGCGCACTCTCGGCGGATCTCGAGCGCATCGCGGAAGACCTCGACGATCGCACCGCCATCGAGCGGCTGTTCTCGCGGGCCCATCGGTTCCCCGTCGATCCATAATGCCGCATGACCAAGGTGATCGAGTCCGCCGATGCGGCGGTCGCCCTCATCCCCGATGGCGCCACGATCATGATGGGCGGCTTCGGCCTTGCGGGAATTCCTGAGAACCTGGTGGCCGCGCTCCATCGGCGCGGCACCCGCAATCTGACCATCGTCTCGAACAACGCCGGCATCGATGGCGCCGGGATTGGCCTCCTGCTGGCGTCGCGGCAGGTGCGCAAGATGATTGCGACCTACGTCGGCGAGAACAAGGAGTTCGAGCGTCAGTTCCTCCAGAAGGAGATCGAGGTCGAGCTCGTCCCGCAGGGCACCTTCTCGGAGCGCATCCGCGCGGGGGGGGCGGGCATCGCCGGCTTCTTCACCCCCACCGGGGTCGGCACACTGATCGCCGAAGGCAAGGAGACCCGGGACTTCAACGGTCGCGCCCACGTGCTGGAACTGGGGCTCACGGCGGACTTCTCCTTCGTGAAGGCCTGGAAGGGCGACCACCTCGGCAACCTCGTGTACCGGAAGACCGCCCGCAACTTCAACCCCATGATGGCGACCGCGGCCCGGTGCACGATCGCGGAGGTCGAACACCTGGTGGCGCCAGGGGCGATCGATCCGGACCACGTGCACACGCCTGGCATCTTCGTGAAGCACATCCTGCAGGGACACGACTACACCCGGCGCATCGAGAAGCGGACCGTGAGCCATGGATAAGCGCGAACGCATCGTCTCGCGGGTTGCCCGCGAGCTGAAGGACGGCGACTACGTGAACCTGGGCATCGGCATGCCGACGCTCGTCGCCAACTTCGTGCCTCCCGGCGTGCACATCACGCTCCACTCAGAGAACGGCATGCTGGGAGTGGGACCGTACCCGCGCGAGGCGGACGTGGATCCGGACCTTATCAACGCCGGCAAGGAGACCGTCTCCGAGCTGCCCGGCGCGTCGTACTTCAGCAGCGCGGACTCGTTCGCCATGGTGCGGGGCGGCCACGTGGACGTCACCGTCCTCGGGGCACTGGAGGTGGATGAGGAAGGCAACCTCGCGAACTGGATGATCCCCGGCAAGATGGTGAAGGGCATGGGCGGCGCCATGGACCTGGTGGCGGGCGCCCGCAAGGTGATCATCGCCATGGAGCACACGGCGAAGAACGGCGGGCACAAGATCCTGACCCGGTGCACGCTGCCGCTGACGGGACGGCGTGTCGTCCACCAGATCGTGACGGAACTGGCGGTGATCGACGTCACGCCGGACGGGCTCCGACTGCGTGAGATCGCCGAGGACACGACCGAAGACGCCGTTCGCGCCGCCACCGGCGCCCGGCTCCACGTGACCGGTTCGCTCGGCCGTTTCTAGCAGCCGCGCGCGCGGACCACCACAGCGCCACGTGCGCCAGCGGCGCTCGTGGCGGCGGAACTTTGGCCACCAGCGTGACGTCTGTGAAAAGTGACGTGTTCACGCATCTGCTGCTCGGCCTGGCTCTCTTCCTCCAGCCCTCCGCAGTGTCGGATCCGCAGGAGCCGCCCCCCGCGGAACATCCCGCGCCGGTCACCTACAGGCTCACCGGAACGCGCGTGGCCATCGGCCAGGACGTGCACGTGGCCCCAGACGAAGAGATTCTCGATGGGGTGGCCGTGGTCGGCGGCTCCCTCCGGGTGGAAGGGCGCGTGCGCGAAGGCGCCGTCGTCGTCGGGGGCGATGTGCACCTGCTTCCCACCGCCGTCGTCCAGGGCGACCTCGTCCTCGTCGGCGGCACGCTCATCCGGGATCCCGGCGCCCGCGTGACCGGCGGAGTGAGTTATGTCTCGGTCGGGAATTGGTCCCGCTCGGTCGGCTTGTTCAACTGGTGGCCGCGGCTGGCGCTGGGGGACGCGGGCCGCTGGATCAGCCTCGGCGCGACGGTGTTCCGCGTGGCGCTGCTGGCCGTGTTGATGGTGCTGGTGCTGCTCGTTGCCAGGGCGCCGGTCGCACGGGTCGGACGCGCGGCGGCGGCGGAACCGGTGCGTGCGGCCATCGTCGGCCTCGCGGCCGAGGTCCTGTTCCTGCCACTCGTCCTGGTCGTGTCGATCGCGCTCGGCATCACCATCATCGGGCTGCCGTTCGTCTTCCTGCTGGTGCCCCTGGCCTTCCTGCTGGCGTTCGTCGCGCTTCTGCTCGGGTACACGGCGCTGGCGTGCCGTCTGGGAGAGTGGCTCGAAGACCGGCTCGGGTGGCGCCCGCGCAGTGCGTACCTGGCCACCGCCATGGGCATGGTCCTGATCGTCGCGCCCACGCTCCTTGCGCGCATGCTCGGCGTGGCGCCGGAACCGCTGCGGCTGGCCGCCTTCGCCGTGCTCACCGCTGGCGTCGTTGCCGAGTTCCTGGTCTGGACCATCGGCCTCGGAGCAACCCTGATGACCGGCTTCGGCCGCTGGAACATCCAGCCGCCCCCGCTCGACGCGGGTGCCTGAGGACAGGGGAAGGCAGAAGGCGTTGCCCGCGGCTGCGCGGATTGACTTCCGGGCGTTCCCTCCGACGCGACCCCTCGGCGACGGGTGGTAGACTGAGGCCGTCCCGCATGCCTGTTGCCTACGAAGTCCCGAAGATTCACGTCCTCAGCATTCCCGCCCCCTCGGTCGATGCGGACCTCGTCATCGTCCCCGTCGCCGAGGACTACACCTCAGCCACCGTCGCGGAGTTCGATGCCGCGGTCGGCGGCAGCCTTGGTGTCGCGCTCGCCCGGGGTGAGTTCACGCCGCGCCCACTGGAATCGTTCACGGCGCCGATCTCCGCCGGTGGCTGGACGGCCGGCCGCATGGTGTTCATGGGCGGCGGGCAGCGAGCGGACATCGGTCCGGAACGTCTCCGCCGCATGGCCGCTTGCGGGGTCGCGCTCGCGCGCCAGCAGCGACGCGGCCGCATTGCCTGGCTGGATGTCGAGCCCGGGGCGATGGATCCCGCGCACCGCGCCGACATCCTCGCGGAAGGGCTGACCACGGCCAACTTCGATGGCGGCATTCACAAGAGCCGCCCCGAGCCGCGCTTCCTGCTCTCGGAGGCCACCCTCGTCACCGCGGCTCCGGGCGCGGTCGGGGCCGCCGCGGCCGGCCGGATCGTGGGCGATGCCATCAACTCCGCGCGCGTCCTCATCAACGAGCCCGGTAACCTCCTGGCGCCGGCGCGGCTGGCGGAGAAGGGCGCCTCGCTCGCCTCGGTCGAGGGCGTTTCCGTGGACGTGTTCGACGAGCGCCAACTCGAGACGATGGGCATGGGGCTGCTGCTCGGCGTGGGCCGAGGCAGCGCCGAGCCGCCCCGGATGCTCATCGCCCGGTACGAGCCCGCCGATGCGCCGGCGGACATCACGCTCGGCCTCGTCGGTAAGGGCATCACTTTCGACACCGGCGGCATCTCGATCAAGCCCGCGGACGGCATGGAGCGCATGAAGGACGACATGGCCGGCGCCGCCACGGTGATCGCGGCGCTGCGAGCGCTCGCGTTGCTGCGGGTGCCGCTCCGGGTCGTCACCGTCGTGCCTTCCGCGGAGAACATGCCCGGTGGCCGTGCGCTCAAGCCCGGCGACATCCTTCGCAGCGCGTCCGGACTGACCGTCGAGGTCAACAACACCGACGCCGAAGGCCGCCTGATCCTGGGTGACGGGCTGTGGTACGCCCGGCAGATCGGCGCCACGCACCTCGTGGACGTCGCGACGCTGACCGGCGCCTGCATCGTCGCACTCGGCAAGATCACGACGGGCCTGTTCGGGACGCCGCAACCGTGGGTGGACACCGTGAAGGCGGCAGCCGCCCGTGGCGGCGAGAAGATCTGGCAGATGCCGCTCTTCGACGACTACAAGGACGCGCTGAAGAGCGACATCGCCGACATGATCAACAGCCCCGGCCGGGCCGGAGGGGCCGTGACCGCGGCCATGTTCCTGAAGGAGTTCACCGGCAACGGGCCGTGGGCCCATCTGGACATCGCCGGGCCCGCCTGGTCGGACGAAGCCAGGTCGTGGACGCCGAAGGGCGCCACGGGCGCGATGATCCGGACGCTCGTCGAACTCGGCCGCGGGGCCATCCCGCGCTGACCGCGGTGCTACACTGATCGCGTGGTGTTCCTACAGGCGCCGCAGGTTCCGGACGGCCCCATCCCCACGGTCACGATCGTCGAGGTCAGCAATCCGCCCACGCCGGGGTTGAGCATGATCGACGTCGCGGTGGCCGCCTTCGGTCTGACGGGGGTCATCATGGCCGCCGCCGTGGTCGCCGGTGTCCTCGCGGGTGTCCTGTTCACCTGGTACCGATCGCGCCGCGCCATCACGGTCATCGAAGCCCGGGGCGGGCAGCACGACCTGTTCAAGGCCTGACCCGGGACTGCTACTGTCGGTCCGCGACCGTGGATTGGCGCTTCAGGGCCCGGCGGTATTTCATCACCGCCTCGTGCAGCGACTCGGCAATCTTCTGCTTGTAGCTCGCGGTCTTCAGCAGCTGCGCTTCCTGTCGATTCGTCAGGAACGAGATCTCGGCCAGCACGCTCGGCATGCCCGCGCCGATGAGCACCACGAAGGGGGCCTTCTTGACGCCCAGGTTCCGCAGGGTCTTGTGGGATCGGCGGAGCCGCGTGACCATCGACTCCTGCACCATCGACGCGAGATCCCGCGACTCGTCCAGCTTGTTGTTGAGCGCGATGGCCTTGATGATGTCTGGCAGGTTGTGCATCGCCCGCTCCGACGCGGAGTTCTCGCGTGCGGCGACGGCCTCCGCATCCGGCGTCGACGCAAAGCTCAGATAGTACGTCTCGACACCGTGCGCCGCGGTGTTGCGGCTCGCGTTGGCGTGGATCGACAGGAAGAGGTCGGCGTTCTCCCGGTTCGCGATGGCCGTGCGCTCCTCCAGCGGCACGTAGACGTTGCTGCGCCGGGTCAGGACCACGTCGATGCCGGCCTCCTCCTGCAGCAGCTTCTCCAGCCGCAGGGCGATGTCGAGCGTGAGGTCGGCCTCCTTGAGGCCGTGTCCGCTGGCGCCGGGGTCGTGACCGCCGTGCCCCGGATCGATGACGACGCGCGAGATGCCGAGGCCCAGCTGCCGCGACAGGGAAAAGCCGCCTGCGCCGTTGGACAGGGGGACCGCGGGGGCCGCGCTCGCAGGAGGGGCGGCCGGTATCGCCGCCACGGCCGGAGAGGGTGGCTCCCGCCTCTCGGGTGGCGGGGGCGCCGGCGTCGGGGTGGTGATGCTGCTGGCGGCGGATGCCACGGGAGCGGGCGTTGCCTCCCCGCCGGCGTCGGCCTGCACGCGGGCCGGCGGCGTCACCGTGGCCTGCGGCACGGCCACGGCCGCCACGCGCTCGCAGTCGATCACCACACGATACGGGTTGTAGAGCGTGAACACGCTGTAGCGGGCGACGCCGTCGAGGTCCAGCACGACGCGAACGGTACCGTTCGGATGCCGGCCGGTGCGAATCTGGCGCACGATGTCGTCGGCGTAGCTGATCACCTTGTCCGTCAGCGGGCCGGACAACTGGGCCCCCCTGAGGTCGAAGAACACACGGTCCGGTGCCGCGATGCGTTCCTCGGAGTAGGGCACTTCGCGGTCCAGTTCCAGCGTCACGCGCACGCTGTCCTGCAGGACGACGCGCTGGATGTCGGTGAGCGTGGCGCGGGTCGGCGCGCTGATGCTCGTCACTCCCGGTGCGGGCGTGGCGGTCATCGAGGGCTCGGCCGGTCGGACGGTCGGGCCCTCGGTGGACGCCGCGGGTGCTGGGGCGGTCATTGGCGGCGCGGCGGCCGGCGCCGGCGGCAGTGTGGCCTCCACGGCCTCGGCCTTCTCCAGTCCGGCCACCTGCGTGCGTGCGCGCTTCACCAGCGGGCTGGTGGGATACTCGCGCGCCAGCCAGCTGTACAGACGCACCGCGGTGCTGCGGTCGTCCGCTCGACCGAAGCGGCGATACGCCGCCTCGGCCAGCGAGGCGCCCTGCCACAGCGCGTTGTCGGAGTACCCGCTCGTCGGGTAGCGACGCACGATGCCTTCGTAGCTCGTCACGAGGCGTGTCACCTGCCGCAGTATGTCCGAGCGCTCCGCAGGTGTCGCCTCGCGGCCCGGCTCCAGGAGCGGCCGCACGGCGCCCTCGCGCTCGAACGCGGCGTCGTACCGGGCCCTGGCGGTCTGGGCCATGGCCGGGGTCACGCTCGCGCACAGCACGACGAGCAGCCAGATGGCGGGACGAATGGAGGATGGCATCGGCATCGCGGTCACCGGAGCTGCGCGTCCACTTCGTCGAAGTAGTCCTTGGGCACGAGCACTTCCCGCGCCTTGCCACCGGTGGCGGCCGACACGAGGCCCTCGGCCTCCATCATGTCCACCAGACGCGCGGCACGACTGAATCCGATGCGCATCTTTCTCTGGAGGTAGGAGATCGACGCCTGGCCGCTCTGCACGACGATGCGCGCGGCCTCGTCGTACAGCTCGTCCTTGTCGAACTCCACGTCCTCGGGGCCGCCCTTCTTGTCCTCGGCGGTGATGGTCTCGTCGTACGCCGGCCGGCCCTGCTTCCGCAGGAAGCTCGCCAGCCGCGCCGACTCCTGTTCCGAGATATAGGGACCGTGCAGGCGGATGTGCCGCGAGGAGGCCGGAGGGAGGAACAGCATGTCGCCCTTCCCGAGCAGCTGCTCCGCGCCGTTGCTGTCGAGAATGGTCCGCGAGTCGATCTTCGACGACACCCGGAAGGAGATGCGGGACGGGAGGTTGGCCTTGATGAGCCCGGTGATCACGTCCACGGACGGCCGCTGCGTGGCGAGGATCAGGTGGATGCCGACGGCACGGGCCATCTGTGCCAGGCGACAGATCGACTCCTCGACCTCGTTGCCGGCCACCATCATCAGGTCCGCGAGCTCGTCCACCACGACGACGATGAAGGGGAGCGGTCGCGGCGCGGCTTCGCCCTCCTTTGGCACTTCCTTCGCCTCGATCATCGCGCGCACGTTGCGGTTGTACTGCTCGATGTTGCGCACGCCGAAGGCGGCGAGCGTCTTGTACCGCTCCTCCATCTCGCGGACGGCCCAGCGCAGCGCGTTGGCCGCCTTCTTCGGATCCACGACGACCGGCGTGAGCAGGTGCGGGATGTCTTCGTACATCCCCAGCTCCAGCCGTTTGGGGTCGATCATGATCAGCCGCACATCGTCCGGCGTCGCCCGGTAGAGCAGGCTGGTGAGCATCGAGTTGAGACCGACGGACTTGCCCGTGCCGGTCGAGCCGGCAATCAGCAGGTGGGGCATCGTGGCCAGGTCGGCCATGAACGGCTCGCCGTGAATGGTCTTGCCCAGGGCAAAGGTCAGCTTCGAGGCCGTGCGGGTGTAGGCGTCCGACTCGAGCAGCTCGCGAAGCGAGATGGCCTCGCGGTTCGGGTTCGGGATCTGGATCCCGACCGTGGACTTGCCGGGAATGCGATCGATCAGCACCGACTCGGCCTGCATCGCCAGGCACAGGTCATCGGACAGGCCCGTCACTTTCGAGTACTTCACCCCGGCATCGGGCTTGAACTCGAAGGTCGTGACCACCGGACCGGGGTGGATCTGCACCACCGAGCCTTCGACGGCGAACTCGCGGCATTTCTCCTCGAGCAGCCGCGCCGAGTCCATCAACTCCCGTTCGTCGATCTTGCGCTCGGCCTTCGGGGCGTCGAGGAGGGTCAGGGGTGGCAGCGTGAACCCGCCCAGCCGGCGAATCGCCGGGGCATCGGGCTCCGGCAGCGGCAACGGCTGCGCCGCCGGCGGCCTGGGCTTCTTGTTCACCACCGGCGGGGCGGTCGATCGCCGCGGGACGGCCTCGTCGTCGGCGTCCTCCGCCTCGTCGTCTGTGGGGGCCTCGCGCTTGGCGGTGGGCCGCGCGGGCGGCGGCTCGGGCCTGGCCATCCTCAGGGGCTTCGCGACCTCGGGCACGTCCGTCTTGCCGTGCTTGGCGAGGACATCGCGCCGCTGCCGGGCCCGGCGCCGCTCCTCGAGCCAGGTTCGGATGGACGCGCCGGTCCGGCGCAGGCCGGTGGTGATGCCAGAGAAGAGCAGCGCGAAGACCGTGCCGAACGAGAACTGCGTGGCGAGGATCAGGGCACCTGACATCACGGCCAGCAGCAGGATGACCGAGCCGGTCCGGTTCAGGTACTCCGCCATCCAGGAGCCGATCCACTCGCCGAGATAGCCCCCCGCCCGGTACGCGCGCGGGCCGAGATTCACGCGGCCGAGCGTGACGGCCAGAAACGCGCTGCTGCTCGCAAAGACGAGCACGGCCCCCACGAGCTTCGTGTAGATCGCCGTGACGGGCTGGCACCAGAAGTACCGCCACGCAACGACGGCCATCATCGCAGGGATGAGGAAGGAGCCGTAGCCGAGGAGCTGAAACGAGAGCTCCGCCAGGAACGCTCCGACGCGGCCCGCGAAGTTGACAGGCGCCTCGTGCGTGCCGGTGCTGAAGAACCAGGCGGGATCGCCGGCGTCGTAGCTGGCGAGCGCGACGAGCCAGATCAGCGAGACCGCGAAGAGGCCGACACCGACCACTTCGCTCAGGCGTCGCGACAGGGCAGAACCCGGAACAGCGACTGTGGGCACGTCAAATCTCCATGACGACCGGCATGACCAGGGGACGCCGGCCGGTACGCTTGCGCAGGTAGCGGCGCACTTCGGTGCGGATGCGCTCCTGCATGAGTCCAGGGTCCGTACGTTCCTCGACGCCGCACCCCTCGATGACCTCGCTCAGCATCGCGGCGCCCTCGGACAGCAGCGCCGTGTCGTCCGCGGTCACGAATCCGCGCACCAGCAACTCCGGCACGCCTTCGAGCGCGCCGGTCTGACGGTTGATGGCGACGACGGGCACCACGACACCGTCGGCCGCGATGTGGCGGCGATCGCGCAGCACTTCCTCGTCCACCTCGCCAACCCGCGTGCTGTCGATCAGCACGCGGCCGGCAGGCGCCTTGTCGGCAATCCGCCCGCCCTCGGCATCGAAGCGCACGACGTCGCCGTCCTGCGCCATCAGCACGGTGACCGGCGCCGCCAGCCCGCCCGTCACCAACTCGGCCACGCGCGCGTGGCGTGCCAGCTGCCGATACTCGCCATGGATCGGGATGAAGTAGCGCGGCCGCACCAGCGACAGCACGAGCTTCAGCTCCTCGCTCGCCCCGTGGCCCGAGACGTGCACGTGCTTGTCCGCTTCGGTCACCACGTCCACGCCGCGGCGAGCCAGGTGATTGAGCACCCGTCCGATGGGCTTCTCGTTGCCGGGGATGGCGCGGGCTGACAGCACCACCCGGTCACGGTCGGTCAGCCGCACGTACCGGTGATCGTCGATGGCGATGCGCGACAGGGCCGCGTTGGGCTCGCCCTGCGACCCGGTGACCAGACAGAGCACGTCCTGGGCCGGGAACGTCGGCACGTCGCTGTCCTTGATGACGACTCCGGTCGGCACGTGCAGGTGCCCCAGCCGCTGCGCCACCTGCGAGTTCTCGACCATCCCGCGGCCCACGAAGGCCACCTTGCGATCGAAGGCGGCGGCCAGGTCCACGAGAATCTGCAGCCGGTGGAGGCTCGACGAGAACGTCGCGACGACCAGGCGGCCGTCCGTCCCCGTGAACAATTCCTCGAAGGCGTCCTGCACTTCCCGCTCCGACCCGGTGAAGCCGCGCCGATCCACGTTCGTGCTGTCGCAGAGCAGCGCCAATACGCCGTCGGCCCCCAACTGCGCAAAGCGGGCCAGGTCGAACGCCTCACCGTCCAGCGGCGTCTGGTCGATCTTGAAATCGCCGGTGTGGAGCAGCACCCCCTGCGGCGTGTGGATGGCCACGGCCACGCAGTCGGGCATGCTGTGCGTCACCCGGATGAACTCGAGCGTGAAGGGGCCGACGCTGATGCGGTCCCGCGGAGCGACGGCCTGGAGCCCGGCTGCGTGCTCAATCCCGTGCTCCTCGAGTTTGGGCTCGACCAGCGCCAGCGCCAGGCGCGTCCCGTAGACCGGGCCGCTGACGTGGGGCAGCACGTGGGGAACCGCGCCGATGTGGTCCTCGTGACCGTGCGTCAGCACGAGGGCGCGCACCTGTCCCCGTCGCGCCTCGAGGTACGACAGGTCCGGGACGATCAGGTCCACACCAGGCAGGTCGCCGTCCGGGAACATCGCGCCGGCGTCGACGACAATGGTCGTCTCCCCGCACGAGATGGCCATCATGTTCAGGCCGAACTCGCCCAGGCCGCCGAGCGGCACGACGTCAACCGAGGGTGCGCCCGCGGCAGTGACCGCAGGTGCCGAACCAAGCATGCGCAAAATCCCAGCCAGCGCGGGGCCCTGGCAGGCACCGACACGACGGCAAGTTCAGGCGCTGGGATGGCCTGAGACGGAGGCGGGTTTTCGGCCCCGACTATAGCACGACCTGCGGGGCCGCCGAAGCGAAAACGTCCGCAAGTCGCGCCAGTTCAACGAGCTGCAGCGTTTCCGGACGGCGCCGGCCATCGAGCCCCGCCGCCACCAGCGCGTCTACGGCCGAGATGGAGAAGCCCGCGGCGAACGGCTTCAACGCGTTCGCTACCGTCTTCCGGCGCTGCGTGAACATCACGCGGACCATCCGGGTGAAGAGCACCTCGTCCCGGATCGCGACCCTGGGCGGCCGGAACACGAGTCGAATCACCGACGAGGACACCTTGGGCGGAGGCCGGAACGCGCCCGGCGGCAGGCTCAACAGCAGCTCCACGTCCGCGTGCAGCCCCGTCAGCACCGTCAGGACCCCGTACTCCTTCGTCCCGGGCCCGGCGCGCAGGCGGTCGGCGACCTCGCGCTGCAGCATCAGCGAGGCATCGCGGAGCCCCCCGGTCCGGGCCGCCGTCTGGAGGAGTGTGAAGAGAATGGGGGAAGAGATGTTGTAGGGCAGGTTCCCGACCACACGCACCTGGTGGTGGGGATCGAGCGGCGCCTGCTGCCACTCCTCCACGAGCGCTGGCAGGTCGGCCTTCAGCACGTCGCCTTCAACCACCGTGAGGCCCGGTGAGCCCCGGGCCCGCAGCCCCGCCGCCAGATCCCGGTCCACCTCGATCGCCAGCACCCGCCCGGATCGTTCGACGAGCGGCCATGTGATGGCGCCCCGGCCCGGACCAATCTCCACGAACGGCTCCCCGGCTTCCGGATCGATGGCCCGCACGAGCTTCGCCACCCACGCCGGCTCGAGAAAGTGCTGCCCGAACCGCTTACGCGCCTTCACCACGCCAGTAGCGCTCCTCGATCTCCATGATCTCGTCCTCGCTCATGCCGAAGTAGTGGCCCACCTCGTGGATGAGGGTGTCGCCGATCTCCATCACGATGCAGTCCTCATCCCCGTCACACGCGGCCTCGATGGTCTGCTGGAACAACGTGATGCGGTCCGGCAACGTGTTCCCGTATCCCCAGGTCCGCTCCGGCAGCGGCGTCCCCTGATACAGCCCGAACAACTCGTCGTCCGGCTCCATCTCCATCTCCTCGCGGATGTCCGGTGAGGCCGTGTCCTCGACGACGATGGCGATGTTGGTCATCGCGCGGGCGAAGCGCGGAGGGATGCTGTCGATGGCCTCGGCGACGAGCGTGCGGAATCGTTCGCGCGTCATCGGTGGGCGTAATCGCAGAGCGGGCGCGCGCGGCAGAGGCGGCACTGCGGCGTCGGCTTGCAGATGCGCCGGCCGTGCAGGATGAAGGTGTCGGACGCCAGCGTCCACTTCTTCTTCGGGTAGAGCGCCGAGAGCGCGGCTTCCACCTTCACCGGATCGTCGGAGTGCACCAGCCCAAGCCGATTGGTCACGCGCAGCACGTGTCGATCCACGGGCAGGCCGGGGACCCCGAGCGCGTGGCCGAGCACCACGTTCGCCGTCTTGCGGCCCACGCCGGGCAGCTTCACCAGGGCCTCCATGTCGGCTGGAACCTGCCCGTGGTGCCCGGCGACAAGGGCCTCGGCCATGCCACGCAGCGCCCGGGACTTCTGGCGGAAGAAGCCCGTGGACTTGATCTGCGCCTCGAGCTCGGCCTGGCTGGCCCGGCCGAGCGCCGCGGCATCCGGGTAGCGGGCGAACAGCGCCGGCGTGACCTCGTTGACGCGCGCGTCCGTGGACTGGGCGGAGAGCATCGTGGCCACGAGCAACTCGAACGCGTTGCGGAAATGCAGTTCCGTGGTCGCGTTGGGATGGTGCTTCTCGAGCGCCGCGAGGATGCGCCGCGCCTCGGCTGGTGTCTTCATCGGCTGTCTCGCAGGGACACGCGCGCTTCCTGTAGCCTGAAGCCTGCAGCCTGTAGCCTCGTCAGTGCACGGGTCCCTTGTCCGGCACGGGCAGGGGCTGCGGGGCGTGCGACTCGGAGTAGATCCGCAGGTTCTCCTGCAGGGCCGCAATCAGGGTAGGCACGAACTGCACGGGCAGGACGATCTTCGCCCGCACGGGCGCCTTCACCACGTGCTCGGCCTCGGCCTCGCGAATCTCTTTCTCGCTGAGCGGCTGGACCTCGCAGAACGTGAGCGTGAAGTCGAACGGCGTGTGGTTCACCGCGCAGAAGTTCGCGTAGGTGCGCGGCTGCCGGCTGTCGTCGTCCGGAACGATGGTGAAGTTGATCTGTTTGCGCTCGGCCATGCTGCCCACAGCCTACCGCGAATCGCCTCGGGCCCGGCGCACGACGCGCGCTCGACGTCAGTATTTCCGCATGACGCCGACGACCACGCCCTGAATCTGGACGCCGTCCGGATCCACGTAGATCGGCTGCATGGAGGGGTTGGCCGGCTGGAGCCGGATGCGGCCCGACTCCCTGTAGAACTTCTTGAGCGTGACGTCGTGGCCGCCCACGAGCGCGATCACCATCTCGCCGTTGTCGGCCGACTTGCGATCCTCGACCACCACCCAGTCGCCATCGCGGATCTGCTCGTCGATCATCGACTCGCCGCGCACCCGCAGGACGTAGGTGTCCCGCCGGCCGGCGACCAGCGATTCCGGCACGGCGATGGATTCGGTCGAGGCGACCGCCTCGATGGGGGAGCCCGCCGCCACGTAGCCGAGCAGCGGTAACTCGACGGCCCGGCCGCCGCCGCGGCTGGGCAGCAGTTCCACCGACCGGCTGCGGTTCCAGGAGCGGCGGATGAAGCCCTTCTCCTGCAGGTTCGTCAGGTGCTTGTGCACCGTCGCCAGGGAGGACAAACTGAAGCGGTGCCCGATTTCCTCCAGGCTCGGTGCGTACCCGTGTTGCTGGATGAACTCGTTGAGGTAGTCGAGAATCTCGCGCTGGCGCTTCGTGAGGGGCTGCAACGGTGCCTCCTGGCCGGGCGAAGAGACGGGGAAGATCCCGGCGGCTGGAGGCAGCGTAGCCAAACAAAAGGCGAAAGTCAACCATTGCCCGCCTGACCGGTCCAACAACACAAAGGGTTTTGCGCACTCCATGTCCGATGGCTCCACCACCCGCCGATGGCTCTCGGCCATCCCGCCGGACTGGTCGCTGAGGGTGACCAGACCCGCGCACGATCATCCGGACTCTCTGGCGGATCACCTGGCCTCGGAGCCCGACTCTGCCCTGGTGGCGCGCGCCCGCGGCGGGGATCCGGACGCGTTCGACGTCCTCGTCGCCCGGCACCGCCGGACCGTGTACCAGGTCTGCTTTCGCTTCGTCCATCATCACGAGGATGCGAGCGATCTCGCGCAGGAGATCTTCGTGCGGGCCTGGCGCGGCCTGGCGCGGTTCAAGGGCGACGCCGCGTTCTCCACCTGGCTGTACCGCATCGCCGTCAACGCGTGCCTCAACAAGGTCAGCAGCCGGGGCCTCGCCGCCGAGCCCCTGGACGATGCCGACCGCTTCGAGGACCCGCACGCGGAGCCCCCCGGGGCAGGCCTGCGGCGCGCGGAGCGGGCCACGGCGGTGCGCCGCGCCATCGGCGCCCTGCCGGAGAGGCAGCGGGCGACATTGGTGCTGCGCCTGTATCACGAACTGTCCCACCAGCAGATTGCCGACATCCTCGGCAGCTCCGTCGGGGCCGTGAAAGCGAACTTCTTCCACGCGCTCGCGAACATGAAGAAGATCCTGGGGAGCGAGCCATGACGCACCTCACGCCCGTCGAGTGCGTGGATGCCGTCGAGGGCACGCTGGAGGCGGGCCGCCTCGGTCATCTCGATCGCTGCGAGACGTGCCGGCGAGAGGTGGATCGGCTGGCGCGCCTGGTGCGCACCGCGGCGGCCGGGCCCGTTCCGGAGCCGTCACCGCTGTTCTGGGAGCACTTCTCGGCTCGGGTGGGAGCCGCGGTGCGCGCGGAGGGCGGGCCTGCGCCGCCCTGGTGGTCGGCGTGGCGGCGGTGGCCTGCCCTCGTCCCGATGGCGGCGCTGGCGGGGCTGATCGTCGCGGCGGTAGCCCCCCTGGTGCCGACCGTCCCGGCACCGGCGCCTCCAGCCGTAACCACCCTGGAGGATCCGCTCGTCGCGGCGCCGGCCACCGAGCGCACGGCGAGCGACCTGCAGTGGCGTGCGCTCGCGGAGATTGTCGGTCCGCTCGACTGGGACACGGCCGAAGCCGCGGGGCTGGCGGTGATGCCCGGTGACGCCGAACGGGCCGTGGCAGACCTCGACGAGGGCGAGCGTCGCGAGCTCTCGAGGCTCATTGCGGGCGAGTTGTCCCGCGCGAAGTCGTGACCGAATGGTGGCAAAGCGAACCGTCCTGCTCGTCGTGGTCTGGTGCCTGGGGAGCGGTCTGGCTCTCGCGCAGGGGGGCAGCCGACCGCCGCTCGACGCGCCGGCCGACCTGAGCCCGGCTGAGATCCAGCGTCTCTTCGACGCCATGCTGGTGGCCGACGCCCAGCAGGCGCTGGCCCTCTCGGACCAGCAGTATCCCGAGTTCATCACCCGTCTTCGCGCGCTCCAGGCCACCCGCCGTGCCAACCAGCTGCAGCGGCTGAAGCTGATGGCCGAACTGCAGCGGCTCAGCAACCCGCGGGGGCCGGGCGGGGACGAGGCCACCCTCAAGGCGCGGCTCGCGGCGCTCCAGGAACTGGAGTCACGCAGCGCGGCGGAGCAGCGGCGCGCCTACAACCAGATCGACGAGGTGCTGGACGTGCGGCAGCAGGCGCGCTTCCGGGTACTCGAAGAGCAGGTCGAGCGGCGCAAGCTGGAGTTGCTCATGCGGGCGCGCCAGAACCGGCTCCAGCAGCGGCGGCAGCCACAGCCGCAGCGCTGAGATTCTGCGCTAGACTGCTCGTATGCGGCCGATTGCTCTCATCGCGGCCATCGCGGCCGGCTCGGCGTTCCTCGTCGCCGCCCCCCCCACGTCGCAGCACGCCGCAGCCTTCGAGGCCAAGATGAACGCCGTGATCGCACGCGGCGAGGCGAGCCCGACCGGCTATCGGACCGAGTTCGCGGGCGACGAGCTCAACGCGTACCTGCAGCTGCGCCTGGCATCGAAGCTGCCCACCGGCGTGGCCGATCCGGCGGTGACGCTCCACGACAAGGGCCGCGTCAGCGCACGCGCCATCGTGGATCTCGACGGCATCAGGAAGAAGAGCAGCGGCGGCTGGTTCGACCCCGCGTCGTACCTGGGCGGGAAGCTGCCCATCGCCGCCGCGGGGTCGCTCGAGACCGCCGACGGGCGTGGGCGGTTGCTGATCGAGAGCGCCGACATCAGCGGCATCCCGATTCCGAAGACGCTGCTGCAGGAGGTCGTGACCTACTACACGAGGTCGCCTGAGATGCCGGGCGGCGTGAACCTCGACGCCCCGTTCGATCTGCCGTCCGGGATCCAGCGCATCGACGTCGTGACCGACAAGGCAACGGTCGTCCAGTAGCCCCCATGCCGGAGGACGTGCTGCAGACCCCCCTGCAGTTCCTGAAGGGCGTCGGGCCCCGCAAAGCCGCCGACCTGAAGAAGGCCGGCCTGCACACCGTCGAAGACCTGCTGTTCCGCTTCCCGATGCGGTACGAGGACCGCAGCCGGATGCAGCCCATCGTCGGCCTCCGTCCCGGCCAGATGGCGGCCGTGACCGGGGAGGTGCTGCACTGCCATCTGCAGCAGACGCGGCGTGCGGGCTTCCGCCTGTTCACGGCGCTCGTGCAGGACGCCAGCGGGCAGATTCAGGTGGTGTGGCCCAATCAGGCGTTCCTCAAGGACGTCATTCGGCCCCACCAGCACATCGTGCTTTTCGGCAAGGTGGAGCTGTGGGGCTCGCGCGGCCTGCAGATCACGGACCCCGAGTTCGAGATCGTGGAGAGCGCGTCCGAGGCCGACGGCCGCGGGACCGGGCAGGTCGCGGTCGCGGAAGGGCTGCACACGGGACGTATCGTGCCCGTGTACGAGCGGACCGGCAGCGTCACCACGAACATGCAGCGCCGCTACGTCTGGCAGGCCCTGCACCTGCTCCCGGCCACCATCTACGACCCGGTGCCCGAGGACATCCTGCGCGCCCACGCGTGGCCGGATCGACGGTCCGCGCTGCACGCGGCGCACTTTCCGGACGCGTGCGCCGACCCGGCGGCCTTGAACGGCTTCAGGACGCCGGCCCAGCGCCGCCTGATCTTCGAGGACTTCTTCGTGTTCCAGGCCGGCCTTGCGCTGCGGCGTCACGAGAACGCGCAGGTGAAGAAGGGCCACGTGTGCCTCGTCGACGACCACATCCGCGCGGCCGCGCGTGCCGTGCTGCCCTTCAAGCTGACATCCGGTCAGCGGGACGCGCTGGCCGAGATCGTCGCCGACCTGCAGCGCCCCTGGCCGATGCAACGGCTGCTCCAGGGAGATGTCGGCGCGGGAAAGACCATCGTCGCCGTCCTGGCGGCCGTGGTGGCCATGGAGAACGGGTATCAGGTGGCCGTGATGGCGCCGACCGAGATCCTGGCCGAGCAGCACTACCGGACCGTCATGAGGTGGCTGGACGGTACGAAGTACCGGGTGCGGCTGCTGACGGGACGCGTCACGGCGGCGAAGCGACGCGACCTGCTGCCGGCGATCGCGCGCGGCGAGATCGACCTCGTGATCGGTACTCACGCGCTCGTCCAGGAACACGTCACCTTCCGGGATCTCGCCCTCGTCGTCATCGACGAGCAGCATCGGTTCGGCGTCCTCCAGCGCGGGACGCTGGCGGGCAAGGGTGCCCACCCGGACGTCCTGGTCATGACGGCCACGCCGATTCCCCGGACGCTCGCGCTGACCGAATGCGGGGACATGGACGTGTCGGTCATTCGCGGCCTGCCGCCGGGCCGGCAGCCGATCCGCACGGTGGTGAAGCCCGACTCTCGCCGGGACGAGGTCTACGCCCTCATCCGTGACGAGGTGGCCCGTGGCCGGCAGGCGTACGTGGTCTATCCGCTCGTCGAGGAGTCCGAGAAGGTGGACCTGCGCGCGGCCACGGCGATGGCGGCGGAGTTGGCGCGCGTCTTTCCCGAGTACCAGGTGGCGCTGCTGCACGGCCGGATGAAGAGCGACGACAAGGACGCGGTGATGCGGGCGTTCGCGGACGGCCGGCTGCAGGTGCTCGTGGCCACGTCCGTGGTCGAGGTGGGCGTGGACGTCCCCAACGCCACGCTGATGGTGGTGGAACATGCCGAGCGGTTCGGGCTCTCACAACTGCACCAGCTGCGCGGCCGCATCGGCCGCGGCGCCCACGCGTCGACCTGCGTCCTCGTCTATCAGGCACCCTGGTCCGACGAGGCGCGGGAGCGGTTGAAGGCGATGGCGTCCACTGCCGACGGGTTCGTGATCGCCGAGAAGGACCTGCAGATTCGCGGCCCCGGGGACTTCTTCGGGACGCGGCAGTCGGGCCTCCCGCAACTGCGCGCCGGCGATCTCACGCGCGACGCGGATCTACTGGAGCGGGCGTTCTCCGAGGCGCGCGCCCGCGTCGAGCAGGGCACGCTGACGCCGGCCCTGCAGGCCTACGTGCGCGACGTGTGGCAGCGGCAGTTCGGCCTCATCACGGTCGGCTGAACCCATGCGTATCATTGCCGGCACCGGCAAGGGCCGCCCGCTGAAGGCGCCAGGCTGGCCCGGGCTGAGGCCCACCTCGGATCGGCTCCGCGAAACGCTCTTCAACATCCTTGCCCCGCGGGTGCGCGGTGCCCGCGTGCTGGACGCCTTCGCGGGCACAGGCGCCGTGGCGCTCGAGGCCATCAGCCGCGGAGCCGCCTCCGCCGTGTGCCTCGAACAGGACCGCCGCGCGCAGGCGCTCATCGCCGAGAACCGCGACAGGCTCGCCCCGGACGGGCGGTGTATGATCCTGCGCGTCGACGCGCGCCGTGCCTTGCGCGCGCCGATTGCCGGAGGGCCGTTCGACATCGTGTTTCTCGATCCGCCGTATGATGTCGAGGATCTCGATGCGCTGGTGGCCTCGGCGGCCTCCCAGCGTGCGGAGGGAGGAATCCTGGTCCTGGAGCACGCCTCTCGGCGCGAGCCGCCGGCGCTCGAAGGCCGTCCCCCGGACCGCAGCGTGAAGGCCGGCGACAGCACCTTGTCCTTCTACCTATGACCGCGACTCCTGCCCGCATCGCCATCTGTCCCGGTTCCTTCGACCCGCTGACGATGGGGCACGTGGACATCATCGAGCGGGCGGCGCGACTCTACGACCGCATCGTCGTGGCGGTGCTGGTCAATCCGAACAAGCGCCCCCTGTTCACCGTGGACGAGCGGCTGGCCATCATCGGCGAGGTATTCGCCGGGCGCGGCAATGTCGAAGCCGACACCTTCGAGGGGCTGCTGGTGGACTACGCCCGCCGCAAGGGCGCCTCGGTGATCGTCCGCGGGCTGCGGGCGGTGTCGGATTTTGAATACGAATCGCAGATGGCGCTGATGAACCGCCATCTGTCGCCCCACCTCGAGACGACGTTCCTCGTGCCTGCCGAGCAGTACACCTACATCAGCTCGACGCTGATCAAGGAGGTGTTCAGCCTCGGAGGCGCCATCGACGGCCTCGTGCCCCCCGTGGTCGAGGCCAGGCTGCACGCCCGGCGCCAGGCCCGGGTCCTTCCCAACGCGAGACCGACATGAGCTTTGCCGCACGGATGAGACAGATTGCCCCGTCACCCACGCTGAAGGTGACGGCCGAAGCCGACCGGCTGCGGCGACTGGGCGTGGACGTCGTGGACCTCGGCGCCGGCGAGCCGGATTTTCCGACGCCCGAGCACATCAAGGCGGCCGCGCACCTGGCGCTCGACCAGAACTTCACGAAGTACACCCCGGCGGCCGGCGTCCCCGAGCTCCGCCAGGCGATCTGCCAGCGCTACGAGACCGACTACGGTGTCACCTACAAGCCGGACGAGGTCATCGTCACGGCGGGCGGGAAGCAGGCGCTCTACAACACCGCCATGGTCCTCTTCGATCACGGCGACGAGGTCATCACGCATGCGCCGTACTGGCCCACCATTCCGGAGCAGGTCAAGCTGGCTGGCGCCGTGCCGGTCATCGTCCAGACCTCACCGGAGGACGCGTTTGCGATCCATGCCGACGCGATCATCGCGGCCATCACGCCGCGCACCAAGGCCATCCTGCTCAACTCGCCGAGCAACCCGGCAGGGGCGCTCATCTCGGAGGACGGCCTCCGGGCCATCGCCACCGAGGCGGCCCGGCGCGGGCTCTGGGTGATCGCCGACCTCACCTACGAGCGGCTGATCTACGACCCCGTCCCGCACAACCTGCCGAAGGTCCTCGTGGAGACGCTGCGCGATCGCGCCATCATCTGCAGTGCGGCGTCGAAGGCGTACGCGATGACGGGGTGGCGTTGCGGCTGGGCGATCGGGCCGCGTGCGTTCATCGCCCAGTGCAATTCGCTCCAGGGCCATGCGACGTCCAACATCAACTCGATCACCCAGAAGGCGGCCATCGCCGCGTTGACGGGCCCGCAGGACGGCGTGACCATGATGCTCGACGAGTACCGCCGGCGCCGGGACGCGGTCTGGAGCTGGCTCACGGTGGACCCGCGCATCACGTGCGTGAAGCCGCGGGGCGCCTTCTACCTGTTCCCGTACGTCGCCGACGTGCTGGACGCCACGGGATTCCTGAGCACCAGTGCCTTCGCCGAAGCCCTGCTCGCCGAGGCCCACGTCGCGGTGACGGCAGGGGAGGGGTTCGACGCACCGGGCTTCTTCCGCCTCTCGTACGCCACGTCGATCGACCGGCTCCGGGAGGGCGTTGACCGCATCCACGCCTTCATCGCGCGCCGTTCGGGACAGGCGAGCCCGGCCGCGACACGGAGCTGACGCGTCCGTGGGCCTCGCGCCGGACGTCCACGCCGCGCTCCTCGCCATCACGGGAGAGGGATGGGCCCGCGTGGACGAGGCTTCGCGCCTGGCGTACGGCACCGATGCGCTCCAGCGCGGGGCTCCCGCGGACCTCGTCCTGATACCCGGGACGGTGGAGGAGATCGCCGCGATCGCGCGGCTCTGCCACGAACGCCGGGTACCGCTGGTGGTGCGGGGCGCCGGCACGGGCTACACGGGCGGCGCCGTGCCAATCCGTGGCGGCGTGCTCCTGTCGATGGAGCGCTTCAATCGCATCCTCGAGATCGACGAGGCCAATCAGCTCGCCGTCGTGCAGCCCAACGTCCTCACGCACCAGCTGCAGGATGCCGTCGAGGCGCGCGGCCTGTTCTACCCGCCCGACCCGGCCAGCCTGAAGACCTCCGCGCTCGGCGGCAACGTGGCGGAGTGCGCCGGCGGGCCGCGCGCCGTCAAGTACGGCACGACACGGCGCTACGTCATGGCCCTGCAGGCGGTGCTCCCGACCGGCGAGATCATCCGGACCGGCTCCAAGGCCGTCAAGAACGTCGTCGGCTACGACCTGACGCAGCTGCTCGTCGGGTCGGAGGGGACACTCGCCATCCTGACGGAGATCACCCTGCGCCTGGTGCCGAAGCCACGTGCGGCGGCGACGCTGCAGGCGACGTTCCGCGACGTCGAGACCGCCGTGCACGGCGTCACCGCGCTCCTCGAGGCGCGCGTCGTGCCGGCGACCATCGAGCTGGTGGACGGGGGCTCCATTCGGGCCGTCGAGCGGTACCTGGGCCGCGCCATCACGCCGCCCGAGACGGGCGCGATGCTCCTGATCGAGGTCGACGGGTCACCCGCCGCCGTCGAGGAGGAGCTGGGCCTCGTGGAGGACGCGTGCCGGCGCGCCGGCGCCCTGTCGATCCACCGCGCGGCAGACGCGGGGGAGCGCGACCGGCTCTGGGAGGCGCGGCGCCAGTTGTCCTTCGCCCTGCGGGCGGCCGCGCCACGCAAGATCAACCACGACGTCTCGGTGCCGCGAGGACGCGTGCCGCAGCTCTACGACCTGATCGCACGGCTCGAGCGCGGGCACCGGCTGTGGATGCCGAGCTTCGGCCACGCGGGCGACGGCAACATCCACGTGAACATCATGGTGGATCCCGGGGACGCCGAGCAGATGCACCGGGCCGATACCGCTGCCCGGCAGCTGTTCGAGGGAGTCGTGGCCCTGGAGGGATCGATCAGCGGCGAACACGGCATCGGGTTCTCGAAGGCGCCGTACCTGGCGCTCGAACTGGCGCCGGAGGTCATCGCGCTGATGCAGCGCATCAAGATCGCTTTCGACCCGCACGGCGTCCTGAACCCCGGCAAGATATGGGAGCACGAGGCCATGGAGGACTGATGATTGGTGATTCGACCATCAAGGAGGCGGACGTGGACACGAACCGTATCTCGCGGCGTCGGGTTCTGGCGGCGGGAGCCGCCGGTCTGGTCGGGGCGGCCGCGGCCCCGGCGGCTCAGCCGCAGGACCCGACCAGGGTGCAGGGACCTCCGGGCCGCGACGTCGGAGCGCGGTCACCGTTCGAGAAGCCCGTGCGCACGGCGTTCAGCCCTGCGCGCACGGCCACCTTCACGCCCCTCCAGGACCTGGATGGCATCATCACGCCCGCCGATCTCCATTTCGAGCGCCATCACGCGGGCGTGCCTGCGATCGATCCACAGCAGTACTCGCTACTCGTCCACGGCATGGTGGATCGGCCCACCGTCTTCACGCTGACCGACCTGAAGCGGTTCCCGGGCACCTCGATGATCCGCTTCATCGAGTGCTCCGGCAACGGCGGCCGCGCCTACCGGCTCACGACGCCGACCGCCGACCTCACGCCGCAGCAGACCGACGGCCTCACCAGCACGAGCGAGTGGACGGGCGTGCGCCTGGCGACGCTGCTCCGGGAAGTCGGCGCGTCGCCGAAGGCCCGCTGGCTGCTCGCCGAGGGCATGGACGCCGCGGTCATGACGCGCAGCGTGCCGATGTCGATCGCGACCGACGACGCGCTGGTGGCGTACGGGCAGAACGGCGAGGCGCTCCGGCCCGAACAGGGCTATCCGGTGCGGCTGATGCTGCCGGGGGTGGAGGGCAACGCCAGCGTCAAATGGTTGCGGCGCATCGAGGTGGCGGATCAGCCGTTCATGACCCGGGAGGAGACCTCGAAGTACACCGACCCGCTGCCCGATGGCACGGCGCGGATGTTCAGCCTGGTGATGGATGCCAAGTCGATCATCACCGAGCCGGCCTTCCCGGACCGTCTCGACGGCCACGGCTGGCGCGAGATTCGCGGGCTGGCCTGGAGCGGGCGCGGCCGGATCACGCGGGTCGAGGTCAGCGTCGACGGCGGTCGGCAATGGCGTGACGCACACCTCGACGAGCCGGTGCTGTCGAAGTGCCACACGCGGTTCCGGCTGCCATGGGAGTGGACCGGTCAGGAGGCGGTGTTGATGAGCCGGGCCACCGATGAGACCGGCTACGTGCAGCCGACCACGGCGGAGTTGCTGAAGGTCCGCGGCCCGAACACCCAGTATCACTTCAACAACATCCGCGAGTGGCTCGTCGCCGCGGACGGGGTCGTACGGCTGAAGGGCGGTGGCGCATGACCCGGCAGGTGCGACACCTCGTGGGCATGGGGATCGCGTGTGTCGCGTCGGTCGCGCTCGCCGCCCAGGCGCCGGCACCCGCGCGATACGGGCTTGGCCGGCCAGCCACACCAGAGGACATCCGGGCCCGCGACATCGACGTGATGCCCGACGGCCGCGGCCTGCCGGCCGGCAGCGGCACGGTGCGCGACGGCGCCACCGTCTACGCGGCGACGTGCGCGGCCTGCCATGGGGCGAAGGGTGAAGGGGGCTCCGCGGACCGGCTCGTGGGCCGCAACGAGGGCGACAGTTTCGCACATGCGACCAACCCGAAGCTGATCAGGACCGTGGGCAGCTACTGGCCCTACGCCACCACGTTGTTCGACTACACCGCCCGTGCGATGCCGTTCCAGCGGCCGGGCACACTGACGCCGGAGGAAACCTACGGCCTCGTGGCCTATCTCCTGTTCCTGAACGGCATCGTCACGGAGGACGCCGTGATGGACGCCACGAGTCTGCCGAAGGTCGTGATGCCGGCGCGCGACAAGTTCGTCACGGACGATCGCACGGGCGGCAAGCGGGTCAAGTAAGGCCGTTCAGCGGTTCGCGATCAGCACCACGCGCGTCAGATCACGCGAGGGATCGGGCAGGAGCAGCGTCCGCAGGCGGATGCCCGCTTCGTTGAAGTACCGGAACTCCGCCAGGCGCGTGAAGCGGCGGCCGGTGGTGTGCTCGAGGTGATCCACCGCCTCGGTCGGGGCCACCACGAGGACGCGCGGCGACTGCTCGAGGAACGCCTGCAACTGCTCCTCTGTGATGAGGTCCATCGTCCGCACGCCGGTGTAGAAGACCAGATTGCGCACGAAGACGTGGTAGGTCCCCACCTCCTCGCCGCTCGTCCGGGCTGACGTGACGGCCCGCGCCACCTGCTCGACGGTGTCGTCGCCCGAGCCGGTCAGGGCGCCGTACTGCAGCGCCGCGAACGAGACCGCCGCGGCGAGGGCGAGGGTCGGCGGGACCTGCCGCCAGGCCGAAGAGGCCCCAGCGGCGATCACGGCGATTCCCGCGAGGCCGATGACCACCGATGCGGCCGTGGTGTGGAGGTCCGAGACGTTGATCAGCAGCGGCTGCGCGCGCCTGATCGCAATCGCGATCAGCACCAGGACGAGCCCGGCGGCCCCGGCGCCCACGGCGATGGCCTGCGGCCGACGCACGCGGACGCGCGCCCCGTCGAGCGACCGCCAGTCCCGCGTGCGGTCGAGCACCGAATGCGCGAGGAGCACGGCCACCGGCGGCAGCACCGGCAGGATGTAGCGCGGCTGCTTGCCCACCGAGATGGAATAGAAGACGAGCGGCAGAGCCGCCCAGAGCAGCAGGCGTAGTTCCACCGTCGCGATGTCCTGCCGTCGCGTGAGAAAACGCCAGAGGGGGCTGACCCAGACCAGCGCGAGGGGCGTCCACGGCAGGAGCCCTCCGAGCAGGACCGGTCCATAGAACCACCAGGGCCGGGGTTCGTTGAAGCGATCGGTTGCAAAGCGCTCCACGTTGTCGCCGAGGAAGAAGCCCTCGAGGTAGGCCGTGCCGTGCCGGCCCCACATCGCCCCGTACCATGGCAGGGCGATGACGAGGACGACCAGGAGGGCCAGCCCGAGCTGCCCGAGGGTCAGGTTGAGGCTGCGGCGCTCGAGGAGTACCACCGGCAGCACGACGAGGGCGGGGATGACGGCGCCGACGGGGCCCTTGGTCAGGAAGCCCAGCCCGACAGCAGCGGCGGCCAGGACGACCCACCGCGTCTGATCACGCGGCTCGTCCAGCATGGCGACCAGTCCGGCCCAGATGGATGCGGTGATGAAGAAGGTGAGCGGCAGGTCGGGCAGCGCCATGCGTCCGATGCTGTAGTAGCCGAAGCTGGTGGCCACGATGGCGCCTGCCAGCAGCGCCACGCCCTCGTCGTACCAGCGCCGGGCGAAGGCGGCCGTCACGAGCACCAGCCCGACGCCCGCGAGCGCCGCCCAGAGCCGGGCGGCCCATTCGGTGGTGCCGGCCACGAGGTACGTGGCGGACGTGAGCCAGTAGTACAGGATTGGTTTCTGGAAGCGCGGCTCGTAGTTGTAGAACGGCGTGATCCAGTCACCGGAGGCCACCATCTCGCGGGACGCCTCGGCGTAGAACGCCTCATCCGCATCCGTGATGGCACCCCGGCCCAGCCCCACCAGGAAGGTAAGGGCGGCCAGCAGCACCAGCGGCAAAGTCAGCCCACGCACGGGTTCCCATTCTAGCCCTTCGCTTCCCCGGCCCCGGACGGACCGCCACAGGTGGGGGACTTCTGCTATACTCACAGCGTTACTGACGGCCCTGCCTCGTTCGCAACCGGGCACCCACCCTGAGGGCCCCGGCACTGCCAAACTCCGACACGACGACATGAAACACGAACGCGGCCCGCGACAGGAACCCGGCGCCTAGCACGCTCCCAGCACTCGGCCCCCAGCACCCAGCACCCAGGACTCGGCACTCGGCACCCAGCACCCAGGACTCGGCACCCAGCACTCGGCACCCAGCACCCAGCACTCGGCACCCAGCACGCACGCGGCACCACGCACTCAGCACCCCGAACCGCACCTTGCACTCTGAACCCTGAACCCTGAACCTGTCTTCCGCTATGCCCAGCCACAAGCGTCAAGGATCCCACCGCGGACAGCAGCCCCCCCAGCCGGATGTCGCCAACGAAGTCCTGGAGCTCCAGAATGCCGAGAGCAAGGAGGGCAAGAAGGGGCTCAACATCACCGAGCTGAAGGAGATGAGCATCCAGAAGCTCACCCAGGTCGCCAAGGACCTGGCGGTGGCGGGCGCCACCGGGATGCGCAAACAGGAGCTGATCTTCCAGATCCTGAAGGCGCAGACCGAACTGAGCGGGTTCATCTTCTCGGAAGGCGTGCTCGAGGTCCTGCCGGACGGTTTCGGGTTCCTCCGGGCCCCGGACTACAACTACCTCCCGGGCCCCGACGACATCTACGTCTCGCCCTCGCAGATCCGCAAGTTCGACCTGCAGACCGGCGATACCGTCTCCGGCCAGATACGGGCCCCGAAGGAAGGCGAGCGCTACTTCGCCCTCATCAAGGTCGAGGCGGTCAACTTCGAGGCGCCCGACCAGGCGCGCGAGAAGCTGTTCTTCGAGAACCTCACGCCCCTCTACCCGCAGGAACGCCTCAAGCTCGAGACCGACGGCGACAATCTGTCGGCGCGCGTCATGGACCTCATGACGCCCATCGGCAAGGGCCAGCGCGGCCTCATCGTGGCGCCGCCGCGCACGGGGAAGACCATGCTGCTGCAGAACATCGCGCAGTCGGTGGTGAAGAACCACCCCGAGGTCTACCTCATCGTCCTGCTCATCGACGAGCGGCCGGAAGAGGTGACCGACATGGTGCGTTCGGTGGATGGGGAAGTCATCTCCTCCACCTTCGACGAGCCGGCGCAGCGGCACGTGCAGGTGGCCGAGATGGTGATCGAGAAGGCCAAGCGCCTCGTCGAGCACAAGAAGGACGTGCTCATCCTCCTCGACTCGATCACGCGTCTCGCGCGCGCCTACAACACGGTGATCCCGCCCTCGGGCAAGGTCCTCTCCGGCGGCCTGGACAGCAACGCCCTCCAGAAGCCGAAGCGCTTCTTCGGCGCCGCGCGCAACATCGAAGAGGGCGGCTCGCTCACGATTATCGCCACGGCGCTCATCGACACGGGCTCCCGCATGGACGACGTGATCTTCGAGGAGTTCAAGGGCACGGGCAACATGGAGATCAACCTGGACCGGAAGCTCGCCGACAAGCGCGTGTTCCCGGCCATCGACATCCTCAAGAGCGGCACCCGCAAGGAGGAGCTGCTGATCCCCAAGGAAGACCTGCAGCGGGTCTACGTGCTCCGCCGGGTGCTCAACCCGCTGTCCCCGGTGGAGGCCATGGAACTGCTGCTCGACAAGATGGCGAAGACGAAGAGCAATGCGGACTTCCTGTCTGCGATGCAGAAGGGCTAGCGATGGTCACGATCAAGGTGCGACAGAACGGTTCGTTGCTGGTCGAGGGCGAGGACGTGAAGCTCGTCGACTGGAACGGTAACGAGTACGTGCTCAGCAAGAAACCCTTCGCGCTGTGCCGGTGCGGGCACTCGAAGCGGAAGCCCTTCTGCGACGCCTCCCACAAGGAGTGCAACTTCCACGCCGACGAAGCCGCCCCCGGTCCCAACGCGCCACCCCCGCAGCCGTAGCCGCCGTCGACGCCCTCGCCAAGATCAACCGACAGATCACCAGATCGACCGATAGATCACCAGATCGCCAGATCGCCAGATCCGATCACCAGATCTCCAGATCACCACATCACGAGATTCTGAGTGCTTCTGTCGGATCCAGATCGGCCGCCCGGCGTGCCGGCAGGTATCCCGCCGCTACCGCCGTGACGCCAATCAGGCCCACCATCACCGCGAGGGGCCAGATCTCCAGCGACACGAGGCCGAAGAGCGACGAGGCCATCACTCGGCCCAGCGCCCACGCGAGCACCGAGCCCATGGCCAGCCCCAGGCTCGTGATCACCAGCGCCTGACGTATCGTCAGCCGCATCACCTGCCAGCGTGTCGCGCCGAGCGCCATGCGGACGCCGAACTCCTGCGTCCGGCGGGCCGCGAGGTAGGCCACGAGGCTGTAGACGCCGGTCAGCGCCAGCACGAGCGCGATGGCGCCCATCACCGCCAGCGCCCGGGCGAGATAGGTGACGCCACTCACCTTGTCGTCCACGACCTGCGCCATCGTGCGCAGTTCCAGGATCGGCTGGTCGGGGTCGACCGCCGCCACCGCCCGGCGCATCTCGCCCGCCAGTTGCAGCGGGTCCCCATTGGTGCGTGCGACCAGCGACAGCGAGAACGGCGGGTCCTGCCGCATCGGCCGATAGAAGGTCGGGCGGCGCTGCTGCATGAACCAGTCGTGCATGATGTCAACCGACACGCCGACCACTTCGATCCAGGGTCCGTCCGCCGCCGTGCGGAAGCGCCGGCCCAGTGCCGGTTGCCCTGGCCAGTAGCGATCCGCGAAGCTCCGGCTCACCACCGCCACCGGGCGCGTGTCCTCACGGTCGGCCTCGGACACGTCACGCCCCTCGAGGATTGCCACGCGCATCGTCGTCAGGAAACCGGGCGTGATCCGCTGGAAGTCCGCGGACCGCACCTCGGCGGGCGTGAGCTCCGTACCTTCGGGGTGGATCGTACGGCTGTTGCTGAACCCACCATACGGCAGGAAGGCGGCGGCCCCCAGGGACTGCACGGCCGGCATCCCCGACAGGCGCTCGAGCACGCCGTCGACGAACTGGCGGCGTGCCTCGGGTGTCGCGTAGGGACGGTCCGACAGGGTGAGCCGCGCGGTCATCACGTGTGCCTTGTCGAAGCCCAGCACGCCATTCACCGCGGAGTCGACGGCGCCGAGGATGAGCGTCGAGCCGACGACGAGCGTCAGGGTGAGCGCGACCTGGCCGGCCGCGAGTGTCGTCCCCAGCCAGCGACGGCCCCGGCCCGCTGTCAGCGTGCGGCCGCCCTGACGCAGCGCGTCGCCCACGACCGCGCGGGAGGCATGCAGGGCAGGCAGGACCGAGAAGCCGACCGTGGCCAGCAGGCCCATCAGGCCCGTGAGGGCGATGACGGTGAGGTCCACCTGCAGGAACTCGTGGCCGGCCACCCAGCGCAGCACGCCCGGCGGCAGGGCACGGCGCAATCCATCCACGCCGACGGCGGCCAGCGGCACGGCGATCACCACCGCAACGATCGCGAGCCACGCGCCCTCGACCAGCACCTGCAGCGCGAGCCGCCAGCGCCCCGCGCCGAGGGCGAGGCGCACCGCGAACTCCTGCTGCCGTTCGGTGCCGCGCGCGAGGAGGAGGTTCGCGATGTTCGCGCACGCGATCAACAGGAGCAGCGCCGCCGCCGCCTGCCAGATCATCAGGAAGGGCCCGGCGCCGGCATCCGACAGGCCGCGGGTGAGCGTCACCACCGACACTTCGCGACGGGCGTTGGTCTCGGCATGCTCGCGGCGCTGGCGCTCGACGATGGCACGCATCTCGGCGCGGGCCGCCTCGATGCCGTGTGTGCCCGAGAGGCGCCCGATGACCAGCAGGAAGCCGCGCGCGCGTTCGCGCCACTCCTCGTCCGTGTAGGCCAGCGGGGCCCATGCCTCGGCGCCATAGGGGATGGACGGTCCGGGCCGCATCACGCCGACCACCTCGTGGGGCTCGCCGTTCAGGCGGATGGCACGTCCGACGATGGCCGGGTCGGATCCGAAGCGACGCGCCCACAGCCCGTGGGACAGCACCACGCGCTTGTCCCGCCCGGGTATCGCTTCGTCCGCGACGAATGTCCGGCCCAGTTGTGGCGTGGCGCCGATCAACTCGAAGAAGCGGGGGCTGACGCGGTGGCCGGCCAGCTGTTCGGGCTCACCGATCTCCGACAGGTTGGGATCCCAGAAGTCGGCGGCCACCAGATCGGTGAGGGTCGTGCTCTCGCGGGTCCAGTCGATGAAGTCCGCCGGGGCGACCGATGAGCGATCGGCCAGCGGATCCCGCTCCGGAGCCGAGGCCACGACCACCAGTCGATCCACGCCGGCGAACCGGAACGGACGCAGATAGATGGCGTCGGCGAGGTTGAAGATGGTGGCGTTGGCGGCCAGCGCGAGGCCCAGCGTCAGAATGATCGCACCGGAGAGCGCCGGCCGGCCGGCCAGGGCCCTCAGGGCGTACCGCACGTCCCGCAGCCACGCCCAGCGGGACGTGGCGTCGTCGTCCGGCGTCGGGGCGCGCCATGGCCGGCGCGCGGCGGTGCCGGGCAGGAGCCGGCCTGCCGAGACGCGGCAGGCGATGCCGGCCGCCTGTCGCCAGTACCAGATCCGGGCCCGAGGCCAGCCCTGACGCCGGCTGACGGAGCCGAACTCCTCGGCGAGATCGCCGAGCACGGCGTCGCGCCACTCAGGGTCGCGCACCGCGAGGCGCAGCATCCGCTCGGCGAGGGCCGGCGGGGCGGAACGGCGGCTCATGATTCCTCCAACACGGTTTCGAGCCCCTGGGACAGCCGCGCCAGCGACGCGTGCGTCGCGCGCAGCGCCCGCAGTCCCACGGCCGTCACGGCAAAGTACCGGCGGGCGCGTCCGCCGCGCTCGGGCGTCGGGTCGCCCATTCGTGAGCGCAGGCAGGCCTTGGCTTCCAGCCGCTCCAGGGCGGTATAGAGTGCCCCGCGTGCGACGGGCCGCGCGGTCCGATCCTCGATGAGCTCGCGGACGGGGACGGCGTAGGCCTCCTCACCGAGGTGCATCACGGCCAGCAGGACGGCGTACTCGAATTCCCCGAGGTAGGGTGGCTTGGGCGGCATGTCACGCATTGTAATGCCTACATTGCAGACATTACGAGGGGGCCGCCGCGGAAGTTCAGAGGGCGGATGGGGCGGGGGCGGGCTCGGGGCCAGCCGCGATCATCGCCCGCAGCTCCTCGCCCTCCATCACTTCCTTCTCGAGCAGCAGGCGGGTGACGCGCTCCAGCAGGTCGCGCTGCTCCCGGAGGATGCGGCGCGCCTCCTGATGGGCGGTGGTGACGAGCTGTTTCACCTCGGCATCGATGAGCTGGGCCGTGTCTTCGCTGTACGGGCCCCGCTCGGCGGGCAGCGGCACGTCCAGGAAGCGGCTCCTCCGGCCCTGGTCGAAGTGCACCACGCCGACGCGGTCGCTCATGCCCCACTCGGTGACCATCGCACGCGCCAGGTCCGTGGCGCGCTGCAGGTCGTTCTGGGCACCGGTCGAGATCTCACCCAGGGCCACTTCCTCGGCCGAGCGGCCGCCGAGCAGGACCGCCATCTGGTGCATCAGGTCCTGCTTCTGCATCAGGTAGCGGTCTTCGGTGGGCAGCTGCATCGTGTAGCCGAGGGCGCCGAACCCCCGCGCGACGATCGAGATCTTGTGGACCGGGTCCATGCCAGGCAGGGCGCTGGCGACAATCGCATGTCCGGACTCGTGGTAGGCGATGATCTCTCGTTCCTTCTGGTTGATCACGCGCTTCTTTTCGAGGCCCGCGATCAACCGATCGATCGCCTCGTCGAAGTCGGCCATGTCCACGGCCGTCTTGTCGCGCCGGGCCGCCAGCAGGGCTGCCTCGTTGACGAGGTTGGCGAGGTCCGCTCCCGCGAACCCGGCCGTGCGGGCGGCGACCTTGGTCAGGTCCACCTCCGGCGCGAGCTTCACGTTCTTCACGTGGATCCGCAGCACCGCCTCCCGGCCCTTGATGTCGGGCTTGTCCACCAGGACCTGGCGATCGAAGCGCCCGGGGCGGAGCAGGGCCGGGTCCAGCACCTCGGGACGGTTCGTGGCCGCCATGATGATGATGGCCTTGCGCGCGTCGAACCCGTCCATCTCCGCCAGGAGCTGGTTGAGTGTCTGCTCCCGCTCCTCGTGGCTCCCCATCGGGCTCTGCACGCGCACCTTGCCGAGGGCATCGAGCTCGTCGATGAACACGATACAGGGGGCCTTGGCCTCGGCCTGCGCGAACAGGTCGCGGACGCGCGCCGCTCCGACCCCGACGAACATCTCGACGAATTCGGAGCCCGACAGGCTGAAGAACGGGACCTTCGCCTCTCCGGCGACCGCACGGGCCAGCAGCGTCTTGCCCGTCCCAGGCGGCCCGACCAGCAGCACGCCCTTGGGGATCTTGCCGCCCAGGTTCGTGTACTTCCGCGGCGTCTTCAGGAACTCCACGATCTCGCGCAGCTCCTGTGCGGCTTCGTCGACACCCGCGACGTCCTGGAAGCTGACCTTCACGTCGTCCTCGGCGTAGATCTTGGCCTTGCTGCGGGCGAAGGACATCACGCCGCCCTCGGCCCCGCCGATGCGGCGGAAGAAGAACGTCCAGAGCGCGATGAGGAGCAGGATCGGCACGACCCAGCCGAGGACTTCGGGGACCCAGCGGCTCACCACCTCGCCGCTGTACTTCACCTGGGCGCCTTCGAGATCCTCGATCAGCTTGGGATCGTCGATGCGCGTGGTGGAGAAGGCCGCCTGGCCCTGTTCCGCCTTCTTCAGCACCCCGCGGATGTGGGTGTCTCCCACGGCCACTTCGGCCACGTCGCCCGCGCGCACGAGGGCCTTGAACTCGCTGTACGGAATCTGCCGGCCGCCAGGCGTCAGGAACAGCGCCTGGGCGATCGCCAGCACCAGCAGCGCCCCGAGGAACCACCAGAGGGCGGTGGGCCGGGGCGTTGCCGGACGCTTGTCCCTGCCGGGACCGGGGACTTTGGGAGCGCTCACTTTTCCCTTTTCTCTTTTCTCTTCTCTCTTCTCACTTCTCTCTTCTCACTTCTGTACCGTTTGACGCCTGGAGAAGGCGAGGCGGTCGCCCTCGGCATCGACCACGACGTGATCGCCTTCCCCGAACTCGCCCTCGAGCACGCGCATGGCCAGCGGATCCAGCACCAGCCGCTGCAGGGCCCGCTTCAATGGTCTGGCGCCGTACATCGGATCATACCCCTCCCGCACCAGCAGGTCCTGTGCCGCCTCGCTCAGCGTGACCTGGATCTTGCGCTCCTCCAGCCGCTTCAGCAGCTGCGCGACCTGGATGCCGATGATTGCCTTGATATGCGCTTCCGACAGGGCGTGGAAGAAGATGACATCGTCGATCCGGTTGATGAACTCGGGCCGGAAGTGCTGCCGCAAGGCCTCGGTGACCTGCCGCCGGACGCCCTCCGGCAGCTCGACCGTGCCCCGCGCCGCCAGCTCCGCGATGTGGTGGCTGCCCAGGTTCGACGTCATGATCACGACCGTGTTCTTGAAGTCCACGGTCCGCCCCTTGCCATCCGTCAGCCGCCCGTCGTCGAGCAGCTGCAGCATGACGTTCAGCACCTCGGGATGCGCCTTCTCGATCTCGTCGAAGAGCACCACGGCGTACGGCCGGCGCCGCACGGCCTCGGTGAGCTGCCCGGCTTCCTCGTAACCGACGTATCCGGGCGGCGCGCCGATCAAGCGGGACACCGTGTGCTTCTCCTGGTACTCCGACATGTCGATCCGGACCATCGAGTGCTCGTCGTCGAACAGGAATTCGGCGAGCGCACGGGCCAGCTCGGTCTTGCCGACGCCGGTGGGTCCCAGGAAGATGAAGCTGCCGAGCGGGCGGTTCGGGTCCTGCAGCCCGGCGCGGGCGCGGCGAATCGCGTTGGCCACGGCACCGATGGCCTCGTCCTGTCCGACAACGCGCAGGTGCAGGCGCTCTTCCATCTTCAGCAGCTTCTGGATCTCGCCCTCCATCAGCCGGCTCACCGGGATGCCGGTCCACTTGCCCACGACCTCGGCGATGTCCTCTTCGTCCACCTGCTCCTTCAGCATCCGCGGCTGGTCGTCGCCCTCGTGCGCCTCCTGCTCGCCGATGCGCTTCTCGAGCGCGGGAATCGCGGCGTACTTCAGCTCCGACGCTTTCGCGTAATCGCCCACGCGCTCGGCGTCCTCGAGGGCGCGCCGGGCGTCCTCCAGCTGCTGCTTCAGTTCGCTCGTGCCCTTGATCGCGTCCTTTTCGCGGTGCCAGCGGGCCTGCAGGGCCGTCTGGTCCTCCTTCAGGTTCGCCAGTTCCTGGTCGAGCTTCGCGAGCCGCTCGATCGACGCCTTGTCGGTTTCCTTGCGCAGCGCCTCTCGCTCGATCTCGAGCTGCATGATGCGCCGCCGCACCTCGTCGAGCTCCACCGGCATGGAGTCGATCTCCATGCGCAGCCGCGAGGCGGCCTCGTCGACGAGGTCGATGGCCTTGTCGGGCAGGAACCGGTCCGCGATGTAGCGGTGCGACAGTACGGCCGCCGCCACGAGCGCGGCGTCCTTGAACTTCACCTTGTGGTGAATCTCGTAGCGCTCGCGCAGGCCCCGCAGGATCGAGATCGTGTCCTCGACGGTGGGCTCGCCGACCAGCACGGGCTGGAAGCGGCGTTCGAGCGCGGCGTCCTTCTCGATGTGCTTGCGATATTCGTCCAGGGTGGTGGCGCCAATCGTGTGGAGCTCGCCGCGTGCCAGCATGGGCTTGAGCATGTTCGAGGCGTCGAGCGAGCCCTCGGCGGCGCCGGCGCCGACCACCGTGTGGAGCTCGTCGATGAAGAGCACGAACCGGCCCTGCGCGTCCACGATCTCCTTGAGCACGGCCTTCAGGCGCTCCTCGAACTCGCCGCGGTACTTCGCCCCGGCAACCAGGGCGCCCATGTCGAGCGCCATGATCCTCTTGTCCTTCAGGCCCTCCGGCACGTCCCCGCGGACGATCCGCTGCGCCAGTCCTTCCACGATGGCCGTCTTGCCCACGCCGGGCTCGCCGATCAGCACCGGGTTGTTCTTCGTGCGCCGCGAGAGCACCTGAATCACGCGCCGCACCTCGTCGTCGCGGCCGATGACGGGATCCAGCTTGCCCTTGCGCGCCAGCTCGGTGAGGTCCCGGCCGTACTTCTCGAGCGCCTGGTACTTGTTTTCCGGGTTCGGATCCGTCACGCGCTGGCTGCCGCGCACGCTCGTGAGCGCCTCGAGGATCCGCTCGCGCGTGATGCCTCGCTGCTTGAGCGCCTCGGCGGCCGCGGACCGGCCGGGCTCGGTCGCCAGGCCGAGGAGCAGGTGCTCGGTGCTGACGTAGTCGTCCTGCATCTGCTTGGCGTCAGCCGTGGCGGCATCGACCACCACGCGCAGGCGGGGCGACAGGTGCGGTTCGCCGCCGCCCGATACCTTTGGCTGCTTGTCGAGCCGATCCCGCGTCTCCCGGGCGAGCGCCGCCGGGTCGACAGACAGCTTTCGCAGCACGGACGGTACGACGCCCTCGGGCTGTTCGAGCAGGGTGACGAGCAGGTGCTCGGGCTCGACGGACGCATGGCCGATCTCGCGCGCCAGCTCGGGCGTGGCGAGGATGGCCTGCTGTGCCTTTTCGGTGAACTTCTGGAGATTCATGACGGTCGGTCCTGGGGTCTTGAGGTCTTGAGGTCTTGGGGTCCTGAGATCGTTGGGGGCGTTCGTCAGGCTCGGTCGAGGCGCGCCAGCGCCTCGTAGGCCGTCCGGGTCGCGTCATCCAGCGTGCGGGGCAGGGTGACGTCCACGACGACGAAGAGGTCCCCGGCGACCCCTTTGGCGCCGAGGGCCGGCAGGCCGAGGCCGCGCAGGCGGAGCTTCAGGCCTGGCTGCGACGTTTCGGGGATCTTCACGCGGACGGTCTTGCCCCCCAGCGTCACCACGTTGACCTCGCCGCCGAGCACCGCCGTCGCCACGGGCACGCTGACGTGCGTCGTGAGATCGCGCCCGCTCACCTGATAGGCCGGATGCGGCCGGAGCCGGATGCGCAGGAAGAGATCGCCGCTCGAGGCGCCTCCGCTGCCGCGCCCTCCCTCGCCGGCCACGCGCACGCGCGAGCCATCCACCACGCCCGGGGGAATGCGAACCTCCACGCTTCGCGCCTCGCCGTCGTGGCGCAGTTGCAGGCGGTGCACCCCGCCGCGGGCCGCGGACTCGAGGTCCAGCTCGTACTCGTGCTCGACGTCGCGCCCCTGTTGCTGCCGCGACCGGCCGCGCCCCCCGCGGCGCTCGGCGCCGCCGCGCGCACCGCCAGCCCCGCCGAAAAACGTCTGGAAGAAGTCGGAGAAGGGGCTCTCGGCGTCGCCGCCGAACATGTCGGCCATCTCCTCCTCGGTCATCGTGCGAAAGCCGCCTCCGCCCGAGCCCCAGTGCCACTGGCCGCCGGGTTGTCCCGCGAACGGGCCCGCCCCCGGCCCGGCCGTTTCGTACTGCCGCCAGTTCGCGCCCAGCTCGTCGTACTTCTTCCGCTTCACCGGATCGCTGAGCACCTCGTTGGCTTCGTTGATCTCCTTGAAGCGCGCTTCGGCCGACTTGTCGCCCGGATTGACATCGGGGTGGTACTTCCGCGCCAGCTTCCGGAAGGCCTGCTTGATCTCCTTGTCCGTGGCGGTCTTGGACACGCCCAGGGTGGAGTAGTAGTCCTTGAAGTCCATCATCAGGCCTCGTCCAGCCCCAGCACCGCGTCAAGAGCAGCGACCTCGCGGAGGAGCCGGCGCCGGCATCCGGCATCGCGCGCGATGAGGGCCTCGTCGAGCAGTGGCCGGATCCGCTGCACCACTTCCGCAAGCGCCAGCAGACGCTGCACCCCGGCCAGGTTGACGCCGTCCTCTTCCACGAGCCGCTTGATCAGCCGCAGGCGCTCGATCTCCTCGGCCGAGTACAGCCGCATGCTGCCGATGGTGCGCGCGGGCCGGACGAGCCCCAGCCGTTCGTACTTGCGCAGCGTCTGCGGGTGCATGTCCAGCATCCGGGCCGCCACCGAGATGAACAGGAGCTCGGAACTTGACACACTTCGAGTGTAGGCATTGATACGTAGCGTGTCAATATTTTCCGCGTCCGGCCCCTGCGCCAGACCGTGCAGGTTCGATAAACTACAAGAATCTTGACGTCGCCCCGGACAGTTGACTCCGCCGAGCCCGTCTCGCCCGGTCTGCTGTTCGCCGCCGTCCTGGGCCTGCTGGTCGCCGTCACGGCGCTCGCGTGGACCGCCTGGCCCGCCATCGGGCGTGTGAAGAACATCACCCTCGCCGAGCGGCCCTCCGACGACTACTACCTGGCGCACGATCACGGCGGACACGTGGACCATCACGTGCTCTACTTCGGGACCGATGCCGCGGCGCTCGACCACCTCCGGCGCGCCGACGTGCTGTTCCTCGGGAACTCGCGGTTGATGTTCGCGGCGCGGCCGCGCGTCCTGGACGCGTTCTTCGCGTCCCGCGGGCTCCGCTATTACGTGCTGGGGTTCGGCTTCAGGGAAGCCGACCGCTTCCCGCTCGCCATCATCGAGAAGTTCGACCTGCGCCCGCGCGTGGTCGTCGTCAATGCCGACGGGTTCTTCGAGAACAGCCTGTCCGACTTCGCCCGGACCGTGATGAAGGACACGTCCTTCGGGGCCTGGAAATTCGGCCACGAAGCCGAGGCCGGCCACGAGATCCGTCGTGCCCTGCACATGCTGGTGCCGAACTACGTGGACCTGTTCGGGAGGCCGGGGTTCCTGTGGCGACGGGAGCTGGTGGTCTACCGGTCGCGTACCAACGGCACGTGGCAACTCTCGCCCTGGGCGCCGGGAACCGGCGGCGTGCCCGGCCGGGACCTGACACAGCCGCCCCTTCGCCGCCACGAGATCGATGCAGCGCGGCGGCTCAAGGCTGTCATGGACGAGCGCGGTACGTCCCTCATCCTCACCTACGTGCCCACCCCGCGCCCCCTCGGCGGGGGACCGGCCCTGTTCGCCGGGTTGCTGGGCGTGCCGCTGGTGCACGCGGATCCGGGCGGCCTGAAGAGCGAGGACGGCGACCACATCGATGAGGCCTCGGCCATCGCGTGGTCGGAAGCCTTCGTGCGGGAGTTGGGGCGCATCCTGCCGTGAACTTCGTGTCCTGGGCCTTCGTGGCCCTCTTTGCCCTCGTCATCCTCGCCCGGTTGACTGTCGGGCGCCGCAAGGTCGAGCCCGCCTACGTCGTCGTCCTGGTCGTCGCCAGCACGGTCTTCTACGCCTGGCACATCCCGATCTACATCGGGATCCTGTTCCTCAGCTCGGGCATCGACTACTGGGCGGGGCTCGCGCTGGACCGGCTCCCGGAATCGGAGCGGACCCGCCGACGCGCCATCCTGGCCCTCTCGCTCGTGACCAACCTCGGCCTGCTCGCGTTCTTCAAGTACGCGGGCTTCCTGATCCTGGTAGCCCGCGATCTGCTCGGGCCAGCCGCCGTCGGCAGCCTGTCGCCGGAGTTTGCGCTGGCGCTGCCGATGGGCATCAGCTTCTACACGTTCCAGTCGATGTCGTACACCATCGACGTGTACCGCCGGCACCTCCGGGCCATCCACGGCTTCTGGCCCTTCTTCCTGTTCATCAGCTTCTTCCCGCAGCTCGTCGCGGGTCCCATCGTCCGGGCGGTGGAGTTCCTGCCGCAGCTTCCCCGGCCCCGCCGCCTCCGGCCCCGCGTGGCCTACGAGGGCGCCTGGCTGGTGATCAGCGGCTTCTTCCTGAAGATGGTGTGCGCCGACAACCTGGCGGTGTACGTGGACGAGCACTGGGAGCGGGGCACATGGGACGACACCGGCAGCGGCTTCGCGCTCTGGCTGGCGCTGATGTTCTCGGGGCAGATCTTCGCGGACTTCGCCGGTTATTCCAGCATCGCGCGCGGCACGGCGTACCTGCTCGGCTACCGCCTCCCGATCAACTTCAACGCGCCCTACCTGGCGGCGTCGTTCAAGAACTTCTGGGAGCGCTGGCACATGACGCTCTCCCGGTGGCTGCGCGACTATCTCTACGTCTCGCTCGGCGGCAACCGGCGCGGGGCGATTCGCACCTACGTCAACCTCATGCTGGTGATGCTGCTCGGCGGGTTGTGGCACGGCGCGGCCTATACCTTCATCGTGTGGGGTGGACTTCACGGCGCCGCCCTCGCCGTCGAGCGCCTGCTCGGGCTGCACCGGGACCGAGGACGGGGGCGTTTCCTGGCCATCCGCTGCGCCTGGTTCCTCGTCGTGCAGGGCGTCGTCCTCACGGCGTGGATCTTCTTCCGCAGCCGCTCGATGGAGCAAGCCGGGGACATCCTGCGGAACATCGCCGGGCTGGATCAGTGGGCGCTTGGGACGATGGAGCTCGTCGGGCTCCTCTTCATGGCCCCGCTCGTCATCCTGCACGCCTACACCTGGTTCACGGAGCGGGGTGTCGTGAGGCCGCTGCGACCTGCGGCCCGCGCCGTTCTGGCCGCTGGTATGGTGTACGCCATCGCGACGCTGTATGCGGGGACCGCGGACTTCATCTACTTCCAGTTCTGACACCGGTGATCCAGGCTGTGCGGAGGCATCGATGGCGCAGATGAGCGCAGAGGACGTCATCAGCTGGCTGAGGCGGCGCGGCAGCCGGCGCAACGTCGAGGGCATGGCGCGGTACGGCATCCGGACGGCGAAGGCGTTCGGCGTGTCGATGGCAACACTGCGTCCGCTGGTGAAGCGGCTCGGGAAGGATCACGCGCTGGCGCAGGAGTTGTGGGCCAGCGGCTGGCACGATGCGCGGATCCTGGCGGCGCTGATTGACGACCCGGCGCAGGTGACGCGGCGTCAGATGGATGCCTGGGCGCGGGCGTTCGAGAACTGGGCCGTCTGCGACACGGCGTGCATCCACCTGTTCGACCGGACACCCCATGCATGGGCCAAGGTCCGGCAGTGGAGCCGCGCCCGCGGCGAGTTCGTGAAACGTGCCGCGTTCTCGACGGCCGCCGGGCTGGCCGTGCACGATCGTGCGGCGACGGACGGGGCGTTCCTGGCGCTGTTGCCGTTGATCGACGCCGGCGCCAGCGACGAGCGGCCGATGGTCTCAAAGGCCGTCAGCTGGGCCCTTCGGCAGATCGGCAAGCGAAACCGGGCCCTCAACCGCGCGGCGGTCGACGTCGCCGCCCGGCTCCGTCTGGCGGACACGCGTGCCGCCCGGTGGGTCGGGAGCGATGCCTGGCGCGAACTCACGAGCACGGCCGTCCGCGCGCGCCTGACGCTATACTGAAGGGTCACGTGCTGGACGTTCACGTCTCCGACCTCGTCACCATCGCGCTGCTCGTCGCCCTGGAGGGACTGCTGAGCGCGGACAACGCGATGGTGTTGGCGGTCCTGGTGCTGGGGCTGCCCCGGGCAGAACAGCAGAAGGCCCTGCGGTACGGCATTCTCGGGGCCTTCGTGTTTCGCGCCGCGGCCACGGCCGGCGCGGCCTACATGATTCAGCTGCTCTGGGTGCACCTGCTCGGAGGGTTGTATCTGCTGTATCTGCCGTACCAGCACTTCTTCGGACACGGCGACTCGTCGGACCGCCGCCAGCCCAAACCGGCCACGGCCTGGCTTGGCCTCTCCGCCTTCTGGGCCACCGTCGTCCGCGTCGAGCTCACCGACATCGTCTTCGCCATCGACTCGATTCTCGTCGCCGTGGCGATGTCCAACAAGCTCTGGGTCATCATCACCGGCGGCATCCTCGGCATCATCGCGATGCGCATGGTGATCGGCCAGTTGCTCGCGCTGGTGCGGCGCTACCCGGCGCTCGTGGACGGCGCGTTCGTGATCATCGCGTGGGTGGGTCTGAAGCTGATGGTCGAGTACTTCCACGGGCTGGGCTGGATCCACTTCGAGATCCCGAAGTGGCTGTCGCTGGGGTTGATCGTGGTGATCTTCGCCGTGTCGTTCCTGTACGCGCGAACGCACGGTCCGGCGCCGGATGAGGGCGAGCGAGCCGCCTGACCGTCGGATTTCTGCCTTCTGCCTTATTCCTTCTGCCTTAATCCCTGCGCCTCCAGGATGGCGCGAACGAGCTCTTCCGGCATGGCGTGGGCCGCAGCCTCGTTCTCCTTCTGGCAAGCCCGCTGGCCGGCGGCGATGACCGCGGCGTACTGTTCGAGATAGGTCCGGCAGTTCCGGCAGCGGTCCAGGTGCACTTCGAAGGACGCGCGCACATCGGTCTCCAGCTCGCCGCTCAGGTAGTCGGCCAGGAAGTCCGCGCACGCACGACAGGTGAGTTTCTCCATCGGTCAGGGCCTCCCGAGGCGCGGGGCGAGGAGCGTCCGGAGTGCCTGTCGTGCCCGGTGCAGGCGGAGCTTGACGGCGTTGGCGGTAATGCCCAGCTGGTCGGCCACGTCTTGGGTGCTCATCCCTTCGATGTCGCGCAGCAGCAGGATGGTTCGGTAGTGTTCGGGCAGGTCGTCGATCGCCGCACGCACCGCCGCCTGTTCTTCCTCGCGAGCCAGCCGCGCGTCGGCCGGCTCGGCCCCGCTCTCGAACCGCTCCATGAAGTGCCCATCGTCACGGAAGGCGGGCAGCAGGTGATCGAGCGACTCCTCTGGCTTCCGCCTGCGGCTCCGCAGCTTCATCAGCGACACGTTGACGACGATGCGGTGGAGCCAGGTCGACAGCAGGGCCTGCCCCTCGAAGCGGTGGATGTTGCGGAAGGCGTTCAGAAAGGCCTCCTGCAGGGCGTCCCGCGCGTCTTCCTCGCTCGACAGCAGGCGCCGCGCCACCGCCAGCAGGCGGCCGCCGTGGGTGCGAACGAGCTGCTCGTAGGCGCCGGGACGTCCCGCGCGCAGGTCCGCCAGCAGGGCGGCGTCCTCGGTGCGTGCGACGGTGTCGGGCGTGCTCTGCGGGGGCGAGGCCACTCACCACAGGATACAGGAGACAGGAGGTAGGAGACAGGAGGTAGGAGGTAGGAGGTAGGAGGTAGGAGATAGGAAGCAGGAAGTAGGAAGTAGGAAGCAGGAAGTAGGACTGCGAGGTAGGGGCGGTCACGCGCTGGCGTGGGACGCTCCGGCGATCGCAACGGTGCGGCCTGCGGAAGTCGTCTGGCGGCCCCAGTACTGTCGCACGCGTGCGGCGCCTTCTCGTCCGCAGTAGCGCTCCAGACTGGCAGCCGGCATCTCGAGCATGTCCACAGCGAGCAGCGCGTCCATGGCATTGGCAAAGGCCGGATCGCAGCTCACGCCCAGGACATGCCCGTTGAGTCTCAGGTACTGCCGGAGCAGCACTGGCAGGCCGCGCCCTCCCTCCATCTCGCGAACCAGCATGTCGAGGTCAGCGACCGTCCGCACTGAGCCAGTGGCCAGCAGCTCGTCGATTTCCGGGTGCGCGGGCACCTCGTTCCGCGGCTGCACCAGGCTGCGATCGCTGGCCTGGGTGAGCCAGGCGGCGATCAGGTAGCGGGTCACCGGGCTGTACTCCGCGCTGACGCTCACGGGGCCGAAGAGATGACGCACGTGCGGATGTCTGGCGACGAACACCCCGATTCCCTTCCACAGGGCAAGCAGTGCCGACGGGTCACGCTGGTACTCCGCTCGCACGAATGAGCGACCAAGCTCCATCGCAGCACCAAAGTGACGGTGGGGCGCCCTGCTCCAGCGGAAAAGCGTTTCCGTATAGAGCCGTCGGCCGCGCGGCGCGGTCAGCGCCATTCGATAGGCGCCGGCAATCTCGGACCGCGATCGATTCCAGAGGAAGAGATGCAGGTACCGTGCATCGAAGCGGTCGAGATCGCGGGGCCGACCGGTGCCTTCGCCAACCTCTCGGAACGTCGCCTCCCGCAACCGTCCGATCTCTCGAAGCGTCGTCGGGATGGCCGGCGCCTCCACGCAGTACACAACGAACGGGCCGTGCTCGAGCAATCGCGCGTGGCGGGGGAGCGCCGCCACCTCGCGCGCGATCAGGGACCTCAGGGTCTCCGGTGCCAGTGGGGCGTGGGATCCGCAAGGAGCCGCCCCGGGGGCGAGCGCTCTCACGCGGACGCGCAGGTAGGCGAGCCGACCTCCGGGATCGGCCATCCCCTGAAGTCGGGCTGCATCAACCGGGTGACCAACGCGGACCGTCACACGGGCGCCGCGCTGCCGGAGCAGTTCCCGCGGCAGCATCGCGGTCGCCAGCCACGGATGCACGCGCGCCGCGAGCCGCAGCCAGCGGCTCGGGCGCGCGTCCACGTGGACCGGAACAATCGGTGCGTCTGCCCAGCGGGACAACGCCAGGACACCCCGGTTCCAGGGCCCGTCGACGGGCTCGCCATCGTCACACCGGTGCGCGACCGCGCCCGCCGGGAACACCACCAGCACTCCGCCCTCGGTCAGCCAGCGACGCGCCTGCCGGAGAGCGGCGATCTGGCGCGACGGGTGAATCGTGAAGACGTCCAGCGGGATCGTCCATTCGCACATCTCGGGAATGCGGGTGAGCCATCGGTTACCCAGGACCCGCACGTCGGGCCTGGCCCGGCGGATCGCAGACAAGAGAACGAGGCCGTCCATGGCGCCCGTGGGGTGGTTGACGATGACGAGGGCCGGCCCCTGCCGCGGCAGCCGATCGAGGTGGTGCAGGTCGATATGGATATCGAGCCGTGCCAGGGCTGCGTCCGCGAAGTCGCCCGGCGGAATCGCCTCGTAATGCCGTTGCAGGGCGCGCAGCCCGAGGAGGGCGTCGATGGCGGGCCCATACCCAACCGTGAATGGAACGGCCGGAGCGCGATCGGAGGTCATGGTGCAACTCCCGAGACTGAGGCGAGCTGGAAGACAGGCTGTCCGTTGAGGCTGAACAGGCGGCCACGCGCGCTGATCGGACGACCGACGGCGTGGTGGAGCGCGTCGTGGAGACGGCGGCCGTGGGCATCGACCAGCACGGCCAGGCCGTCCCGGCCCTCGTCGTCGCGATAGGCGAGCATCGGGGGCACACCGCCACTCAGGCAGCGGATGGCGCAATCACGGTGCACGAGGCGCTCCCCGGGATTCATCACGCCAAGGAAGCACTTGCTGTCGACGATCTCCCCGCGGAGGGTCACCTCGTGCCCGGCAGTCTCGGGCGCGACCGGCACCGGCGGCGCTCTGCCTGGCGCCGCGGCCCGGGAGACGGCAACCACCTCGATCATCCTCCACGGATCGCGGCTGATGAGGGTGCCCGCCACCTCCACCCACCCGTCGGGCACGAGCCCGATGACCGTGTCCGCCCCGTGCTTGCCGCGTCCGACGAGCCAGAACCAGCCCACTCCGTGCGCGGTGGGCACGAGCAGGGCAGGCGCAGGCGCGCGAACCAGGAGGCCCGTCCAGGACTGGTGGTTCCCATAGTCGAACGAGGCGCTCGCCAGCGGTCGCTGCGTCCGCACGATCAGCGCCGCTGCCGCAGCGATGACGACCGCCGCGATCAGGACAACGGCGCGAACCCGCCGCGCCAACCCGGGCGGCATGGACGGCTCGTAGCCGATGTAGAACTCGTCGTTCGGCATCATGACGGCAACCACTCGGCCGGCGGCACGCGCGTGCCCGGCGGAAGCGGACGGGGGTCGACATAGACGCGCCCGTCCCTGATCACGCTGCGGAAGGTCGGTATGGCTTCGGTGAACGGTGGCGGCGCCGCGCCGGTGTCGGGGGCGTACTCATAGCCGTGCCACGGGCAGACGATGCAGCCGCCGACGATCTTGCCCTCGCCAAGCGGGCCGTTCTGGTGCTGGCAGACATTCGACACCGCACTCACCTGGCTGCCGTAGCGGAACACAGCGATGCGCTCGCCGTTCGCGCACACAATCCGTGCCCGCCCGTCCGGAATCCGCGCGGCCTCACCCACGTCGATCCATAGGGGGACAGCTCCCGCCTCTGTATGTAACCGGGGACTGTCCGCTGTGCACCCGATGTCAGTGGCCGCCTCGCAGCGGGCGGCAAGCGTGTGAAGTGCTGCCAGCCAGGTGATGCCAGATGCCGGGATGAGTGCGACCCAGGCTGGCACCTCGCTCTGCAGCGCTCCGAACATCACGTGGACGGCAATCGCCGCGTAGGCGACGTACACCAGCATGTGCAGGGCCTTCCAGACGGGCGCGGTCAGCGTGCGCAGCCAGAAGTCGTGGCTGGTGGCGCCCATCGCGACGACAATCGCGAGGGCCAGGGCACCGGGGATGTGGAAGGGAAAGCGCTCGATGGTGAGCCAGCCCGTGCTGCTCGTGAGCAGGCTGACCACCGGATTCACGTCGCCGCCCGCGTGAAACTGCACCAACGCGAGCACACCATGCGTCGTGGCCAGCAGGCACATCAACACGCCAAGGTGGCGGCGGTTGTAGAGCAGGGGCAGTAGTCGCCGGTCCAGGCGGCAGAGCGGGCCGATGCTCAGGATCGCGTGGAGCAGCAGCAGCGCCGTCACCCCGGTCGAGCGCAGGACCAGCGTTTCGACCGTTGCCGACGGCAGATGCCACGCAGTGCCACCAGCGACGATCGACAGGATCACCGCGGCGAGGCTGACGGCGACGGCATCGTACGCGCGTTTGTGCGCGTTCCATCCCACGGCGCGGTACCGATGGCTCACGATCGCCCCCACAGGGCCGCCGCCAGCAGCGGCAGGAGGAGCCACCAGGCCAGGACGATGACGCGATGCGCGCGGCGCAGCGGCCGGATCATCCGCGCCTCCTGGCCAGGCGCCGATGCGCGTTCGTCTCGACCGGGGGCGACATCGATCCGGCCGCCCACCGCACCAGGAGCAGCGGCCAGAGCAGGACGCTCCCCGGGACGATCAGCGCGCGGAACCCCCAGCCCGCGCCGCGTGCCATGGGGTCGATGCGGTCCACCCCGCGAGCGACGAACACCATGGCAAACACAGCGCCCATGGCCAGATACGTGCCGGTCAGGCCGGCCAGGAGATGTGCGACAGGGTGCGTCATGGTCTTCCCGTGTGCTCACCGTTCGATGCCACCTCCCGTCCAGCGTTACAGCTGAAACGCTGGCGCCCGGCGCTCATCTGAGCAGGGCATGACGCTCACCAACCGAGTCGTTCTCATTACCGGCGGCAAGCGGATCGGCCAGGTCGTGGCCCGCGAGCTGGCCGTGCAGGGCGCGGATGTCGCCGTCTCGTATCGCGGATCGAAGGACGAGGCCGATGCCACCGTGGCCGAGGTGGCGGACCTCGGACGCCGGAGCATCGCCCTCGCGGCCGACGTCGGCCGCGCCTCCGACTGTCAGGCGCTCGTGGACCGGGTGGCCGCCGAGTTCGGCCGCCTCGACGTGCTCGTCAACATGGCGTCCATCTACGGCGCCACGGATTTCGATGCGATGACGGACGGGGACTGGCAACGGAACATCGACGTGAACCTGCGGTCGGTCTTCCTGTGTTCCCGCGCGGCCGTGCCGTACATGCGCCGCCAGGGAGGCGGCCGCATCGTCAACTTCGCAGACTGGCTCGCACGGAGCGGCCGGCCCGCCTACAAGGGATTCGTCGCCTACTACACGGCCAAGGCCGGTGTGATCGCGCTCACCGAGGCATTGGCGCTCGAGCTGGCACGGGACCAGATTCTGGTCAACGCCGTGGCGCCCGGTCCGATTCTCCCGCCTCCGGATCTGGGCGCGGCGGAGTTGGAGGAGGTCGCAAGGGCCACACCGGTGGGCCGGTGGGGAGGCGCGGCGGAGATTGCCAAGGCCGTCCGCGCAGTGATCGAGTCGGATTTCATCACGGGCGAGACCATCCGGGTGGATGGCGGCCGCCACGTGCAGTGAGGACCTCATGAAGCTCAACGGGAAGAACGCGCTCGTGACAGGCAGCAGCCGCGGAATCGGCCGCGGCATCGCCATCCGCTTCGCGCAGGAAGGCGCGAACGTCGCCATCAACTACGTCGGATCGGTGGAGGCGGCTCGTGAGACGCTGGAGGCCGTGACCGCATGCGGTGTCCGCGGGGTTATCCTCCCGGCCGACGTCGGGCGCGTGAGCGAGGTGCAGCGCCTCATCGAGGAGGCCGCCTCGGCCCTGGGGCCGCTCGACATCCTCGTCAACAACGCCGGTGTCGAGAAGCACGCGCCGTTCTGGGACGTGTCGGAGCACGACTACGATACGGTGATCGACGTGAACCTCAAGGGCGCGTTCTTCGCCACCCAGGCCATGGTGCGTCATCTCCGCGATCAGCGGCGCCGCGGGAGGATCGTCAACATCAGCTCGGTCCACGAGGACCTGCCCTTCCCGAACTTCGCGGCCTACTGCGCCAGCAAGGGCGGCCTGCGCATGCTCACGCGCAACCTTGCCGTGGAGCTCGGCCCATTGGGCATCTCGGTCAACAACATCGCGCCCGGGGCCATCGAGACGCCGATCAACACGGCCCTGCTGAACGATCCGCAGAAGCTGTCGGCCCTGCTGGCGCAGGTCCCCCTCGGCCGCCTCGGCCAGCCCGACGACGTCGCGGGGCTCGCGGTGTTCCTGTCGAGCGACGAAGCGAGCTACGTCACGGGCTCGACCTTCTTCGTGGACGGGGGCCTCAGCGTGAACTACCAGGAGCAGTAGGCGCGGCGGACTGCCGTCCGCCGCGTAGGCCTGCGTAGGCCTTCGGTAGGCCTCGCTTCGCTCGGTAGGCCTGCGGCAAGCCTCGCTTCGCTCGGTAGGCCTGCGGGAGGCGGCGGGCCGTAGGCACGCCTTCGGCGCGTAGGGGCACCTTTCCTACGTTCGCGCAGCGAACGCCTACCGAGCACAGCGAGGCCTACCGCCAGGCCTACGCTCGCGAAGCGAGCGCCTGCCGAGCGAGGCCTACCGCCAGGCCTACGCTCGCGAAGCGAGCGCCTGCCGAGCGAGGCCTACCGCCAGGCCTACGCTCGCGCAGCGAGGGCCTGCCGAGCGAGCGCCTACGCGAGCGGCCACAAGGCCGCTCGCGCCTACTTCCGTGCCGCGAGCACCGCCTTGATCAGGTCCGCCGGCACGTCCGCCGGCACCTCCTCCTCGGGATGCTGGAACGCCAGCCGCCCGGCCTCCACCGTGCTCTTGTACTGCGCGAGATACTCGTGGCAGTTGTGGCAGCGCGAGAGATGCCGTTCGAACGGCTCGCGCGCGTCGGCCGGCAGTTCGCCGGCCAGGTAGTCCATGATGAAATCCGCGAATTCCCGGCAGGTCACGACTGTGCACTCCTGAAGTGAGGGGCCAACAGCGTCCTGAGCGCCTGCCGTGCCCGATGAAGCCGAATCTTGACGGCGTTGCCCGAGATGCCCAGCGCCCGCGCGGTCTCCTCGGTATCCAGTTCTTCGATGTCGCGGAGCACGAGCACGGTCCGATAGGTGTCTGGCAGTGCGTCGATGCATCTCCGGACGAGTGCGCGATTCTCGGCGCGCGTCATGGACACATCCGCCGGCTCGGTCCAGCTCGAGAACCGCTCCTGGTGGTGCCCGTCGTCCTTGTAGACGGGGAGCAGGTGCTCGATCGACTCCTCGGGCTTGCGCCGCCGCGTCCGCAGCCGCATCAGCGCGGCGTTGACGGCAATGCGATGCAGCCAGGTGGACAAGAGCGACCCGCCCTCGAACCGATCGAGGCTGCGGAAGGCCGACAGGAACGCGTCCTGGACCGCATCGCGAGCGTCCTCGTCGTTGCCCAGGATGCGCCGCGTGACCGCGAGCAGGCGTCCGCTGTAGGTGCGGACCACCAACTCGAAGGCCTCGTCGTCACCGCCGCGCAGGCGGGTCACCAGCGAGACGTCCTCCCCGTGCGCGGCCGGCGGACCCGCGTGGGCCTGCATCGCGTGGAGGCTATCACACGGCCGCGCCGGCAGCGGCTCCAGCCGTGTGCCCGTCCCGGGCAGTGTCTCGCTCCCCGGATTGCTGGAGCAGCTTGGCCACGAGAGCGGTCCAGCCGGTCTGATGGCTCGCGCCGATCCCGGCGCCCGTGTCCCCGTGGAAGTACTCATGGAATGGCACCATCTCCCGCCAATGTGGCTCGTCGTTGAAGAGGGCGCGGCCGCCGAAGACGGGGCGCCGCCCGTCTGCGCCGCGCAGGAAAATGCGGGTCAGCCGCCGGGACAGCTCGACGGCGACTTCACGAAGATTCGCCAGCTGGGGCGACCCCGTGGGACACGCGACGCGGAAGTCGTCTCCGAGGTAGTGGTGATACTTCTGGAGCGCTTCGATCAGCAGGTAGTTGACGGGAAACCAGATGGGCCCGCGCCAGTTGGAGTTGCCGCCGAACAGCCCGCTCGACGACTCGCCCGGCTCGTAGGTGACGCGGTGCTCCTGACCGTCCACGATCAGGCTGAACGGATCGTGCAGGTGACGGCGCGACAGCGCGCGGATGCCGAAGTCCGAGAAGAACTCGCCCTCGTCGAGCATGACCTGCAGCACGCGGCGCAGCCGGTCCGGCCAGACCACGGCCAGCAGGCGTCTCTCGCCGCTGCCCGCCGTGCGCATGCAGGCCACGTTCCGGGTGAGGTCCGGGCGATTGGCGATGAACCACTCCATGCGCCGTTTGAACGCGGGGAGCTTGTCCAGGATCTCCGGTTCAATCGTTTCCACCGCGAAGAGCGGGATGAGCCCGACCATCGAACGCACCTTGAGCGGGTGGCGCCCGCCATCGGGGAGGTGCAACACGTCGTAGAAGAAGCCGTCCGTGTCGTCCCAGAGGCTTACGCCGTCGCGGCCGTGGTGGTTCATCGCGTGTGCGATGTAGAGGAAGTGCTCCCAGAACTTGCTCGCCACGTCCTCGTAGGCCGGGTTCTCGGCCGCGAGCTCGAGCGCAATGGCGAGCATGTTCAGGCTGTACATCGCCATCCAGCTGGTGCCGTCGGACTGCTCCAGGTGCCCCCCGGTCGGCAACTCGGCCGACCGGTCGAAGACGCCGATGTTGTCCAAACCGAGGAAGCCGCCCTGAAAGACGTTCATGCCCTCGGCATCCTTGCGGTTCACCCACCACGTGAAGTTGAGCAGCAGCTTCTGGAACACGCGCTCCAGGAACACGCGATCGCCTACGCCCGTTCGCTTCTTCTCAATCTTGTAGACCCGCCACGCCGCCCACGCGTGGACCGGAGGATTGACGTCGCCGAACGCCCATTCGTAGGCCGGCAGCTGCCCGTTCGGGTGCATGTACCACTCCCGCAGGAGCAGGACGAGCTGCTGCTTGGCGAAGTCCGGGTCCACCATTGCGATCGGAACGCAGTGGAACGCCAGATCCCATGCCGCATACCAGGGATATTCCCACTTGTCCGGCATCGAGATGACGTCCGCGTTATAGAGGTGGGGCCACTGGTGGTTCCGTCCGGACCGGCGCTCGTCCGGGGGGAACGGCTGCCCGGGATCTCCCGCCAGCCAGTCCTGGACGACGTAGTGGTAGTACTGCTTCGACCAGAGGACACCAGCCAGCGCCTGACGCATTACGTTCCGGGCGTCCGCGGACAGCGACTCCGGGATGACGGTGCGGTAGAACTCGTCGGCTTCGGCCTGTCGGACAGCGTGCACGCGGTCGAACATGGTGTCGAACGGCCCCTCGGTCCAGGCGGCCGGCGCGGTGTCACACAGGCGCAGCCGGAGTGTCGCCATCCCGCCCGCCGGGACGGACAGGCGGTAGCAGGCCGCCGCCTTCGTCCCCACGCCGGCCTCGTTCACGGCCTCCCACCGGCCGTCCACGACGGCGTCGTTGATGCCGTCCTTGAAGAAGCCGTGGGTGCCCGCGCCGAACAGGCGGCGCACGTTCGTCTCGTTCTCGGTGAACAGCAGCTCCGGGCGCCCGTCGCAGTAGAGCCACCGCGTGCCGGCCTTCGGCTCGTCCAGCGCGATGACGCCGCCCGCGCAGGGATCGTCCACGCGCGCCAGCCATGGACGAGATGAGCCCTGGCCCCAGGACCACGTGTTGCGGAACCACACGGTCGGCAGCACGTGCACCGGCGCCTCGATGGGCCCTCGATTGTGCACGCGGATGCTGATCAGGATGTCGTCGGGTGAGGTCTTCGCGTATTCCACGACAACGTCGAAGTAGCGGTGCTCGTCGAAGACGCCGGTGTCGGCCAGCTCGTGCTCCGGCGCCCCGCGCCCGCGGCGCCGGTTCTCGTCCACGAGCTCGGCGTAGGGAAACGCCCGCTGCGGGTACTTGTACAGGTACCGCATGAAACTGTGCGTGGGCGTGGAGTCCAGATAGAAGTAGTGCTCCTTGACGTCCTCGCCATGATTGCCCTCGCTGCCGGTAAGACCGAAGAGCCGCTCCTTGAGGATCGGGTCCTGCCCGTTCCACAGCGCAAGGGCAAAGCAGATGTGCTGGTGCCGATCGGAGATGCCCGCCAGGCCGTCTTCGTTCCAGCGATACGCGCGCGACCGGGCGTGGTCGTGGGGAAAGTAGTCCCAGGCACCGCCGTGGGCGCTGTAGTCCTCGCGGACGGTGCCCCAGGCCCGCTCGCTCAGGTACGGGCCCCAGCGCTTCCAGTGCTTCGTCTTCGCGCGGTCTTCCTGCAGTCGTCTGGCTTCGGCGGTCATGGGGCCCTCGGTGTCGTGCCTCGGATGCCGGATGGCGGTGTGGGGTTTCATGTATCCGGCCGCCCCCGCCGGCATCCCAGACGCAGCCAACGAGACGGAGCGCCGGGACTTCAGACCCGGCGTCAAGGAGCGACCCGATGAATCGACTGCTGTATGGAATCTGCGTGCTGTTCGTCGCCGTGGGGATCGGCGGCGCGCTCACGGTCCGGGGCCAGGCGGCCAGCAGGGCCATCAATCACGACAACGGCGTGGCCATCCAGGGCTACGACGTCGTCGCCTACTTCACGCAGAACGCCGCCGTGAAGGGGAGCCCCGCCTTTGCACACACCTGGAACGGCGTCCGGTGGCAGTTCGCCAGCGCCGGGAACCGCGACGCCTTCGCCAGGGAGCCCGAACGCTATGCGCCGGCCTTCGGCGGCTACTGCGCCTACGGCGTCAGCCGGGGATACGCGGTGGAGATCGACCCGGAGGCCTTCGCGGTCGTCGACGGCACGCTCTATCTCAACTACTCGAAGCGCGTCCAACGCACGTGGAATCAGGACCGCCCGGGCTACATCGACAAGGCGCGAATGCAGTGGCCGAAGGTCCTCGCCGACCTGAAGTAGCGCGCCGCACAGACCCCAAGACCTCAGAACCCCAAGGAGCGACGCGATGAACCCTGTCACCAACGCCGTGGGACTGCTGCTGCGGATCGCGGCAGCCACCATCCTGCTGCAGACGCTTTATTTCAAGTTCACCGGCGCGGAGGAGTCGGTCTACATCTTCAGCACCCTCGGCGCGGAACCGTGGGGTCGTCTGGCCTCGGGTGTCGTGGAACTCCTGACCGCGGTGCTGCTGATCCTGCCGCGCACCGCTCCCATGGGCGGCCTGCTGGCGCTCGGCGTGATGAGCGGTGCCATCCTGAGCCACCTGACGGTCCTCGGCATCGCCGTCCGCGGCGACGGGGGCCTGCTGTTCGCGCTGGCCGTGCTGGTGTGGCTGGCGGCCGCTGGCGTGGTGTGGATCTATCGCGGGCTGCTGCCGCTGGTCGGCCCGGCGCTTGCGGGAGACCGGGCGTGAACGCCTTCAGCGCACTCTCGGATCTGTTGCGGCAGATGGCCACGGCCGTGTCGCACCTGGCACCGGAGGAGTACACGGATTCCGACGTGCCCGGCGTCTCCGGCAGCATCGGCGGCCACGTCCGTCACTGTCTCGATCACGTGCGCGCGCTGGAGATCGGTCTCGAGCGTGGCCTGATCGACTACGATGCCCGGCGTCGCAACACCGCCGTGGAGCGGGACCGGGAGGTGGCCGTGCTGGCGTTGATGTCGGCGGCCGCCCGGCTCCGCGCCGTGGACAACCAGGTGCTCGGCCACCCTGTCGTGGTGCGGTCGCTCATTGGCGAGGATGGCCGGAGGGTGGAAGGCGCGTCGAGCGCAGCCCGAGAACTGGCCTTCGTCATCAGCCACACCATCCATCACAACGCTCAGATCGCCCTCCTGGCCCATCGCGTCGGATCCAGCAGGCTGCCGCGGCGCTTTGGCATGGCCCCGAGCACGCCCACCCTCGCCGGAGCCGCGTGATGTGCACGGTGAGCATTGTCGGATCGCCTGACGGGGCGACACTGCGCCTCCTGATGAACCGGGACGAGCGCCGGCTGCGGCCGGTCGCGTCGCCCCCGGCCGTACACCAGACGTTCCGCGGCCACGCCGTGTGGCCGACCGATCCGGTCAGTGGCGGCACGTGGATCGCCGCCACGGATGCCGGGGTCGCCCTGGTGGTGCTGAACCACGACGGGCACCGGCGAGCCCCGGGCCTGCTCAGCCGGGGCGCGTTCATTCCCATGCTGGCGGGTGCCCGGTCGCTGGACGACGTCCTCCACCAGTGGTCGCACCTGGACCCGTCGGCCTTCGCGCCGTTCCGGCTGCTGGTCATCGCCCGCGATCGCCTGGCCGTCTGCACGCCCTGGCAGCGTACGCCGGTCGCCACGCCCGTGGGCCCGGCCCGCATCTTCGCCTCGTCGTCGCTGGGCGATGCGCAGGTAGAGTCGATCCGCGGTGAGCTGTTTGCGACGACCGTTCGGACGGAGGCCCATCCCTGCACGGCACAAACCCGGTTCCATCAGCACGCGTGGCCGGATCGCCGGCACCTCAGCGTGCTGATGTCGCGCGCGGAGGCGTGCACCGTGAGCCAGACCGAGATCATCATCACCGCGCATGACGTGTCGCTCGGCTACCGGCCGGTCGTCGACGGATGGCCGATGGGGGAGACGCGTCGCACGCTGCCGATCGCGGCGGTCTCGCCGCTCGCAGCCTGAGGCACCTATGTGGACCGCGCTCGGGCTCGCCATCGGCACGCTGGTTTCGGAGGATGCCGCCCTCATGGGCGCGGCGGCGTTGTCGAGGGCTGGGGCAGTGTCCCCGCTGGGCGCGGCGGCAGCGGTGGCCCTTGGCATCTGGCTTGGCGACCTCGCACTGTTCTTCATTGGACGATGGGCCTCACGGTGGCCGCCGCTCTCGCGCTACGTCCATCGGCGCTGGCCGCGCACCGAACTGCAGGCGCTGGCCGCACGACTGGAGCATCGCGCGGGATGGGCGCTGGTGCTGAGCCGGGCCCTGCCCGGAAGCCGCGTGCCGCTCTACGTCGCGGCTGGCGTCTTCCACCTGCGACCGCGTATCTTCCTCGCCTGCACGGCGGCCGCAGTGGCGGTCTGGACGGCAAGCATCGTCCTGGGTGCCCAGTGGCTGCTCTAGCATCGAGGCCCCGTACAGGACGCCACGAGCGGAGCGCCGGAACGACGCTACCCCTGGAGCGTTGGCGCCGCTGGGAGTTCTGGCCCACCTGGGCCACGTATGCGCCGCTGGTGCCATGGATCGCGTGGCTCGCCCTCCGACATGGCGGTCCCGGTACGGCGGCGGCAGCCAACCCGGGGTTCGCGGATGGCGGCCTCGTCGGGGAGTCGAAATTCGACATCCTGTCGATGCTGCCGCCCGAGTGGACCATCGCCAGCGCGCGCATCGACGCGGGTCCGCTCCAGACGCGCCTCGGTGCCATCGCCGCCTTCGTGGAACTGCCCGGTGTTGGCTTCCCGCTCGTGCTGAAACCGGATGTCGGGCAGCGTGGCATGGGCGTGCGCAAGGTGCACACGCTCGACGAAGCCACCGCCTACTTGCGGGCGGTGTCTGACACGGTGGTCGCCCAGCCGTGGCACCCCGGCCCCTTCGAGGCCGGCATCTTCTACTGGCGGCACCCCGCGGAGGATCGCGGGCGCATCCTCTCCATCACCGACAAGATCTTCCCGCGCGTCGTCGGGGACGGTGTCCGGACGATCGAGGCGCTCGTCCGTGCGCACCCGCGGCTGTCGCAGCAGTGGGGGGTGTTCCGTGCGCGGCATCGGGATGCGATGGGTCTGGTGCCCCCCCGCGGCGAGGTGGTGCCCCTGGGCGAGGTCGGCAATCACTGTCAAGGCACGCTGTTTCGGGACGGTCACGCGCTGTGGAGCCCCGCGCTCGAGGCGCGCGTGGACGCCATCGCCCGACGAATCCCGGGGTTCTTCATCGGCCGGTTCGATGTCCGCTACGCCGTCCGCGAAGACTTCATGGCGGGGGAGGACCTTGCCATTCTCGAGCTCAACGGCGTCACAGCGGAGCCGACCGATGTGTACGATCCCGACCGGTCCCTGTGGAGCTCCTACCGCGCTCTCTTCGAACAGTGGCGGCTCGTGTTCACGATTGGCGACGCCAACCGCCGACGCGGCCACGCGGCCGTCTCGGCCAGGCGCCTGATAGGGCTGGGGATGCAGCACCTCCGGGACGGACGCCAGTTCCCCGTGTCCAGCTGACGGGACGCCCATCCACCGCAGGGTTTGGAGTAATCTGCGGGCACCCATGCTGCCCAACCGAATCGTCGCCCGGTTCGCCGACGGGCGCCTGCTGAAGGGGACCACCCAGGATTTCGCGCCCGCCAAGGAGGCGTTCCACGTCATCGGGTCCGAAGGCGGGGCACGGCCCGTCAAGGTCCTGGTGACAGACCTCAAGGCGGTGTTCTTCGTGCGATCCCTGGTCGGCAACGCTTCGTACGACGAGATGAAGGCCTTCGGCGGGCCCGTCACGGGTCGCAAGGTGCAGGTCACCTTCAAGGACGGTGAGACGCTGGTGGGGGCCACCCAGGGCTACCAGCCCGATCGTCCGGGTTTCTTCCTCGTCCCGGCGGACCCCCAGTCCAACAACGAGCGGATCTACGTCGTGGCGAAGGCCGTGGACAAGGTCAGTTTCCTGTCCTGACATCCGTCAGGGCGGTCGCCCGGTGCCCCGGAGTTGGCTCTGTCCGGGGCCCCGGCCTTGCCGTAGAGTAGGCGGGTGACCGTCGAGGCCCCCCAGCCATGCCGGTGAGCAGCGCCGGCTTGCTGCTGTACCGGCGCACCGGTTCCGCCCTGGAAGCGCTCCTCGTGCATCCAGGCGGTCCGTTCTGGCGGCACCGGGACCTTGGGGCGTGGACCATCCCGAAAGGGGAAGTCGCCGAGGGCGAGTCCCTGCTGGATGCGGCCCGCCGCGAGTTCCGCGAGGAAACGGGCTTCGTGATCGACTGGCCGGCGGTGCCGCTGGGCCACGTGCGGCTGACGAGCGGAAAGATCATTCATGCGTTCGCGGTGGAAGGCGATCTCGACGCGTCGCGTGTGCGCAGCAATACCTTCGAGATCGAGTGGCCGCGCGGCTCGGGTGACCGCCGCACGTACCCGGAGGTCGACCGCGCATCCTGGTTCGACGTGCCCGAGGCACGACGGCGCATACTGCCGGCGCAGGTGCCGCTCATCGAGCACCTCCTGGCCCTGGTGAGGACCTGATGAAGAACGGCATCATCGCGCGCATCGCGGACGGGCGGACGGACCTGGTCTTCGACTGGATAGCCGACGGCGGTTCTGCACACGCAACGGACCCGCACGGCGTCGCGCTCATCAAGTGGTGCGCGTATTACGGCGACGTGAGCGCGATCCGCTGTCTGCTCGGACACGGCGAGTCGCTGCGCGTGCTCGGCGACAACCTCGACCTGAATGGTGCGGCGTTCCACGGCCACTGGCAGCTCGTCGAGTTCCTCCTGGAACACGGCGCCGACGCAGACCACCCACTACCCGAGACCGGGGAGACCCCGCTGCACTCGGCCCTCTGCAAGGCGAATCGTCCGCGATACGACCTCGTCGTGAAGGTGCTCCTGGCCTACGGCGCAAATCCGAACCGCGTGACGAAGCCGGGTGCCGAGACCGGCAGTTTCATGCGGGACTGCAGGACGAAGGGCGAGACGCCACTCCACCGGGCCGCGGCCTTCGGCACCGAGACGGCCATCCAGCTACTGCTCGACGCGGGCGCCGTGATCGATGCCAGAGACATGCACGGCGAGTCGCCGTTGTCCTGGGCGAGCTGGCACCTGCGACCCGACGCCATTCTCAGGACGCTGTGCTACGGACCTCACGCCGTTCACCCCGAGCGTCGCTCGACGTACGACCATGGGGCGGGCTGGGAGGTCATGGGTGTTGGGCGTCCGGCGGCGGGCTGACACGTGACCTCACTCCAGGATCAGTTCGGGCAGATCGACATCTACCTCTTCGACCAGCTGCTCCGCGGCCGCATCGTCCCTGGTGTTCGGGTGCTGGATGCCGGGTGTGGGAGCGGCCGCAACCTGGTGTACCTGCTGCGCGAGGGCTACGACGTCAGCGCGATCGACCCGGATCCAGGCGCCGTGGCGCTGGTGAGACAGGTGGCCGCCGCGCTGGCGCCACCCCTGCCAGCGACCCAGTTCCGCGTGGAGGCCGTGGAGTCGTGCTCCTTTCCGCCGGCGTCCTTCGACGTCGTCCTCAGCAGCGCCGTGCTGCACTTCGCGCGAGACGATGCGCAGTTCGACGCAATGGTCTCGGCGATGTGGCGTGTCCTGAAGCCCGGCGGCCTGCTGTTCTGCCGGCTCGCCTCGAGCATCGGTCTCCAGGGCGCACACCCGCTCGGCCATAATCGGTTCCTGCTGCCCGACGGCTCCGAGCGGTATCTGGTCTCCGCCGAACGACTGCTGGCGAAAACGCACGAGCTCGGTGGCGCGCTGCTGGATCCGCTGAAGACCACCGTCGTCCAGGATCAGCGTTCCATGACGACGTGGGTGTTGGGCAAGTAGGACGAGGGGGCGCGACCGATACTCGTGCGCAGTCGATACAGCCCCGTGCGCGCGGTGAGGTAGAGACTCTTCCCGTCCAGGTCGCCCCACGCCAGGTTCGCAGCCAGCTCTGGCAGCTTCATGGTCCCGAGATGGGTGCCGTCGGCCGCGATGATCCAGAGGCCTCCGGGGCCTGACACGAAGAGGTGGCCCGCCGCGTCCACCTTGACGCCATCGAGCGCCTCGTCACCCTGGGCAGCCGTCATGTCGAAGAACACGCGCCCGCCGCCGAGCGTTCCGTCCGCCGACACGTCGTAGCGCATCACCACCTTGCGCGTCTCGTCCCAGTTGGTGACGTACAGGTAGCGCTCGTCCGGGGAGAAGGCCACCCCGTTGGGCCCGGTGACGTCTGTCCCCACCAGGTCCAGTCGGTCATCCTTCAGGCGATACACACCGCTGAACGGCAGCTCCTTGCGCGGGTCCTCGAACACGCGCGGCAGGCCGAACGGCGGATCCGTGAAGTAGAGCGCCCCATCCGACTTGTAGACGAGATCGTTGGGGCTGTTGAGCCGCTTGCCCTGGAATCGATCGGCCAGGACCGTCACCACGCCGTTTCTCTCGAGCCGGGTAATCCGGCGGTTCCCATGCTCCGCGATTGTGAGGCGGCCCTGTGCATCCAGGGCCAGGCCATTCGAGCCGGGTTGGTGGTACAGCCCGATGTCGGTACCCGTGTAGCCGCTCTTGACCCGGAAGACGGATACACCGGCGTCCTCGGTCCAGCGGTAGATCGTGTTGTCGTTGGGATCCGAAAAGAGCAGTGCCTGTTCGGCCGGCACCCACACGGGTCCCTCGGTGAACTGGAAGCCGGTCGCGAGATGCTCGAGACGTACAGAATCTGGCAGCACCGAGGAAAGGCGAGCGTCACGACGGTCGACTCCGATCGGCACCTCGCGCGCGGCGTCGCGAGCACGATAGAAGTCGATGGTCGCCGACCGGATCCACACGTAATTGGCCGGCGGATCCGAGAGCGGCCCGTTGGCCGCGAAGACCGCCAGATCGAACACCTGACCCGGGCGTGCCGCCCGCGTGAGCACCACGCGATTAGGGGCGTTGAACCCTGCGATGAGCGACCCGCCCTGCTGGCCGAGGCGGCGGGTGAGCTGCCCGTTCACCCAGACCTCCGCATAGTCATCGACAACGACCTCGAAGACGGCCCCGAGGCCGGCGACGTCGAGGCCCCCCACGCGCTCCGGCATGACGACGCGCAGCCGATACCAGGCAAACGCGCTGCGACCCGGACCGACGCGGCTGTTGAGCTGGCCCGCCGGAACCGATGTCCAGCCACCGCGCACGAACCCCTCGCTGCCTGGCGTGTCGCCGACGTCGAAGGTCGCGGCCTCCGGGCCGGTGGGCGAGAGGTCGGCGGCCACCCGATGAAAGGTGGCCGGGACGAGGGTGGTCTCCCGCACCTGCCACGTGCCGCTGACGGCGATGAGCCCCTCGGCACTGTTCAAGTCGACGATGGCGTCCGGGCGACCCTCGAGGGGCCCGCGTATGGAGGCGGGTGTCGCGGCCATCGCCACGGGCAGCGCGGCGATGGCAAGGGCGACGCCGATCGGCCGGACCCTCACTGCATCCCCCTCGCCGCGTCGGGCATGGTCGCCTTGACCACGTAGTACAGGAACGTCTCGTCCACCTGCGAGAACCAGTGAGGCACTCCGGCGGGAACGACCATCACGTCACCCTTGGACAGGGCCCGCGCGGTACCACCATCGATCCGCGATCCTCGAATCTCATCCGGGCCGGTGATCGTCGGATCGACGAGCGTGCCCCCCGTCACGAATGTCACGCTGCCCTCGAGCACGTAGATGATGTCGGTGTCGCGGGAGTGGACCTCGGCCTGGCCCGCTTCCTCGCGACGGCTCGCGTGGATCTTGTAATCGGCGGTTTCGAGCAGCGCCTTCCCCTTCGAGAAGGCATGAACGACCTGCCGGCTCTCGAGGTAGGCGACTTCGCCGTGCACCGTCGGCACCGGCGCGGCGGTGGAGAACGCCGTCACGGCCGCCTGGGCGATGGCGTCATCTTCCTGGGCGTTGTGCGCACCACTGACGCCGATGGCGCCGACCACCTGCTGGTCGATCATCACGGGCACGCCGCCCTGGAGCGGCGTCATCACGTCCACGCCCAGCAGCGCCTGTCGGCCGTTCTTGATCGCGTCTTCGAAGCTTCTCGTGGGCATTCGGAACGTCGCCGCCGTCCGCGCCTTCTCGATGGAGACCGCCGCTGCCGCGGGGAAGGTGTTGTCCAGCCGCTGCAGGACGAGCAGGTGCCCACCCGAGTCCACCACGGCGATCGAGCCGCTGGCGTTCCGGGTCCGTGCCTCGGCGGCCGCCAGCGACGCCAGGTGAGCGGCGGCGGCAGCGTCCAGGATGGGCGTCATGCCCTGTGCGACGGCGGGAACCACACCGCCCAGGCTGACGACGAGTGTGAGCGCAAGTGCGTTGATGGGTTTCATGATGAAGCGCTCCAGCCGGTTGACCGCGACATGCGCGCGGCCAACCGACGGATGTGCGGTCGTCAGTCGTTGAGGGTGAGCGTGCTGGAGAACGACGCCTCGCCGAGTACGGCCTCGGCCCAGGCGCAGTAGATCTGCACCTTGGCCACGTCCTTGATGTAGGCCGGCACGGTGATGGAGGTGTTGACCTTGTTGTCCTTGATACCCAGCCGCTGCAGCAGGTATACGGTGCCCTTCGAGTCCACGACCTGCCAATGCGGATCCGGCGTGTCCGGCACCTTGAAGTCGGACGACAGCGTCAACACGTGCCTGCCCGCCTGCATCGCGTGCGTCACGCTGCCAGCGTTGACCTTGGCGCCGCTGAACGTACCCGTCATGTGAGCGCCCTGCGCGTAGGCACTGGCCGAGAAAACCAGGACGGCCGTGACGGCCAGCGCGGTCCGGAAGAACGAGGGAACGAAGCTCATGATCTGTCTGCTCCTTGAGTAACGGGATGAACGAAACGTGAACGACACTGCTTGGATGGGACGCACCCGCAAACGTTTCAGCGTTCGACGAGGCGCACCGCGTGTGCGTCCGGGTCGCGGACGAGCAGGCCGCGCGTGAACGTGCGAGCGGGGGCAGCCGCCACCACGGTTGGCGATACGAGCCATCCCCCGAACAGGGCATGCAGATAGCGCTCCGCCGTCGACACGGCGATGGTCGTCTGCCAGTGCGCGACATCCGCGGCCGTCAGGTCTGCTGGCGCTGGCCGTCCGGTACGCGGAGCGAGATACTCCAGGAGCTCCACGCCAGGCCCGACTGGCGCTCGGAGCGTGGTGATCCGGAGTCGCACGCCGAAGACGTTGTTGAGGTGTTCCTGTTCGATGCCGTGGTTCTCGGCTCCGCCGGCTACGACCAGCCCGAGGCCGTCACGATAGAACCGCAGCGAGCGGTCCGTATCCGTTGAGACGATGGCGGTGTGGTCGATGCCGAGGAACAGCCGATCCGTCGCCTGCCACCGACGATCGCCCTTACCCGGGGGGAACTGGAGGATCTCCAGGAAGTGCCCGTCCGGATCCCGGAAGTAGAACGCCTCGATCCCACCGGTATCCGGGTTCCAGTCCGGCAGGCGCTGCGGGCCGGAGGACGCATGGGCGACCCCCTGGTCTCGCAGCCGCCGATAGGCCGCGTCCATGTCCGACACGATGATGGCGAGGTGCTGGAACCACTGATCGTTGCCGCGGCTGTCCGCGGGATACGGGCGGCCCGGTGGCGAGAGGAACTGGGTGAGCTCCACGACCTCGGCCCCGAGCCTCAGCCGCGCGGTTCGCGTCCGCGCACCGAAGACGCCGGTGAGCAGTTCGGTGTCGCGACCGCTGTCCTCGAACGCCTCCATCAGCTCGAATGACAGCGTGTCGCGGAAGAACGCGATGCTCCGGTCGAGATCGGCGACCGTCATGCCAATGGCCTCGATCCCGCGTGCGGCCGGCCTCACCTCCGTCGCGCGGCCGGGGGTGGCGGCCAGCGCCAGGCACAGGAGCGCGACCGCGGCCGTGACATCACCGCGCCGCATCAGCCACCTCCCGCGTTCCCGCTCCAAGGCGCTCCAGCAGGTGGTCTCCGACGCGCAGGGCATTGGCTACGATCGTGAGCGCCGGGTTGACGGCGGCGCTCGATGGGAAGAAGCTCCCGTCCACGACGTAGAGGTTGTCCACGTCGTGCGCGCGGCAGTTGACGTCGAGTGCCGAGGTGGCGGGATCGTGCCCGAACCGGACGGTGCCGTTCTGGTGCGCAACGCCCGCCAGCGGAATGCGCTGGCCCACGAACAGGTTGCGGCGCACGATGTGCTTCGCCCCGATGTGCTCCAGCAGGTACTCGAGGCGCTTCACCAGGCGGCCGTGCGGTTCGACGTTGTTGGGCGTGTAATCGAGCACGATGTTGCCATCACGGTCGAGCGTGACCCGATTGTCCGGGTCTGGCAGGTCCTCGGAGGTCAGCCAGAAGTCGAGGGAGTGCCGCGCGATGATGTCGAGCGTCAGGCCCGGCACGAACGGTGGCGCACCGGCGCCCAGTGCGACCGCGTCCAGCTTGCCGACGAAGGAGATGTGCCCCATCGGGTAGGGGAAGTCCGGATCGCCAAAGTAGAAGTCGTTGAGGGCGAGCGTCTTCTGGAACACCGTCGGGTTCGGCGTCGTGGAGATGGCCAGAACAACGGAGTTGACGTGGCCCATGTAGTGGCGGCCCACCACCCCCGACCGGTTCGCCAGCCCTCGCGGGTGCCGATCGCTGGCCGAGCGGAGGAGCAGCGCGGCCGAGTTGATCGCGCCGCAGCTCACGACGACGACGTCTGCCCGCAGGACCTCGTCGGCGCCGTGATGCCGTACCACGACGCCTGTGACCTCGCGGCCCGTTGCGCTCGTCTCGAGGCGCAACACCTGCGCATGGGTCATCAGCGTCACGTTCGGGTGGCGCAGCGCCGGATCCACGCACGTCACCTGCGCATCGCTCTTGGCCTGGACGAGACAGGCGTAGCCGTCGCAGGTGTTGCAGCGGATGCAGGCGCTCACGTGCGGCTGGCGCTCGTCCAGCCGCACGCCCAGCGGCACGTGAAACGGCCGGAGGCCGGCCCGCGCCAGGTCGTCGTGGAGCTGCTGGATTCGCGGCTCGTGCGAGATGGCGGGAAAGGGGTACGGCGTCGATGACCACGGCTCCGTCGGATCCACGCCGCGCTCGCCGTGGACCTGGTAGAGTCGCTCGGCCTCGGCATAGTAGGGCTCGAGGTCGGCGTAGCCAATCGGCCAGGCGGGCGAGAGACCGTCGTAGTGGGGCAGGGCCTCGAAGTCGCGCTCCCGCATGCGGAACAGGGCCGCGCCGTAGAACTTGGTGTTCCCACCCACGTTGTAGCTCGTGTGCGGGTGCAGCGGCCGGCCATCGCGATCGCGCCACACCTCCCGGGTGTGGTACCGCGCCTCGACGTTCACGGCGCGGGAGTCCCAGTTCGCCTTCTCGCGGGGCACGTAGCCGCCGCGTTCGAGGAGGAGCACGCGTGTGCCTGACGCGGCGAGGCGATACGCCAGGGTACCGCCCCCCGCCCCGCTGCCGATGATGATGACGTCGTAGTGCTTCATGCGCAGTCCTTGCTCGGGGGATGCAGGTGTCGCGACGTCTCGGCGGCCAGCAGCATCCCGAGTGCCGGCGCCAGGAAGTAGATCCACAGGCCGGTGAATTCCCCGGCCCACACGGCGGACGCCAGGGTCCGCGCCGGGTTGAGGCTCATCCCGGACACGGGCGCCTCCACCGTGATGAAGACGGCCACACAGCCCGCCGCCACAAGGCCCGCATGCGGGCGCCACGTATCCGCGCGAGAGACCGTCAGCACCGCGCTCATCAGCACCGCGGTCATCGCGAGTTCGGCCGCGAAGGCCGGCGCCAGGCCCCAGGCCGGGGTCGTGATCGCGAACTGCACGGACGTGTGCGCCACCGCGGGACCGAGCAGCGCGCGGGCCGCCGCGACCCCGAGGAGTCCGCCGACGAACTGCGCCACGATGTAGCCGGCGGCGGTCCCACGGGAGACGAGACCCAGCCGGACGAATGCCAACGTGACGGCCGGGTTCATGTGGGCGCCGGATCGCTGCCCCCATCCCGAGTAGATGAGGACGACGGCCGTGGCGCCCATGCCGGCCCCGACGATCAGGCGTCGGATCAGGGCTGAGGGGATCGCGGCGTGCAGCGGTGAGGCGGGGTGCTCCAGCCAGACGGTGAACGCCAGCGCGGACACCATGAAGCCGCCCAGCAGCACGGCCTCGAACACGTACTCCGGATGCCACACGCACCTCGCGCGGCGGCAGGGCTGCGTATGCATCCTCACACCACGTCGGCGCGCACGTACGCACCCGCGCGCGTGCGCGTCAGGAACCGGTCGGCCACCAGCCGGCCGAGGACCTCGACACATGTGGCCGCATCGACGTGCCACAGCCGCGAGGCTTGTTCCGCTGTCAACCGCAGTCCCGGCATCTCGAGGAACTCGCCCCGGATGCGATAGAGCATCAACGCCGTCGTCTCGGGCATCACCATCACCGCTCGGGCCCTCCTCTGAAGTCGCCGGCTTGGATGAAGACACCTCGCCCGACGTTTCGGGGCACGGGCCTGCCGCGCCGAAGCCCGGTGCCCGTCACGGGCACCGGTCACCGGGCGAAGGCGGGTCAGGCGGATGAGTCGTACTGACGACGGGCGGCGTCGAGACGGTCGATGAGGCGGGAGACGAGGGACGCGGGCTCGATGACCCGCGCGGCGGCACCGAAGCCGAGAATCCAGGCCTCGAGGCCCCAGTCAATCGCGACGTCGAGCGTGAGGCGGACGCCGCCGTCCGGCAGGTCGGTCATCTGCTGGCTGGCGTGCCAGTCGCGCTCCCGAATGTACGGGGCTTCTGCGGCCGTGAACTCGATCGTGACGCGCTCCGGTAAGCCTGAGAACGCGCCGAGCGAGTCCGGGAACACGCCAGCGGAGGCCTCCTGCGGGTCGAAGGTCTCCTCGAGCACAGTTACGTCCTGGATGCGCTGCGCGGCAAAGGTGCGCATCTCGCCGTAGAGCGGCACGAACGCGAACAGGTAGAGTGTGCCCTGGGCGTACGCCACGCGGTAGGGCTCCACCAGGTAGTCCTTCACCTGCTGGCTGGCGAACGAGTGATACCGCATGCGCACGCGCCGGTGGGCGAGGATTGCGCCCATCAGGGCATCCACCTGGCGGGGCGCCGCCGTCTGGGCCCTGGCGGTGGGCGCCTTGGCGGCCAGGGCCTGGGGGAGCTGATCCACGAAGCGCCAGAGGGCCGGCGGCAGCGCCTCTGCCAGCTTGTCGAAGGCCGATGTCAGGCTGTCGTGAAACGGCCCGCCTGCCAGCGCCGCCAACAGTGTCCGGCTCAGGTACAAAGCACAAAGCTCGGAGAGCGAAAAGCCTGCGGCGGCCAGCCCTCCGAAGACGTCGCGGTTGAGACTGTAGCGGGCCTTCCCGTCGATGCGGGCCGAATCGATGGGGAAGCCAGCCTGCCCGAGCGCGTTCAGGTCTCGTCGGATGGTCCGGTCCGAGACGCCTTCGCCGGCGGCCTCCTGCAACTCCGCCAGCGTCAGGCCGCGCGCCCGGCCCTCCAGGGCGAGCAGCAACCGCCACTGGCGGACGATCTCGGTGTGCCGTTCCATCGTGACCTCATCTGTCCACCCCGGCCGCTAGCCTACTACCCATGATGCTGCGCCTTCGCTTCGGACGCCGGACCGCCGCTGTCAAACACGCCTGCCGGGAGTGCGAGTCTCGCCGCGCCCTCTTCCGCTATCGGGGCATCGTCACGTGGGACCGATACCACACGCTCTGCTTTCAATGCTACCGCCGGCACGTGAACCGGCAGCGTGCCGCAACGCTGGCTGCCGAGGAACCGGCATGCACGAGGGCGTCGGCCGCAAATCGTGCCGCCGTTGCGTGAAAGAGGATGGCACCCCGCTTGTATACTTTGCGGGTATGCGGATCCTTCATCGGTATTTTTTCCTCGCGGCCCTCGTGCTGGTGGCGGGCGCCGGCTACGCCGAGGCCCAGGGCAGCCGCTGTGCCGACTGCCATATCGCCAACGCCCCCTCGACGCTGCCCAACTGGAGTGGGTTTGCGCTGCGGCACCTGCAGGACTACGAGTCCTCGCCCCACGCACGCAACAACGCCGGGTGTGACCGCTGCCACGGCGGCAATCCCACCACGTTCGAGAAGTTCCTGGCGCACAAGGACATGCTTCCGCCGACCAGCCCGGCGAGTCCGGCGAACAAGGTGAACCTGCCGAAGACCTGCGGGGCCTGCCACACGGGGCCCTTCGTCGCGTTCCAGAAGAGCCAGCACTACAAGCTGCTCCAGAGCGGTGACGATCGCGGCCCCACCTGTTCCACCTGCCACGGCGAAGTGGCCGCCAACCTCCTGTCGCCCACGTCACTGGGCAACCAGTGCGCGCAGTGCCACGGTCCCAATCAGCCGCAGGCGCGCCCGGGCCGGGCCGAGGACGCGCAACTGCTGATGGGCGAGGTTCGCGAAGTCCGGGCGCGGCTCAAGGAGGCGCAGAGCATCATCCGTCGTATCAAGAACAGGGAAGTGCGCGCGAAGTTTGAAGAACAGTGGCGCCAGGCCGAGATTCCGGTGATCGAGGCCCGCAACGCCGGCCACGAGTTCGTGTTCGACAACCTCAAGGAACGCCTCGAGCGGGCGCGTCAGCGGACCGAGGCGCTCATCGACGCCCTGGCGAACCAGTAGGCGGGGGGGCCGACAGCACCGGGAAGGCGGGGACGATCGGCAGCCGCCGGTCGTCCCCCGCGTAGAACACGCGCTCCAGGAACAGGCCTGAGGCGGGCGCGGTCAGCCGTGCGGGGGTCCCGGATGCCTGTGTCAGCAGCGCCGGGACGGCCTCAGGCGCCATCCGGCCCGTGCCCGCCTCCACCAGCACACCGACCATCCGCCGCACCATCTTCCAGATGAAGTGGGAGCCGCCCACCCGGATCAGCAACAGGTCACCGGCCTCGGCCACGGTGACCTCGTCGACCAGCACGTCCGTCGACTTCTCCTCGGGATCGTCGTCGCTGAACGCCTGGAAGTCGTGCATGCCCGTGAAGTGCGCCGCGGCCGCCCGCATCGCCTCGATGGCGAGGGCGTCCTTCACCCACCAGACGTACGGCTTGCCGAAGGCGGATCGCCGGCGGCTCACCTGATACAGGTAGCTGCGCGCAACGGCTGCGTGCCGCGCGTGAAAGCGCGGCGGGGCCGGGTCGATCCGCAGCAGGTTGATGTCGGCGGGCAGGGCCTCGTTGATCTGGCGCCTGAGCGTCTCGGGGGGGACCCGCACACCGATGTCGAGGTGGGCGACCTGGTGCAGCGCGTGGACGCCGGCATCGGTCCGCCCAGACCCCTGGAACTCGAACTGGCGCTGCCCGCTGGCCTCGCCGATGGCGCGCTCGATCTCGCCCTGCACGGTCCGCGCGTTCTTCTGCTTCTGCCATCCGCTGTAGCGCGTGCCGGCGTACTCCAGCGTGATCTTGTAGCGAGCCATCGGTGCCGATCATACGTGCGCTTGGACTAGAATCGGCGCCATGCATCGACCCGTTCACGCCGCCAACCTCCCGAAGCCCGTGGGCCCGTATTCGCCGGGGATGAACTTCGAGCGCCTGATCTTCGTGTCGGGCCAGGGCGCGACCGACCCCGCGACGGGGGAGCTGGCCGGCCCGGATGTGGAGACCCAGACAGAGCAATGCCTGAGAAACGTCCGGGCGATCCTCCAGGCGGCGGGCTCCGACCTGCAGCACGTCCTCCGCTGCGGCGTGTTCCTGCTGGACATGAAGGAGTTCCAGCAGATGAACGGCGTGTACGCGCGCGTGTTCGGCGATCACCGCCCGGCGCGGACCACCATCCAGGCCGCCGGGCTCCCCGGCGAGGGTCTGCGGGTGGAAATCGACTGCATCGCCTACGTGCCGTAGGGGAGGGCAGGCCGCCTCACTTCGTGCCCTTCTGCTGTCCCACGACCTGCATGGCGGTCGTGATCATGGCCGCGACGTCGGCGACGTTCGACGGCAGGATGATGGTGTCCGCGTTGCTGATCACCTTGCCGAACTCGCCGATGTACTGCTCCGCCACGCGCAGCTGAATCGCTTCGGCACCGCCCGCCATCTGGGACGCGTCGGCCACGCGGCGGATGCCTTCGGCCGTCGCCGTGGCAACGGCGAGGATCGCCGCGGCCTGGCCTTCCGCCTCGTTGATCTGCTGGGTCTTGCGCGCTTCCGAGGCCTTGATCGTCTGCTGCTTCTCGCCTTCGGCGTTGTTGATCGCCGCGTCGCGCTGGCCTTCGGACGTGAGGATCACCGCGCGCTTCTCGCGCTCGGCGCGCATCTGCTTTTCCATCGCCGCCAGCACGTCCGAGGGCGGGGTGATGTTCTTGATCTCGTAGCGGAGCACCTTCACCCCCCACGGCTCGGTGGCCTTGTCGAGCTCCGCAACCACCGCGGTGTTGATGTTGGTGCGCTCCTCGAAGGTGCGGTCCAGATCGATCTTGCCGACCTCGCTGCGCAGCGTCGTCTGGGCGAGCTGCGAGATGGCGAACAGGTAGTCCGAGATGCCATACGAGGCGCGCTCCGGATTCAGCACCTTCAGGTAGAGCACGCCGTCGACGCCGACCTGCACGTTGTCCCGGGTGATGCACACCTGTGCCGGGATGTCGACCGCCGATTCCTTCAGCGAGTGCCGGTAGCGGATGACGTCGATGAACGGCACGAGGATGTGGAATCCCGCGTCGAGCGTGCCCGCGTAGCGACCGAGCCGCTCCACGACGAAGGCGCTCTGCTGCGGCACCACGATGGCCGTCTTGGCGAGCACGATGAGCACGAGGATCGCGAGCAGGATGATGACGAACAGGCCGCCTTCGAACATGGACGCGTTCCTCTCCGGGGAAGTAGGGTTATTCGGGACGGACGGCCAGCAGCAGGCCTTCGACGCTGACGACCGTGCAGCGCTGGCCCGTGTAGATGGGCTCGGCGGCCACGTTCCGTGCGCTCCACGACGAGCCCCGCACCTCGACGCGGCCCACCTCGCCAGGCTCGATCGCCCCCTGCGGGACCGCGAGGACGCCGACGAGGGAGTCCACGGTCCGTGGGGGAGGCGCCTGGAAGCGCTGCTGCAACTGGCCCCGGAAGATCAGCACGTAGCCCAGGGACAGCAGCGTGAAGAGCAGCCACTGCAGCCAGGCGGCCTCGACCACGCCGGCGCGCACGAGCACACCCACCGTGAGCGCGCCCAGGCCGAAGAACATGATGAAGAAGCCGGAGGGCGTGGCCAGTTCCGCCACCATCAGCACGAGGCCACCGGCGAGCCACATCCACCACTCCATGCGCGCATTATAGGGTCGTTCGCGTATGATCGAAGGTTCTTATGCCCGTCATCCTCGTAACCAACGACGACGGCGTCACCTCGCCGGGTATCCACGCCCTGGCCGACGCCCTGAAGGCGCTGGGGGAAGTCACCGTCGTGGCCCCCACCCAAGAGGCCTCCGCGATTGGACACGCCCTCACGCTGCGGCGCCCGTTGCGCATCGAGACCTACGGCCCGGACGTGTACGGCGTGGACGGCACGCCGACCGACTGCGTGAACCTTGGCGTGGACGTCGTCCTGAAGCGCAAGCCCGACCTGGTCGTGTCCGGCATCAACAAGGGCTGGAACATCGGCGACGACGTCACCTATTCGGGGACGGTGGCCGGCGCGATGGAGGCGGCGCTGCTGGGGATTCCCGGCATCGCGGTCTCGTTGAAGCGCACGCCGGAGTTCAACTTCACCTGGGCGGCGGCGGCCGCGGAGACAGTGGCGCGCGCCGTGCTGGCGCGGGCATGGCCCGCGCGGACGTTCCTCAACATCAACGTCAACAGCGGGCCTCCGAGGGGCATCCGGGTGACGACGCAGGCGCGGCGGAACCACGTGACGAAGATCGCGTCGCGGACCGATCCCAGGGGGCAGCCGTACTACTGGATCGAGGAGGCGCTGGACGACTGGCACCCGGGCGGCGGTCGCTCGGACTACGAGGCCGTGATGGAAGGGTATGTGTCCGTCACGCCCCTGCAGGCGGACCTGACGGACTTCGACGCGATTGAGTCGGTGGAGAAGCTGATCGGCTGAGGCGCGGGATTGCTCGTGAAGCAAGCGACCGCGCCCCTTGGAGAAGGAAGCGCGGTCGCTGAGTCCAGCCAACCCTTCCCGACTAGGGCAGGGCCGTGACGCACGTGACGGTCACGGTCAGCGTCCAGGTCGGCGTTCCGGTCTGCGTCTCGGACACGCGAACGGTCCACGCGTTCGTGCCGTTGGGCCCATTCTGCAGTGCCGCCGCCCCGGTGAGGGTGGTCGTCGTGTAGCCGCCGCCGAGCGCCACCTTGCCGACAGGGCAGGTGGCGGTCGCGGTCTTCGCCGACGTGGTGTTCGGACCCACGGATGCGGTGACCTGCTCGACGCCGCTCACCCCGGGCACACCCTGTGGACCCTGGGGGCCGATTGGTCCCTGCGGGCCGGTCGCACCGACGTTGCCTGCCGGACCCTGGGCGCCGGCGGGACCCAGCGGTCCCTGCGGCCCAGCCGGCCCTTGCGGGCCCACCGCGCCATCCGCACCCGCGGGACCCATCGGGCCCTGCGGACCCACGGCACCGTCCGCTCCGTTCAGCCCAGGCACGCCCTGCGGGCCCGCCGGACCCTGGGGACCCACCGCGCCGTCCGCACCCGCCGGACCCATCGGGCCCTGCGGACCGACTGCACCGTCCGCCCCGGCCGGCCCCGCCGGTCCCTGCGGACCCACCGCGCCATCCGCACCCGCCGGACCCGCCGGTCCCTGCGGACCCACCGCGCCATCTGCACCCGCCGGACCGGCCGGCCCTTGCGGACCGACTGCGCCGTCCGCGCCCGCGGGCCCCACCGGGCCCTGCGGACCGACTGCGCCGTCCGCCCCAGCCGGCCCCACCGGGCCCTGCGGACCCACCGCACCATCTGCACCCGCGGGACCCACCGGGCCCTGCGGACCGACTGCGCCATCCGCTCCCGCCGGCCCCGCCGGTCCCTGCGGACCCACCGCGCCATCTGCACCCGCCGGACCGGCCGGCCCTTGCGGACCGACTGCGCCATCCGCGCCGTTCAGCCCAGGCACGCCCTGCGGACCCGCCGGACCCTGGGGACCCACCGCGCCGTCCGCACCCGCCGGACCGGCCGGCCCCTGCGGACCGACTGCGCCGTCCGCGCCCGCGGGCCCCACCGGGCCCTGCGGACCGACTGCGCCGTCCGCCCCAGCCGGCCCCACCGGGCCCTGCGGACCCACCGCACCATCTGCACCCGCGGGACCCA
>Ga0268299_1000368_pt1 | contig 150794 bp, 145 predicted proteins | sample NOBtaG_FD_193484 | JGI IMG/M metagenome (GOLD analysis project Ga0268299, IMG submission 193484) | Activated sludge microbial communities from bioreactor in Nijmegen, Gelderland, Netherland - NOB reactor | ecosystem: Engineered > Bioreactor > Aerobic > Activated sludge | place: Netherlands...
TCTTCAACAAGATCAAACACTATCGTGCAATTGCAACCAGATACGCCAAGAAAAGCCGAAACTATATGGCGTTCATTGACCTCGTGTCTGCTATGCTATGGATCAAATGAATGTCAACAGAACCTAGTAAACTATTGACTATGTTTACTTTTTTTGGCCTGAACCGTCACATGTCTTGCGCAGGAGCCTGTATTATGCTATTTTCTTACCAAATACCTATCAATAGAAAAAGGTAAGAAAATGTCTGACACCGCGACGCTTTCGGCAAAGTTCCAGATATCCATCCCCAAGGCGGTGCGCACGGCGCGAAAATGGAAGGCTGGACAGGAGTTCGCCTTCATTCCCAAAGGGACGGGCGTGCTTCTTGTCCCGGTTCCCGAAGCGGATGAACTTGCCGGAATTGCCAAAGGCGCGAAGCCGAAAAATTACCGGGACCGCAAGGACCGCTTCTGATGCGCCTTGTGGACACATCCGCCTGGGTTGAATGGCTGATCGCCTCACCCACCGGCAAAGCCGTCGCGTCCGCCATTCCGGCGCGCGAAGACTGGCTGGTACCCACCATCGTGCAACTCGAACTCGCCAAATGGCTCGCGCGCGAAGCAGGCGAAGACAAGGCCGATCAGGTGGTGGCCTTCACCCAAATGTGCCAGGTAGCAAAGCTCGACACCAAAACCGCCCTGACGGCGGCGGAGCTGTGCCGCCAGCACAAACTCGCCACCGCCGACGCGATTGTCTACGCCACCGCGTTGGAACACGGCGCAGAGCTGTTAACCTGTGACGCGCATTTTGATGGGCTGCCGGGGGTCGTGTTTGTAGGGAAGGTGGGGTGAAGGACAAGCGACTTAAACCTAGTGCCCGCGAAACAGTTTAGGCCTACAAATCATAGAATCAATTTCATCCCTAGGAGATGATTAATGGGATCACAAGAATTGCCCGAGGATTGGCATCAGCAAAAAACATATGACTCTCTGATGTTATATGGACTAAACGCCATCAAATTTGTCCTTTTTGCAAATGGCGGCGCGATACTATCAATCCTCACATTTTTAGGTAATCGCGCAGATAAAGCGGCCAGTTTAAAATGTGCGTTAATCTGGTTCGTCAGTGGCGTGGTTGCGGGTGGCGCAGTTCATGTGACTGCTTATCTTACTCAATTAATGCTGTTCAATGAGGGGGCATCCACCCCGGTTGCATGGCATAAAAATCATGCAACATGGTTAAACTTATCTATAATCTTCATTGTAATTGGAATGTTTTGCTTTGCTATTGGGGCGTCCGAGGCCGTTTCCGCTTTAAGCTAATAGAATTCTGCATGTTGCCACATCATCACCTTACCAAGCATTTTTTTTCGTGCCTGCCCCCCTTATCGCCCGCCACATCGCAAATGGCGTCAGCGGCATGTCCACATGGGTGATGCCAAGATGCACCACGGCGTCGAGTACCGCGTTGACCAGGGCGGGCGGCGCGCCGGTGGAGCCGGCTTCGCCGCAGCCTTTGACGCCCATCTCATTGGTGGTGCAGGGCGTGTTTTTGAAGGCGACCTTAAAATCCGGCATGTCATCGGCGCGCGGCATCCAGTAATCGAGAAAGGAGCCGCTGAGCAATTGGCCGGTTTCGGGATCATACACCGCATGTTCGCCCAGCGCCTGACCCAGCCCCTGCACGATGCCGCCATGCACCTGGCCTTCCACGATCATCGGATTGAGGACATTGCCGAAATCATCCACTGCGGTATAATTCAGTATACGGATGATACCGGTTTCCGGATCGATGCCCACCTCGCAGATGTGGCAGCCATTGGGAAACTGAAACGGCGTATTGTGATATTCACCGTTGGCGCCAAGGCCCTCTTTGCCGGCGGCGCGCGCGGCGTCCCACAGGCTGATGGCGCGGTCCGTTCCTGCGATGCGGAACTGCCCGGCTTCATATTCAATATCCACGGGTGCGGCTTCAAGCTGTTCCGCAGCGATCAGTCTGCCTTTGGCGATGGTGGCTTCGGCCGCAAGATTAGCCGCGCCGCTGCCCATCAGTCCCGAGCCGGAGCCGCCCGACAAACCGCCATCGGGCAGTTCATTGGTGTCGCCGCTGGTCACGCGAATACGCTCGAACGGCACCCCAAGCGCATCCGCCATGATCTGCGCATAGACGGTTTCATGGCCCATGCCGTTGGATTGGTTGCCCATGAACACACGGATTGTATCATCGGGCAGCACATCCACGCGCGCGGTTTCCATCGGCGGGCCGCCGGCCTTTTCCACATAATAAGCCATTCCAATGCCGGATAATTCACCGCGCGCCATGCGTTCACGCTTGCGTGGCCCAAAGCCTTCCCAGTCAGCGAGGCGTTTGGCTTCATTCATGACGTTCAGAAAATCGCCGCTGTCATAAATATAGCCTCCGGCGGTGGCATAGGGCATCTGGTCCGGGCGGATAAAATTACGCGCGCGCAGTTCATCGGGCGCAATGCCCATTTCGCGCGCGGCGGCGTCCACCAGACGCTCGATAATATAGGCGGCCTCCGGGCGGCCCGCACCACGATAGGCGTCGGTTGGCGTGGTGTTGGTGAAGGCGGGTGTGACATTGAGATACATTACCGGGATGGCGTACACGCCAACCTGCAAGCCGCCCGCGCCGAGGCACGACACGCCCGGCCCCATGACCGAGGCATAGGCCCCGGCATTGGAAATCGTATGAATGCGCACCGCCAGCATCTTGCCATCTTTATCCAGCGCCAGTTCCGCGTCATTGACCTGATCGCGGCCCTGATTGTCGGTCAGAAAACTTTCGGTGCGGTCCGCCGTCCATTTGATGGTCCGGCCAATATGTTTTGCGGCCCATATTGCGGCAATCTGTTCGGGATATAAAAATGCCTTCATGCCAAAACTGCCGCCCACATCATAGGTGCGCACGCGCATCTTTTCGGGCGGAATATGAAACACGGCCCCGGCGGTCAGGCCGCGCCAGCGAAATACCCCCTGGGTTGGGGTATGCACGGTGTATTGATCCGTAGCCGGATCATATTCCGCAATCACCATGCGTGGCTCCATGGCGTTGGCCACCAGCCGGTTATTCACCAGCCGCAGCTTCGTCACATGATGCGCGCGGGCAAAAGCCGCATCGGTGGCGTCGCGATTGCCCAGTTCCCAGTCCACCACCAAATTGCCCGGCGCCTCCGGCCAGATTTGCGGCGCACCGGGGGCCAGCGCCTGAACAGCGTCCGTAACGCAGGGGAGTTCTTCATACTCCACCATCACCAGATCAACCGCGTCGCGGGCCTGGCGCCATGTCTGGGCGACCACCATCGCCACCGGATCGCCCGCATGGCGCACTATTCCGGTGCACAGCGCCGCGCGGTGCGGCGTTACATTTCCGGGACCACCATTGCGGCCGGGCAGCACGGCGATACAGGGCATACCGCCAAGCCCTGCGGCTTCCATGTCCTTGCCCGTCAATATGGCAATAACGCCCGGCGCGGCGCTGGCTTCGGAACTATCAATACCCATTATCCGGGCATGGGCATGGGGCGAGCGCACAAAACAGGCATAGGCCTGACCCTGCACGTTTACATCGTCACCATAGCGGCCCCCGCCAATGATAAACCGGTCATCCTCCTTGCGGCGATAGGGTTGGCCAACGGCAAATACACCCATGATTCTCGTTCCTTACGAAATAAACATACGAAGCCATTATAGCAGGCAATTAACCCAATTCTGACAGATATTGCGCCCAATTGGCTATCTGTGTATGTATGCCCGACTTTTGGCGTTTGGGGCTGGTTTGAAATCCTCGTCCCCCGCCCATCTTGCAAGGATCAGCATAGGCCTATGGAAACCGTCATTATTGTCATTCATCTGATTTTGGCTGTGGCCCTGGTCATCACCGTGCTGTTGCAGCAATCTGAAGGCGGCGCGCTGGGTATCGGCGGCAATCCCATGGGGGGCTTTATGACCGGACGCGGGGCGGCCAACCTGCTGACGCGGATGACGGCGGTTCTGGCGGCAGGTTTTTTTGGCACCTCTATTATCCTTACCATACTGGCACGCGGCACGGTAACTGCGCCTTCGATTCTCGATTCGGCGCCCCCTGTCGAAAAACCTGCTCCGGCACCCGAACTTCCCTCTGTTCCACCATCGCAATAGCGGCTGGAATCTGCTGCTTTTCATTTTTATGTAACAGTTGGCTTTTTCCCGCGCGCAAAACCATCTAGTCTGCAAGTCCATGGCGCGGTTCATCTTCATCACTGGCGGTGTGGTTTCCTCTCTCGGCAAAGGGTTGGCTTCGGCTGCGCTTGGCGCATTGTTGCAGGCGCGCGGTTACAGTGTGCGTTTACGCAAGCTGGACCCCTATCTGAATGTCGATCCGGGAACCATGAGCCCCTATCAGCACGGCGAAGTGTACGTCACCGATGACGGCGCGGAGACGGATCTTGACCTTGGGCACTATGAACGCTTTACCGGCGTAGCGTCCAGCAAGAGCGACAACATCACCACCGGACGCATCTATCAGCAGATCATCGCCAAGGAACGCCGGGGCGATTATCTCGGCGCGACGGTGCAGGTCATTCCGCATGTGACCGACGAGATCAAGGCCTTTATTCTGGCGGATGTGGGGGATGTGGATTTTGTGCTGTGCGAAATTGGCGGCACGATTGGCGATATTGAAAGCCTGCCCTTTGTCGAGGCCATCCGGCAATTGGGCAACGAGCTGGGCCGTGATCGCGCGGCGTTCATACATCTGACCCTGGTGCCGTTTATCGCCAGCGCGGGCGAGCTGAAAACCAAGCCCACCCAGCATTCGGTGAAGGAACTGCGCGGCATCGGCATTCAGCCGGATATTCTGCTGTGCCGGAGTGAACGTGAAATTCCAGTCGAGGAACGCCGCAAGATCGCGCTGTTCTGCAATGTGCGTCCCGAAAGCGTCATTCAGGCGCTGGATGTGGATACGATTTATGATGTGCCTCTGGCCTATCACCGCGAAGGCTTTGATATTCAGGTGCTGCGCGCCTTTGGCATTGTTGATCCGGCCCCGCCCCGCATCGAACAGTGGACAGAAATTGTGCGCCGGGTGCGCCAGCCCGATGGCGAGGTTACGATTGCGGTCGTCGGAAAATATACCGGCCTGCTGGACGCCTATAAGTCGCTGGCCGAGGCGCTGACCCATGGCGGCATCGCCAACCGGGTCAAGGTCCGCATGAAATGGCTGGCGTCCGAACTGTTCGAACAGGAAGATTGCGTCAGCCATCTGAGTGACGTGCATGGCATTCTGGTGCCCGGTGGTTTCGGCGAACGCGGGGCCGAAGGAAAAATTGCAGCCGTTACGTTTGCCCGTGAACATGACGTGCCCTATTTCGGCATTTGCTTTGGCATGCAGATGGCGGTGATCGAGGCGGCGCGCAATCTGGCAGGATTGCCGGCGGCAAGCTCCAGCGAGTTTGGCCCCTGTCAGGATCGGGTGGTTGGCCTGATGACCGAATGGATGCGCGACAATGAACGAGAAATCCGCGCCGCCAATGGCAATATGGGCGGCACCATGCGGCTTGGAAAATATGAAGCAATTCTGGCCCCCGGATCAAAGGCGGCGGAAATTTACGGAACGCGGCATATTAATGAGCGCCACCGCCACCGCTATGAAGTGAACATGGCCTATCGTGAACTGCTCGAAAAAAACGGCATGCTGTTTTCCGGAATTTCGCCCGATGGATTGCTGCCGGAAATTGTGGAAATTCCCTCGCATCCCTGGTTCGTGGGCGTGCAGTTTCACCCGGAACTGAAATCCAAGCCCTTCGCGCCGCATCCGCTGTTTGCATCCTTCGTCAAGGCGGCGCTTGATCAGTCGCGGCTGGTGTGATGACCGCGCCGCGCACCGTGCAGGTTGGCCCGCTCAGCATCGGCAATACGCTGCCGCTGATCCTGATTGCGGGCCCGTGCCAGATTGAAAGCCGTGACCATGCCCTTGAAATGGCGCAGGCGTTGCGGGAAATCACCACCAAAGCTGGCGTCGGGCTGATTTACAAAAGCTCGTTCGACAAGGCCAACCGCACAAGTAGCGCCACACCGCGCGGACTGGGCCTGGATGCGGCGCTGCCAATTCTGGCGGCAGTGCGTGAGAAATTCGGCATGCCGGTGCTGACCGATGTGCATCTGCCCGAACAGTGCGCCCGCGTGGCGCAGGCCGTGGATGTGCTGCAAATTCCGGCATTCCTCTGTAGACAGACGGATTTGCTGCTGGCGGCGGCCGCCACCGGCAAGGCCGTCAATGTCAAAAAAGGCCAATTCCTGGCCCCGTGGGACATGCGCCATGTGGCGGATAAAATCATCGGCGCGGGCAATTCGAACGTGCTGCTGTGCGAACGCGGCGCCAGTTTTGGCTATAACACGCTGGTCTCGGATATGCGCGCGATACCGATCATGCAGGAACAAACCGGCTGCCCGGTTATTTTCGACGCCACCCATTCGGTGCAACAGCCAGGCGGACAAGGGGCAACGAGTGGCGGCCAGCGCGAATTCGTACCCGTACTGGCGCGCGCCGCCGTAGCCGTAGGCGTTGCCGGCCTGTTCATGGAAACCCATCAGGACCCGGACCATGCACCCTCCGACGGCCCCAACATGGTGTACCTGAAAGATATGCCAGACCTGCTCGCCACCCTGATGGCGTTTGATAGGCTGGCGAAAAGCATTGATTAACCCCGATCTTTTATGCTATCAAGTTTGATAGCATAAAAGGAGACATGTCATGGGACAGGTCACTATTCGCAACCTTCCTGAAGATATTATCCGGCGGCTGAAGCTGAAGGCTGAAATACACGGCCATTCCCTGGAGCAGGAACTTCGCAACATTCTGGGACGCGAGGCGGGCCTGACAGTGGAAGAAAAGCTCGCGCTGGTGGATTCCGTCAGGGCCATGCAGCAAAAGCCGCTCACGACCGATAGCACCGATATTATCCGCCAATACCGGGATGCCCGATGACGCTTGTTGTCGACGCGAGCGTCGCCTGCAAGTGGACATTGGAGGAGCCGGATTCTGATCTGGCCAGAAAGTTGCTGGCATCGGGGGAGCAGTTAATCGCACCCGCTATAATTCTCGCCGAAATGGCGAATGTCTTTTGGCATCGCTCGCATGTGGGGGATATTGCCCAGGCACAGGCGCGTGACGGGTTTACTGTCGCGCACAAGATGATTTTTCACATTGAACCGCTGGATGGGTTGATTGAGGCGGCGCTGGATTTGTCGATTCGGATGGAGCATCCAATTTACGATTGCCTTTACCTTGCTTTGGCAATGTCTGAAAGTTGTGAAATGATAACCGCAGATAAGCGGTTTGCTAAACGCGCCTCGGCGATGAAGCTCACAAAATTTGTTCGTCTGCTGACCGCTTAATCACCATTGCTAGCTGAGCTGATCCTCGCATACACTGCGCGCAACTAAAACCAGAACAGGGAGGATATCCAGATGGCGGTGAAGAAATTTCCCGTGGAATATACCCATATCATGATGTTTGCGCGTTCCGTTGGGGACGATAATCCGATCTATCATGATGAGGAATACGCCAAAAAATCCGAAGTGGGCGGCATTATCGCGCCACCGACATTTTCCCAGGCGAGCGCGCAGTTCGATCCGGACTTTTTCCTGCGCCCGAAAGTTGGCAAGCCCTGGCTGGGTTCGGGCAAAACGCCCACCGGCATTGCGCCCAAGCCGAAAACCGAGGGCGAGAAAAAGGAAGGCGGCGGCGGTGGCGGCGGCCTGCACGCCGAGCAGCATTTCGAATATCACCGGCATCTGCGTCCCGGCGATGTGCTGAGCGTTACCGTGAAGCCCGGCAAGAAATGGGAAAAGGAAGGCAAGCGTTCCGGCAAGCTGAAATTCTCCGAGACCATCAGCGAATATCGCGATCAAAAAGGCGAACTGGTGATCACCGCACGCAGCGTCGGCGTTCAGACCGAACGCGTCGTCGAACAGAAATAAGGGAGGCGAAAATGCCGTTAAGCGCAAAAAAACTGAAAGTAGGCGACACCCATAGCGAAGTGGTCGTTGAAAATCTGCACCGCACGCAACTGGTCATGTATTCGGGCACGTCCGGGGATTATAATCCTCTGCACTCGGATGAAATATTCGCCACCCAGGTTGCCGGTTATCCATCCGTATTTTCCCACGGCATGCTGTCCATGGGGCTGACCGGAAAAATGCTGACCAATTATGTGGGCGATGGGCGGCTGACAAAATATGGCGTGCGCTTTTCAACCCAGGTATGGCCGGGCGATGATCTGACCGCCACCGCAACTGTTGAGGCCATTCGCGAGGAAGGCGGCAAACATTATGTCGATCTGGCGATTTCCACCCGCAATCAAAAGGGCCAGGAAGTGATCGCCGGAAACGCCACAGCGCGGATTGATCCGTAGACCGCTTTTGTCATTGCTGTAGAAGTCATGTAATGCGCTGTCATCCTGAGCGAAGCGAAGGATCTCTCTGCGGCGGGGAGATCCTTCGCTTCGCTCAGGATGACAGCGCCGATGTTGGACACGCTTCACTCCAAACGCAAAGCGCCCTATCCCGGCCCCGCTTCCAGTTCATCAATAAAGCCGCTGATCATCGACAGCCCGCCGCGCCAGAAGGCCTGATCGCTGGCGTCCAGGCCAAACGGCGCCAGTAATTCGCCGTAGCGTTTGGAACCACCGGCGCGCAGCATGGTGAAATATTTTTCCTGAAAGCCCGCCGCCGTATTGGAATAGACCGCAAACAGCGAATTCACCAGACAATCGCCAAACGCATAGGCGTACACGTAAAACGGCGAATGAATGAAATGCGGAATATAGCACCAGTAATTCTCGTACCCGGCGGTAAGGTCAATCGATGGCCCCAGACTTTCGCGTTGCACACCCAGCCAGATTTCGCCCAACTGTTCCGGCGTCAGTTCGCCCTGCTTGCGCGCATCATGCACGCGGCGTTCGAATTCATAGAATGCGATTTGCCGCACCACCGTATTCAGCATGTCCTCGACCTTGGACGCCAGCATGCCGTGACGCTCCGCGGGGGTCTTTGCGGTTTTCAGCAGCGCCTGAAAGGTCAGCATTTCACCGAACACGCTGGCTGTTTCCGCCAGTGTCAGCGGCGTATCGGCCAGCAATGCACCCTGCCCCGCCGCCAGCACCTGATGCACCCCATGGCCCAGTTCATGCGCCAGGGTCATCACATCGCGCAGTTTTCCCTGGTAATTCATCAGCACAAACGGGTGCGCGCTTGGCACTGTCGGGTGCGAAAAGGCTCCGCCGATTTTTCCCGCAACCGTTGGCGCGTGAATCCAGCGTTCGTCGAAAAACTTCCGTCCGATTTGGGCCATTTCCGGTGCGAAATCCGCATAGGCCGAAAGCACCGTCGTGCGCGCTTCCTCCCAACCGATGCGCCGGTCGCTTTGATCCGGCAGTGGCGCGTTGCGGTCCCAGAACGCCAGTTTCTCTTTGCCCATCCAGCGCGCCTTCAGCGCATAATAACGGTGCGACAATTGCGGATAGGCATCACGCACTGCGCTTACCAGCGCCGCCACGACTTCCGGTTCCACCTGGTTCGACAAATGCCGTGAACTCGCCGGCTCCGGGAAATGCCGCCAGCGGTCTTCGATGTCTTTATCCTTGGCCAGCGTATTGGTGATCAGCGCAAACAATTTGATGTTGCGTCCGAAAACTTCCGACAGGGCGACAGCCGCCTCGGCCCGCATGGCGGCGTCCGGCTCGCTCAACAGATGCAGGGTTTCTTCTTCGGTCAGTTCCTTGCCGCGCACGCTAAAGCGTAATCCCGCCACGGTTTCATCGAACAGGCGGCTCCACGCCGTGCGCCCCGTCACACTCTTTTCGACCAGCAGTTTTTCCAGTTCGTCTGAAAGCTGGTGTGGCCGGTAAACGCGTAAATCTTCAATCCACGGACGGTAACGCGCCGCTGCCGGATCCTTCAACATCTCCGCCAACCGCGTATCCTCTATACGGTTGATTTCCAGCGTAAAGAAAACCAGATCTGACGCTATTTCGCTTGCGCGCGCCCCGGCATCGGCCTGAAAGCGGGCCAGACCGGAATCATCCATGCGTGTGACATAAACCAGCGAGGCAAACGACATAATCCGCCCCAGCGTTTCTTCTATCGCTTCATAGTCGCTGATCGCCGCGCCAAATGCCGCGCCATCAAGGCTGGCAAGTTTACCCTGCCAGGTTTGCGCAAATTCCTTCGCCGATCTTTCCACCTGCGCAAAGTCCTCCGCAAATTTCGGATCGTCAATGCCGGCATAGAGCGCGCCCAGATCCCATTCCGGCAGGTCGCCTAAACCACTGGCCTGCGCCGCGCTCATACGCCCGGCAACCCGACGGCCGCCGCATACAGTTCGATCAGGGCCTGCTGCTCGCTATAATCATCGCGGTCCATTTTGCGCAGGCGCACAATGTGGCGCATGATTTTGGGATCAAACCCGTTGCCCTTGGCTTCCGAATAGACCTCCTTGATATCGCCCGCGATCGTGGCCTTTTCTTCTTCCAGCCGTTCAATGCGTGAGATGAAGGCTTTTAGCTGGTCTGCGGCGATGACGCCTCCGTCTGACATGGGTCGTTCTCCTGAATGAATATCAATCGTGCTTTTTCGCGGCCGCCATTGCCGCCAATTGTTCCGGCGTCGCTTCGCGCTGGTGCTGCGCCTTCCATTGGGCAAAGGGCATTCCATACACGGTTTCGCGCGCTTCATCGCGGCTGATGCTTAGCCCCTTGTCATCCGCCGCCTCTTTATACCAGTCTGACAGACAATTGCGGCAAAAGCCGGCCAGTATCATCAGATCAATATTCTGCACATCCGTGCGCGAAGCCAGATGCCGGGTGAGGCGGCGAAAGGCGGCCGCTTCAAGTTCGGTTTGGGTTTGTTTATCCATGGCGCTACCTCTCTATTGCTTCCAATATAGGACGCAAATGCGCCGCCAGCAATTCCGCCCAGTGCTCTGCACCTGATTTATCCACAATCAAATCCTGACGCACTTCAATCAGCACATGCGGCAACCCATTAAGGGTGCCGTGCTGATACATGCAATCGCCAACCAGTTCGCCGGAATAAGGCAGGTTATCGCCAACACACAGATTGCAATCCGCCTGCAACGACGCAAGCATGGGCTGCGCGATGCGCCCATCCTTATCCCACAATATGCCGGTATGCCAGGGCCGGGTGTACCCCTGAAATACTGGCGTAAAACTGTGCAGCGATAGTATCGCGGGCGCAATGCCCCTGGCGCGGGCAGCAGTAATGCGATCGGCAATTGCCTGATGATACGGTTTGTAATACCGCGCGACACGATCCGCGATGGTGGCTGCATCCGCATATCGATTGCCGGGAATGATCGCGCCATCCGACAGCTTCATCACCAGTGTCGGGTCATCCGCCCCACGGTTCGGATCAATCAGCAGCCGCGAAAACCCCGCCAGCACTGCAGGCGCATTCATGATGCGCGACAATTCCCCCGTAACAGACGCCGCACCAATATCATAGGCAATATGCCGCGCGAATGCCTCCGCTGGCAGGCCAAGGCTGTTATATTCCGGTGGCACAAAATTACTGGCGTGATCGCACACCAGCAGCACGGCGGGATCGCTATCCGGATTCAACACACTGAAAGGCATCTGTTTGGATATATTTTCTGGCATGTCTGATGTGTATCACGATTCGCGCTTTTAACCCGGCGACGGAGGGGTATAACAGTTGTTAACCATACTATAGGCTATACTCACTCTCCCTATCTGGAGCCGAAATCAATATGCATCGCGACCGTAAAGTAAAAATACTGGCAACCCTTGGTCCCGCCAGCGCTTCGCCGGAAATGATCCGCAAGCTGTTCATGGCCGGGGCCGATGTGTTTCGCATCAATATGAGCCATACCAGCCATGATGCAGCCACCAAAATGTATGACATGATCCGCGCCGCAGAGGCGGAACTTGACCGGCCCATCGGTATCCTGGCGGACTTGCAGGGGCCCAAATTGCGTATCGGCGAAATCACCGGCAATGCCGCCATGCTGATTGAAGGACAAGGCTTTGTGCTGGACCTGGAACCGCAGGCAGGCGACGCCACCCGTGCGCCCTTGCCGCATCCGGAAATTTTTGAGGCCCTGGCGCCTGGCTCAACCCTGCTCATCGATGATGGCCGCATCCGGCTGACCGTGCAAAGCATTACGCAAGATCGTGCGGAAACCATTGTTGTGGTGGGTGGTACGCTAAGCTCGCGCAAAGGCGTCAATGTGCCTGATGTGGTGCTGCCGCTAAGCGCCCTGTCACCCAAGGATCGCGCCGATCTGGAACATGTCGCCTCACTTGGAGTGGACTGGATTGCCCTGTCCTTTGTGCAACGCGCCGAAGACGTAATTGAAGCACGGCGTCTGATTACAGGGCGCACGGCCGTGCTGGCGAAAATCGAAAAGCCTTCCGCGCTGGAGGATCTGGCGAAGATCATCGAAGCCAGCGACGCCATCATGGTCGCGCGCGGCGATCTGGGCGTTGAACTGCCGGTGGAGCATGTCCCCGGCTGGCAGAAACAGATCACCCGCGCCGCCCGCGCCGCCGGCAAGCCGGTAGTAATCGCAACGCAAATGCTGGAATCGATGATCGAAGCGCCGATCCCCACGCGCGCGGAAGTCTCGGACGTGGCGACCGCCGTTTACGATGGCGCGGACGCCATCATGCTGTCAGCGGAATCTGCATCCGGCAAATATCCCATCGAAGCCGTTACCATGATGAACCGCATTGCCTGCCGTGTTGAAAGCGATCCGAATTATGCCGCCGCAGTTGCAGGATTACGCACACCCCCGCAGCCAACAGCCGCAGACGCCATCGCAGAAGCGGCGCATACCGTGGCGGACACCGTGCACGCCGCCGCCATTGTCAGCTACACCAATTCCGGCTCCACCGGTCTGCGCGTTGCGCGCACCAGGCCGCTGGTTCCCATCATGGTGCTGACTACGCGCATCGGCACAGCAAGACGATTGTCGCTGGCCTGGGGTCTGCATTGTGTGTGCACGGTGGATGTGCGTGATTTTCACGAAATGGTGGACAAGGCGTCACGCCTGGTGTTTCAGGAACGTTTCGCGCGCAGCGGCCAGCGCATTGTCATTACTGCGGGTGTTCCCTTTGGCACACCGGGGGCCACCAATGTACTGCACATCGCCATGGTCGGCGGCAGCGGCCAGCGCCCGGAAATTCCGTAACCGGCTAGTTTTTAGCCTGACGGGCAACATCACTGATCGCATCGATCACAATATCGGGATGCGCATGGTGCGGTGAATGGCCTGTATGCGGCAGCAGGATCAATTTTGACTGAACAACCTGCTTATGCAGGCGCTTTCCGTGGTTTTCGGGATTAACCGATTTGTCATCTTCGCCGAAAATAATTGTCACCGGCATGCGAAGTTCTGCATAGCGGTTCTTTTGCACGGCCAGAAACGCGGCAAGATTGCGCATATCCTCGGCATTGGCCCGCCAATTATCAGGGCGCACCAGCAGGGACAACCCTGCCCGTTCCTCATAATTCGCAGGTGGCGGGTTTGGCGCAAAATTGCGCGCCACCGCCGTGTGTGAGGCAAGTGCGAACCCCGGCGCGGCCAGCGTATTCAAAAACACATCTCCCAGCACAGGAACCGCAGGCCAGCGATTATGAAAGGCGGGATCACTGCGCCAGGGATGCGATGCGCCCGCCAGCATCACCACGCCCCCGGTATCCTGCGGATAATCCAGCGCATAGGCCAGCACCACCGCACCCGCCCAGGAATGCCCAACCATAATGGGATTGCGCGCGCCTGCCTTGTCCAGCAGTCCATGAATGAGTTTTGCCTGCACCGCCGGATTGATCCAGCCCTCGCCATTGGTCGCGGGGCGCTGGCTGTAGCCATAGCCGGGCCGGTCAATGGCAATGACCCGGTATTTCAACGCAAGGGGCGGGTAAATGCTGATGACAAAATCGCGCAGATTGCTGCTGGCGCCGTGCAGCAGCACAATCGTCTGACGCTCGGCCTGATCTGGCGCGCTATCGAGATAATGCAGCCTGACGCCGTCAATCTCGACAAAGCTGCCCAGCGGCGGATGGGCTTTGACCGCGCTGTTGGCGGCGTAACTGCTATAGCCCAGCAAGCCGCCTGTCAGGGCGGCCAGAAACATTATTACGGAAACCACTCCCCTGCCCCTTGCCCTATGCACGCGCTTAAATGCCGCGTCCCTTGACGGTCAATTCCAGACGTTCTGCTTCTTTGGCAATATCTTTCAGATGCGGATTGATCTGCAACGCGCGTTGATAGGCCTGCAATGCCCTGGCGTCTTCGCCCATTGCCAGCAGAATGGTGCCAAGGCCGGACCATGCCCCAAAATGTCTTGGTTCGAGACGCAAGGTGCGTTCAACGTCTTGCAGCGCCGCTTTATAATCATCCCGCATAAAAAATGCCGTGGCCCGCTTGTTCCAGCCCTCGGCATATTCCGGGGACAGGCTGACAACCTCATTCAGCAGATCAATCGCTGGTTCAGAGGCGTCCTCGCGCAGGAATGCGTCCACCCGCGCCAACAACACATCTGTCGTGTCGCTGCCCGAAGCCTGCCACAGGGTCCAGATCTGGCCTTCTATCGCACGGGCCTCTTCTGGCGCCATATCCTTGTTCATCAGCTTCTCAAACAAGGGGACAAGCCGTGGATGACGCTGATCGGCCAACACCGGCGACACATTGCAAAGCAATGCCGCCAAAATCGCGCCCAGCCAGCCAGAATGTAGCAAATTTGCCCTCATGGGATACAAGTAAGCATTATTCCGCCCCTACGCCAAGGGGTTGGTAAACAACTATTTAGCGGGACAGTGACCATAATCACCCAATGACACAAAAATGCCTTAATCTGGCCTTGGTCCCGCCGCTTTATCCCCCCATAATTTTCTCTGTACTCCCCCGTACACATGTCTCTGGACCCCCTGCCAATTCGCCCTTGGCAGGGGGTTATCTCTTTTTAAGACTTGCTCAATTGGCCGGTTGGTCTGATACATACAGACCGCCATTTACCCCGAAAGAGCCGTTTTAATGAGTATTCCACGCGATTTATGTTTTGCCAGCAAGGCCTGGCCTTTTGAAGAGGCCCGCAAGGTCGTGGCCAGAATAGGCGGCAAAATGCCCGCCAAGGGGCATGTGCTGTTTGAAACCGGCTACGGGCCAAGCGGCCTGCCGCATATCGGCACGTTTGGCGAAGTGGCGCGCACCAGCATGGTGCGATTCGCGTTTGAACAAATCAGCGATGTACCGACGCGCCTGATCTGCTTTTCCGACGATATGGATGGTTTGCGCCGGGTGCCGGACAATATTCCCAACGGCGAAATCATGCTGCCGTATCTGAAGAAGCCATTAACCGACGTGCCGGACCCGTTTGGCGAACACAGCAGCTTTGGGGCCCATAATAATGCACGATTGCGGGCGTTTCTGGATGCATTCGGGTTTCAGTATGAATTCTATAGCTCCACGGAAATGTACCGGTCGGGAAAATTCGATGACGCGCTGCGCAATGTGCTGAAACATTACGACGCCGTGATCAATGTGGTGCTGCCTGAACTGGGCGAGGAACGCCGCAAGACCTACAGCCCGTTTCTGCCTGTCTGCGCCAAAACCGGCCGTGTGCTGGAAGTGCCGGTGGTTGAAGTCCGCCCCGCCACGGACAGCATTGTGTATCGCGATGAAGATGGATCGCTGGTGGAAACCCTTGTCACCGGCGGGCGCTGCAAATTGCAATGGCGTCCCGATTGGGCGATGCGCTGGGCGGCGCTGGATGTCGATTATGAAATGTCCGGTAAGGATCTGATCAGCTCGGTACAGATGGGAAGCCGCATTTGCAAGGCAATCGGCGGGCGGCCGCCAGAGGTTCTGAGTTATGAACTTTTTCTGGATGAAAATGGCGAGCGCATTTCCAAATCGCGCGGCAATGGCCTGACCATTGATGAATGGCTGCGCTATGCCTCGCCTGAAAGCCTGCAATTATATATGTTTCAAAAGCCACGCACCGCAAAGCGGCTGCATTTCGATGTCATCCCCAAGACGGTAGATGAATATATCGCGCATCTTGACGGATTTTTCAGGCAGACGCCAGCCGAACAGCTATCCAATCCGGCATGGCATATTCATCGCGGCGCACCGCCCAGGGAGGAAGTGCCTATTTCATTCTCCATGCTGCTTAATCTTGCCAGCGCCAGCAACAGTAGCGACAGCAGCGTCTTGTGGGGCTTCATCGCACGCTATCTTCCCGGCGTGCAGCCCGCCGCCCATCCCATTCTTGATAAAATGGTAGGATATGCGGTCGCCTATTATCATGACTTCGTGCTGCCTGCCAAGCAATACCGTCCGCCTACGGATCAGGAGCGCGCCGCAATGATGGACCTGCACGGGCGGCTGGCGGCGCTTGACGCTGGCGTCAGTGCGGAACTTCTTCAAAATCTGGTTTTTGAAACCGGCAAGACGCATGGCTTTGAAAACCTGCGCGACTGGTTCAGGGCGCTGTATGAAGTACTGCTCGGGCAAAGCCAGGGGCCGCGCATGGGTTCGTTTATCGCGCTGTACGGCGTGGACGAAACCTGCAAACTGATCGCCAGCACGCTTATGCAGAATAAGCCGCCTGGTGTTTCCTAATGAAACGGCTTTATCTGCTGCGCAGCGCGCGGCACCGGACAGTCGATTCTCCGCTTTCCGATTATCATCGCCCCCTTACGCGGCGCGGCGAAATTGCCGCCATGACTGTGGGCAAGGCCATGCACAAGAATGGCTATATCCCTGATCTTGTGATTTGCGCCACCATCACACGCGCCCGCCAGACACTATCAAATATGTGGCCTTATCTTATGGATGCTCGCGGCAAGGCGCCCGGACTTGTGTATGATTACCGCATCCATATGGTGCGCGGCGATGCGATGCTGCAGCGGCTACATGAAGTGGATGCAGAGGTTGAGAGCCTTTTAATGGTCAGCATTGCACCGGGAATAAGCGATCTTGCGCGGCTGCTTCACAATGGGAATATGGATACACCCGATCCTTTTGCGCGAGACCTTCCAATGGGCGGCCTTGCAATATTCGACTGTAATGCTGATGACTGGGCAACAGTTGCACCCGCCTGCGGTACGCTGATCAATATTCTCAACTGACCGTTTTGAACAGGCCGCCTTCGCGTAGCCCCATAAGTGTCCGTACACTGCAATAGCCAACCAGACCACTGGCCAGCACAAGCAGGGCTATGCACAGGACTGTTGGGAAATTTGTTCCGATGGCGCTGCTATATTCCATCGCCGCACCTGCCGCAGCAACCGCCGGAAATGTGAAAGACCACCATGCGAGGCTGAAACGCATGCGTGCAAAGCGGCTGGCGTGCGCAAGCGTCAAAATCACAAAGAGCAGCATGGAGTAAAACAGAAAACGGGCGAATCCATCGATCATTTGCTGATTCAGTGCGATATATGACATAAAAGCCAGGGCTGGAGGCGAAGCTGAAATCGCCAGTTGCGGAAGCTCTTCATCCGTCAGAGGCATGTCGAAAAACAGACGGTCGAACAGCATCACCAGAAAAAGCATCCACACAAGAAACCCCAGTGCAAACATCATCCAGCCCAATTCAATAAAACCAAGCTGATAACCCGTCGCCGGGCCAAGCATCACTCCGGCGGACGGTAAAAACAATGACGGCTGAAATATCCGGCGCGGATGACCACCCTGCATCCAGCGCCCAAGAATTATAAATAACAAAATGAACTGGACGCCCGTCCCGATAGCCCACAACAACAGGGCAATCGCCTGATCCAGCGGCAAAGCCCCCGCCGCGAGAAGTTGCAGGCTTAATGGCACAGTGGCAAAAAATGCAATCCGTTTCAGATCATTGGCTTCGTCCCGCATGGCCTGCGGCGCACGCGCGATATTCATGCCATAGGCCACAGCAATCCATGCAAACACCAGAACGCCCGCAAAGATCAAAACTTCGCCAATCCATGGCGCAATCCCAAGGACCGGCGCCGATTTGCGCCAGGCAAGGCCAAGCCCGGAAATTCCAAGAACAGCCGCAAACAGGGATACCGGAATATCTGAAACTGATCTTTCGATTTTGCTATCTGTCATCCGGAAAACCCCAAATTAAAACCGTGACCAAACCGCCATGAACAGTGCATTGCCCGCGCCGGTATTGCGTCCGGCATATTCGGTGAACCACCCCGCCTGCAAAGCCATACCATGCGGCAGGTCTCTCACGGCAGATATCTGCGCTTTATGTAAATCATACGCAGTGGGATCGGAACCATCCGGACTTTGTAGTGAAATAATGTTAAAGCCCTGCAAAATAATCTGATATTTCTGAAACGGACGAAAACCAAATGTGGCGTCCGCACGCCATTGATCCGCAGTCCGCCTGTCACGCGCACGATAACCGGCCTCGACAGAAGAGAAATATTCTAAATTCAGAAAATTTTTGACAAACCGTCCACTGCGCCCATACAGCAGGCGCGCCTCTACATCCCGGCTGGCGCTTTCCAGCAGTGGTTCACGGTCAACTGGCCTGGCGCCTGGCAGTTTAACCAGAGCCTGTGCCGAAACAATCCAGAAATCGCCTGCCAGAAGCCTGGTCCTGGCGAACAGTTCAATATGCGAAAGGCCAAGCATGCTCTGCCTTCCTGCTATGGCTCCGGGCCGCACTTTCAGGTGATAAAAACTTGGTTGCGCGCCAAGAGTTAGACCGTCTGTCAGGCCGTAAACGCCGTATAGGGATAATTCCTGCTTACGATAGGCCCTGTCTGGCGCTTTAACGCCAAAATCATCGAAACGCGCATCAGACCTGTAATCGCTCAGTGTACTGATAAGTAGCCCGTCTCCCCTAGTCTGCAACCATGCGGCCGGGGCCTGCACGGAATAAATCCACGCAAGCAATCCGATAAACCCTGCTACACCCCGCCACACGCAGGCAAGCTGCAATTAAAGCGCGCCATTCGACTGCTTTTCCTCGGATTTGGCGATATCCTGATAAATCCTGCCGCCCGCATTGCGGAACTCCTCGGATTTTTCCGCCATGCCGGAGGCCGCATAATCGCGCACTTCCTGGGTAATTTTCATGGAACAGAATTTCGGTCCGCACATGGAACAGAAATGCGCCACCTTGTGCGCGTCCCTGGGCAGTGTCTGGTCATGAAATTCGCGCGCCCGTTCGGGATCAAGCGACAGATTGAACTGATCTTCCCAGCGGAATTCAAACCGCGCCCGGCTCAGCGCATCATCGCGCGCCTGCGCCGACGGGTGGCCCTTGGCCAGATCGGCGGCATGGGCCGCAATCTTGTACGTAATCACGCCAACCTTCACATCGTCGCGGTCGGGCAGGCCCAGATGTTCCTTGGGTGTCACATAACACAGCATGGCGCAACCGAACCAGCCGATCATAGCAGCGCCTATGCCGCTGGTAATGTGATCATAACCGGGCGCAATATCGGTGGTCAGCGGCCCCAGGGTATAAAACGGGGCTTCGCCGCATTCGCGCAACTGCTTGTCCATATTGACTTTTATCTTGTGCATCGGCACATGGCCGGGGCCTTCGATCATTACCTGCACCCCCTTGTCCCGGGCGATGCGGGTCAACTCACCCAGCGTTTCCAGTTCGGCGAATTGCGCTTCGTCATTGGCGTCGGCGATGGAACCGGGGCGCAGACCATCGCCCAGCGAGAAACTGACATCATAGGCGCGCATGATGTCGCAAATTTCCTCGAAATGCGTATAGAGAAAATTTTCCTTGTGATGCGCCAGGCACCATTTTGCGAGGATCGAGCCACCCCGGCTGACAATCCCCGTCACCCGCTTGGCGGTCAGCGGCACATAGGCCAGCCGCACGCCGGCATGAATGGTGAAATAATCCACGCCCTGTTCGGCCTGTTCGATCAGCGTGTCGCGGAAAATTTCCCAGGTCAGATTTTCGGCCACGCCATCGACCTTTTCCAGCGCCTGATAGATCGGCACAGTGCCAATGGGCACGGGCGAATTGCGGATGATCCATTCGCGCGTATTATGAATGTTACGCCCCGTGGACAGGTCCATCACCGTGTCCGCCCCCCAGCGGATCGACCACACCATCTTGTCAACTTCTTCGGCCACCGACGACGCCACCGCGCTGTTGCCGATATTGGCGTTGATCTTGACCAGGAAATTGCGGCCGATAATCATCGGTTCCAGTTCCGGGTGATTGATGTTGCACGGAATGATGGCGCGGCCACGGGCGATTTCATCGCGCACAAATTCCGGCGTGATGAAATCCGGAATTTCCGCGCCGAAGCTTTCACCATCACGCAGCAGTTTTTCCTTTTGCGCGGCGCGGCCCATATTTTCGCGAATCGCCACATATTCCATTTCGGCCGTAACAATGCCCGCCTTCGCATAAGCGTATTGGGTCACAGCCTTGCCGCCTATGGCGCGCAGGGGACGATTGCGGATCGGAAATTCCGCCGCCAACGCAGTGCCTGCATTGCCATTATCTTCCGGGCGTACATCACGGCCTTCATATTCTTCCACATCACCGCGCGCCCGCACCCAGGCGTCACGCGGGCGCGCCAGCCCCTTATAGATATCGATTTCGGCTTTCGGGTCGCTATAGGGGCCAGAGGTGTCATACAGGCGCACCGGCGGCTCCTTGGCGCTTTCATGCAAGCTAACATCGCGCATCGGCACACGCACACCGGCCAGATTGCCTTCAACATATACCTTGCTTGATGCGGGCAGCGGCCCGGTGGTCACCGATATGCGGGCGTCTTTAGTGTGTATGTTCATGGCGCGTCTCCCCAGTGAATGCAAAATATACGGGGGAAAGCAACGTGGCGTATATATGGCCACTGGTTCCGTTCCCTCCGCCGGTTCTACCCGGATCAGGTTCAAAGGGTCTGCCATCCGGCATCTCAACCCTTGCGGGCTCCCCTCGGAATGGGCGCATTGTGAACCTTCATGCGGGGTTTCGCAATGGCCGTGATAGGGGCACGAACTCATTTACGGATGCACAGAAAACAGGCATGCTTATGGTTGAACCGCAAAAGCGGCCAACAAGCAAAGAGGGGGAAACCAAAATGACAATAGAACTGACCATGCTTGCCTGGAGCACCGTCCTGCTGATTGTTCTGATCATGACCTCGGCCAACGCCAATGTGATGGCCATGGGCATGGAATGGGGTTTCGGAAATCGCGATACGCCTTCAACCGTGAGTGGCTGGGGCGCGAGGGCGCGGCGCACCTATCTGAACCATATGGAAAATCTGCTGATTTTTGGTCTGCTGATCCTCGTTGCGCATCTGGGCAATGTGCATACGGACCTGACCGTAATGGGCGCAAAACTGTTTCTGGCCGCACGGATTGTTTATGCGGGTCTGTATATTGCCGGTATCAGCGCCCTGGGATCGCGCACACTGGCCTATTTTGCCGGTCTGATCGGCACGATCATGATCGCATACGCAGTGCTCACCGCAGTCCCCGCGGCTGCGTAAACCCGCTTCATCTCCGTAAACGGGCTTAACCTCAGCCCGTTTACTTGCCAGATGTTTATTTCCGCGCAGCGGCAATCATTTGCGCATCTTCTTCGCGGTAAATTTCCTTTTCCCGCTTGATCAGCACGTCCGCCAGAAAATTATACGCCTCGCCCCAGGCGGTCATCACCTCGCTGGTGGCCGCATCGCCGAGAATATCCTTGATCGCCTGTAGAAGGCAGGCGCCAATCACCGGATATTGTTCGGCAATCACCCGTGTATTGGTATGTTTATGGGCGATATGCTCCAGCGGGCCTTTTAGCGCATCAAGATTATCGATGTTTTGCGCATAGGCGCATACGGCTTCCGCCAGCCGCGCGGGCTGCGGTCCGCCATCCACCGGATGCTTCATCCATGTGTTCTCGAAAAACCGCTTATATTCAGGCCGCTCGGTAAAGGCGATCTGATACATCCGGGCGGTGATCTCCTTGCCGTGTTTCTGAAGCACGGGCGCGGTGGATTTGATGATGGCTTTGGTATGATCGCTCAGCACTGACTGTGTTCTCCTTAAGTAGGGTTGAAGAATGAAAGATGGACTGGCGTCAAAACCGGTAGCCGACGCCAAAGCTGATAGTCCACGGGTCCAGATCCACGTCGGCGTTCAAGGAGCCCAGGGCGCTGCTGATATTGGCATCCGTATTGAGCCAGTAGCGCTTGACGTCAACATTCAGCATCCAGTGTTTATCAAGCCCGTAATCGAATCCCGCCTGCAGCGCATAGCCTATACTATTGTCGTAATCGATGCCAGTCACAGCGCCGCCGGGCGCGTCTTCGTTCCAGAACACCGTATAGTTCACGCCCGCGCCCGCATATGGCCGGAATGTTCCATGGGGACGGAAATGATATTGCAGCAGCAAGGTCGGCGGCAGCAGATTGACCTCCCCCAAATCAACCTTGCCGACACCCGCGAGCGTTGCGTCGACATCGTGATTGCTGACCAGCAGGACGAGCTCCGCCGCAATATGATTAGTGAAGAAATAGCTGATATCGAGTTCCGGTATGACTGCCTCCTCGACATCGGCGGAGCCGGCAACCGGGCGAATAGAGGCGTCTTCATCCGGCAGGATTGTGGTCGCCCGTATGCGCACCTGCCATGGACTCAACTCGCCGGGGTTGTCTTTCGCGAGAACAGGCGTAGCTAACGCCAGCAAAATTGCCGTAGCTGCCGGATAAACCAATCTGTTCATGAACCCCTCTCATTTCTATCTGAAAGGATTTTTCTAACGATGGGAAGATATTGAGGGTTTGACCCGGATCAAATGCTGGCGACAGATCCGAAAATCGGTACGAAACATTCGCGCAGCGCCGTGTCCAGTTCATCCATGGTGACATTCAGCCCCAGTTTGGCCAGGCTGGTCACGCCGTTATCCGTAACGCCACACGGCACGATGCCGTCATAATGTGAAAGGTCCGGGTTCAGATTGATACTGACGCCGTGATAGCTGACCCAGCGGCGCACCCGTATGCCGATGGCGGCGATCTTGTCCTCGCCACTATCATCGGCGCGGCGTACCCAGGTGCCGACGCGGCCCTCGCGGGTTTCTCCGGTAACGCCAAAAACCGCCAATGTATCCTTCAGCCATTTTTCCAGATTGCAGACAAATTTCCGGACGTCTGGCCCGCGCCTGTTGAGGTCCAGCATCACATAGGCCACCCGCTGGCCCGGCCCATGATAGGTATATTGCCCGCCCCGCCCGGTTTCATGCACCGGGAAACGCCCTGGCGCCAGCAAATCCTGCGCCTTGGCGCTGGTGCCCGCCGTATAAACGGGGGGATGCTGCAGCAGCCATACCATTTCCCCGCCACGGCCCTCCCGAATCGCCGCCACCTGGGTTTCCATGAAATTAACGGCGTCCAGATAGGCAACCGGCTGATCCGATATACGCCACAAAACCGGCGGCATCGCGACGGCAATACTGTTGCCGGAAGCACCGGCTGGGCAGAAATCCATCATTTTGTGGCCTCTTTCTCGAAGTTAGGCGAAGATATTCGGGATATATAATCATTCACAGCGCCAACTTAACCGTTCCCTAACCCTGATAGTGAATGATCAGGGGCAATATACAGGGAAATGGGGATTGGTTGAACGTGCACACAAAAGCCATAGATAGCGTTAAAATCGAAGTTTCAGTGGTGCTTGGCCAGGCTATCATGCCCATCCATCAATTGCTGAAAATGGGCCGTGGCGCGGTTATTGAGCTTGAGGCCCTGCAAACCGATCCTGTTCTGATCTTCGCCAATAAGCGCCTGATTGCGCGCGGCGAGATCATGATCCAGGGCGAATCCATTGCGGTTTCAATCCGCGATCTCATCCACACACAATAGCCGTTAGACGTCTTCTCCACGATATGCACCCAGGTAAATTTCCTTCGCCTTTTCAGACAAATCCATATTTTACGTAAAAAAATTGACATTTTTATAATTTACACTATATTTCCATATGAATATATATATAACACTAATATAAGTGTGTAAAAGCGCCATGGTGCAACCAGTCACAAAATCCAGCGGCTCGCGCCTTGAAACAATGCAGCGGGATCATGCGGTTTCAAAAACGCCAGCGCTGCTGCGGGCAATGATCCAGCAGGAGTTCGCTGGCCGGATTGCCGTGGTGTCATCCTTTGGCGCGGAATCTGCGGTATTGCTGCACCTTGTCGCAGAAATCGATCCCTCCACCCCTGTACTGTTTCTCAATACGGGCAAGCTGTTCGGCGAGACCCTGCGTTATCGTGACAGATTGCAGGATTTGCTTGGGCTGACGGACCTGCGCGCCATCGGGCCACACCCGAAAGACCGGGCGGCACAGGACCCGGAGGGCAGCTTGTGGTCAAAAAATCCAGACGCCTGCTGCAATTTTCGCAAAACCGTCCCCCTTGCGCGTGCAATGGAAGGATTTGACGCCTGGATAACCGGACGCAAGCGCTTCCAGACAGATGACCGGGCTTCAATGAATGCTATTGAGATGGTCGGCGCACGTTACCGCATCAATCCACTCGCGGACTGGAGTCAGGCCGACCTGGAACGCTATATGGTGGAACACCATCTGCCGCCCCACCCGCTGGTGCGTGACGGCTATCTGTCGATTGGCTGCATGTCCTGCACTTCGCGCGTGAAGGAAGGGGAAGACGCCCGTTCAGGCCGCTGGCGGGGTCAGGATAAGACAGAATGCGGCATTCACCTGGACGGCTTCACCGACGGTGGCGGCATCTAATTCCGCTAACAGGCAGATGCAGCTTGTTAAACTGGCTGCGATTTGCTACTTCCCCCGCAATGCGGTCGTGGCGGAATTGGTAGACGCGCAGCGTTGAGGTCGCTGTGGGGTAAAACCCGTGGAAGTTCGAGTCTTCTCGACCGCACCACGCTTCGCCTGGCGCAGCCATGCGAAGAACGTTAGGCCGAAGCAGTGTCCGGCGAAGCTCGCAGAGTGGAGACGGACTGCTACCGGTTTTGCCAAGCGCAAAAAATTAATTCTATCGGAGTGCGGCTGGTGCAAGATACGGCCTCCACAGAACAGCGAGCGGACAACGAAACGCCTGGCGCCGCTGGCGGCGAGCCATTGCATGCGCTGAACCCGGCTTTCCTGGAGAGCGTTATCGATGCCGTGAAGGCCGCCGATAAAACCGCCGTTCTTGAACTGGTTCAACCGCTGCATGCCGCCGATATGGGCGATCTGCTCGGCCTGCTGCGTGGCAAGCAGCGGCGTAAATTACTTGATCTGCTGGGACCGCAGCTTGACCCGGAAGTGCTGCCGGAGCTGGATGAGCGCCTGCGCGACCGTGTTGTGGCCGCCATGTCCAGTGAGGCGCTGGCGGCGGCTGTTGCCGCACTTGAAACGGACGATTCGGTCTATCTTCTCGAAAACCTCAGCGAGCAACGCAAGGCGGAAGTACTCAACCTGCTGCCCCGGATAGAACGGGCGCCCGTTGAAAAAGGCCTTGGCTATCCCGAGGACACCGCCGGACGCCTGATGCGCTCGGAGCTTGTTGCTGTGCCGCATTACTGGACGGTCGGTCACACTATCGACTATATGCGCTCGGTTGATGATCTTCCCGATGAATTCTATGAAATATTCATTGTTGATCCGTCCTTTCATCTGGTTGGCACTGTGCCTCTCAGCCGTGTTGCACGGACGCGCCGTCATGTCGCCATGCGCGATATCATGGAAAGTGACCAGACCCTGATCCCCGTAATGATGGACCAGGAAGAAGTCGCCTATCTGTTTAACCAGTACGGATTGATTTCCGCTGCCGTCGTGGACGAGGACGAACGCCTTGTGGGTGTGATTACCGTTGACGACGTGGTGGATGTTATCGAAGAGGAGGCCGAGGAAGATATCCTCCGCCTGGGTGGCGTCGCCGAAACCGATCCAACGGATTCAGTCATTCTCACGACCCGGCGCCGCTTTCCCTGGTTGCTGGTCAATCTTCTGACTGCCATTCTGGCGTCGCTGGTGATTGCGCAGTTCGAAGCGACGATTGAGGAAATTGTAGCCCTTGCGGTTTTGATGCCGATTGTCGCCAGCATGGGCGGCAATGCAGGCACGCAAACCCTGACCATTGCCGTGCGCGCCATCGCCACCAGGGAGATGAACGCCACCAATGCGGTACGCATCGTTTTTCGCGAGGTCTTTGTGGCAGGCTATAATGGCGTGTTGTTCGCCCTGATCATGGGCACGATAGGCGGATTGTGGTTTGACAGCCTCGCAATTGGCGCCGTGCTGGCGGCCGCCATGCTGATCAATCTGCTGGCGGCGGGAATAGCAGGCGTTCTGGCGCCGCTGGCGCTGGAGCGGCTAAAGATCGACCCGGCCATGGCCTCGGGGGTTATGGTCACCACGGTAACCGATGTGGTAGGCTTCTTTGCGTTTCTGGGGCTGGCGACCTTGTTGTTGCTGTAGCCGTCCAATTCAGCTATCGGGATTATACGATGCTTTCAAATCGCTTGCCGCCGTTTGATTTTGACCTTGGCGAAACCGCTGACATGCTGCGTGACAGTGTGTCGGCATTTACGGCCAGCGCCATCGCGCCGCGCGCAGCCCAAATTGACCGCAGCAATGAATTTCCCCGCGATCTGTGGCCGCGCCTCGGCGATCTTGGCCTGCTGGGCATTACCGTCGAGGAAGAATATGGCGGCGCTGGCATGGGCTATCTGCACCATGTGGTGGCGATGGAGGAAATCAGCCGGGGGTCTGCGAGTGTCGGCCTGTCCTACGGCGCGCATTCCAATTTATGCGTCAATCAGATCCGCCGTGTGGGCAGTGACGCGCAAAAGCGGAAATACCTGCCCGGATTAATGAGCGGCGAACATGTTGGATCGCTGGCCATGAGCGAACCCGAAGCCGGTTCCGATGTGGTGTCGATGAAGCTGCGCGCCGAAAAACGCGGCGACCGCTATGTACTCAACGGCAGCAAATTCTGGATCACCAATGCGCCGGATGCGGACATACTGGTGGTCTATGCCAAGACCGATCCCAGGGCAGGCCCACGCGGCATTACCGCCTTCATCATTGAACGCGGCTTCAAGGGATTTTCCACTGGGCCCAAGCTCGACAAGCTTGGCATGCGCGGCTCCGGCACCTGCGAGCTGATCTTTCAGGATTGCGAAGTGCCCGAAGAAAATATCATGGGCGGTGAAGGCAAAGGCGTCAACATTCTGATGAGCGGCCTTGATTACGAACGCACCGTGCTGGCGGCGGGATCGCTGGGCATCATGCAGGCCTGCATGGATGTCGCGGTCCCTTACATTCACGAACGCAAACAGTTCGGCCAGCCTATCGGCACGTTCCAGCTCATGCAGGGCAAAATGGCCGATATGTACACGACCATGAATGCAACGCGCGCCTATGTGTATGCGGTCGCAAGGGCCTGTGATCGCGGCGGCCCCACCCGCAAGGACGCGGCGGGCGCAATTCTGTATGCTGCGGAAAAGGCAACCTGGATGGCGCTGGAAACAATCCAGATTCTGGGCGGCAATGGATACATCAATGATTATCCGGCGGGCCGGCTTTTACGCGATGCAAAGCTGTACGAGATTGGCGCAGGCACCAGCGAAATTCGCCGCTGGCTTATCGGCCGCGAACTATTTGACGAGACGGCTTAACAGGCGGGGATGTTACCGTGAAACATACCGGACGCACACTACACGCAACCTTCACTGTTTTAAGTTGCGTGTGGCTGGCACAGCTACTGGGTAACATAAGTTTCGCGCAGACCATGGACCCGGATCGCGTGACGCGAATCCGCGAACAAATGGGCGCAAAAAACACCAGGATGGTGAACGAAGCCGAACTCATCTCCCTGCGCGGTGATATCAACAAGACCATGGAAGCCATCGCGTCACGGATTGTCACACTTGAAACAGAGATGGTTGATATAAAAACCCGCATACGGGTTTTGGAGGCCCGCACCACCCCAGAGAAGACAACAAATTCTGACGCGGTTTCGTCCTCTGCATCCCCGCCAGCCACAGCCGCAGCCGCAGCCGCAGTACCTGCGTCTCGCGAATTAAAAATGAATGTGTCTTTATGTGCGGGCGGATGTGACGCCGTAAAATTTTACCAGGCCGTGGCGCTGATAGCAGAAGGCGGCACACTGACGATTGAGCCCGGCATTTATTTCGATTGTATAAAAATTCGCAAATCGATAAAAATCACCGGGAAAATTGCACGCGATGGAAGCCGCGCAACCCTCAAGAAGACGGCCTGCAGCGGAAAAGCCGCCATCGACCTCGATGCGCCGGATGTCACGATTCAGGGGCTGCAAATCAGTGATATTACCGTCCCTGATGAAAATGGGGCCTGTATCCGGGTGGGGCCAACCGCACAAAAGCTTTTGATCCGGGACATCATCTGTCTGAACAGCGAGAATGGCCTGCTGGGGGCTACAAAAAATAATGGGCTGATGACCATTGAAGATTCCTATTTTGAAGGGCACGGCAAAGGCGGGCTGGCGCACGGCATGTATATTAGTGGCGGGGGAAAAGTGATCCTTCGCAATGTAAAAATTCTGGCGTCCGATAATGGCCACCTGTTGAAAACCGGCGCTGTGAACACGCTGGTGGAAAATAGCATCATTGCATCCCTGGAGGGTAATAGCGGAGAAGTCATAAATGCGTATGGTGGTGGCCAGCTTACCGTGAGGAACAGTGTGCTTCAACTTGGCCGGAATGCGCAGAACCACAATTTCATATCTTACGCCACAGAGCCGAACCGCATTATATCCGGGGGTGTTCATAAGATATTGATAGAAAACAACTGGATCATTTACGACGACGCCAATCGCTGCTGCCGCTGGCTGTTTAGTAAAATAACCAAAACTCCCGGAGATATAGATGTGCGGAACAACAAATTTGTTGGCCGAATTGATCCGATTATCAGCGCCATAGATATGCGTCTTAACAAGGAATATCAGGATCGCGATGCAGCGGACCTGCGCAAATATGACGGCAAACTGGACTCGATGCCGGCGTCAGGCACCTGAGAGTGTAAAATCCGGCATCGGCCGGGCATCCTCCTGCTGCCCCATTTCGCAGGTATCACGGGGTTTTCCCTTTGGTTCAGCGCGCCGTCAGCGGCGCCATGTTCAGATGCATGCCGGCATCGGTGATTAATGTTTCACCGGTAATATGCTCGGCCCCCTCGGCACAGAAGAACACCACTGAATCGGCAATATCATCGGGCGTTCCCGCGCGTTTCAGCGGTGTAATCTTGCGCTGCGTATCCAGCATGCCCTGATAGCCGTCCGCATCCAGACGATCCGAAAACCAGCGGGTGCCGATAAAGCCCGGACACACCGCATTGACCCTGATTTCCGGGGCAAGCGCACGGGCAAGAGATAAAGTCATGGTGTTCAGCGCGCCTTTTGACGCGGCGTAGGCAATCGAACTGCCAATGCCCACAACGGCGGCAATGGACGACACATTTACAATGGCGCCCTTGCCGCCCGCCTTCATGGCTGGCGCAACAGCGCGGGTCATCTGATAGGGGCCGACAACATTCAGGCCGTAGATATAATGAAAATCATCCGCTGACAGCGCATCCAGATCCCGGTGATCGGCAAATACCGATGTCCCCGCATTGTTCACCAGAATATCGATGCGCCCCCATTTATCCATGGTTTCCCTGGCAAGCCGGCGGCAATCTGCATCATCGGAAATATTGGCCTTTATCACCAATATCTCCACGCCAAGGGCTGCGCATTCAGCCGCAACTTCGTGCGCTTCTTTTTCGCTTTTGGAATAGTTGATCACGACATTGACGCCGCGCGCGGCCAGTTTTACCGCGACTGCTGCGCCCAAACCCATGGCCGATCCGGTGATGATTGCGACTTTTCCCTTGATATCCATTTTTTCCGCAGCCTCCTGATCACTTTGTTTCAGGCGATGATGCTTCAAGCGGGGGGTATATTACAAGGGAACATCAAAAAATTGGAGATGCCAGCGCATTTCTTCTGCATCCATCGGATAGTCAACCCCGTTACGCGCCAGAACCAAATCCGGACGCGGCACACGACCTATGGTTTTCTGCACCTCAAGCGCGGTGCGCATCGACAAACCTGCTTTCCAGACCAGCGCGGTTATTGCCTTGCCGCTGCGGGCATCGAAAATCCGCCGGGTCAACAATTCCGGCACTCCGGATTTCAGCGACAGCGCCTCAATAACAAATTCGCTGCGATAGGCAGTTGCGGCAGCGGCGATGTCAGCATCTGTCAACTGACCCGAATCAAATGCCTGACGCGCGTTCAATCCTGTTGAACAATCATCTGTTTCTGAAAGCGTTTCTTCCGTATTGATGCGTTCACGGATGGCTTTTTTCAAAACTTCTGTTGTATCTTTATCCAGATTCAGATCATCGCGCTCCAGCAGGATGCTCAGCAGCGATGAGCCGACAAAGCCCGCCACACGGCGGACCGCGCGCAATGAAAGTTCAGGGCGCATCACGATGGGTTTGTGCCAGCGGTGAATATCTTCCGCCTGATCAATAATCGCGTCCAGGGTTTCCTCCCGGATTTGGGCATTCTTGTTTGCCAGCAGCGACGCCACTGCGGATACATCAAGCGAAGCAACGATGGCGTCTGAAACCGGTTCGCTGACATGCTGGCGTCTGGCAATCGGGGCCATGGCCCCATTGACAATGCCGCTGGCCATGATCTGCAACAGATCATCGTCCGATAACAGTGGCGAATATTCCAGAATAGGGGCACGCACTATCTGCTCCAGATCCTGCGCCAGCCGCATCGCTATGCGTTTTGGCACATTATCCGAATGCCTGATTTCTTCGGCAACGATCTGGCGGACGCGCGGCAGATGATCATCCGCCAATTTTTCCAGAATGGCTTCCATCTGCTCACGCAGCTTGACCTGCGCACCCTGCGGCAGCCCTGGCACGAGGCGGGCGATTTTACGCGCCAGATCGCAACGCACTTCATCATCCTTATCACCGGTAAGAAGTTCGTCAGCCTGTATCGGCGTATGCGGATTTTTCGCCACCCCGCGCCGCACATTTGGCGATTCATCGCTGGCCAGATAGTAAAGCATTTCTGGCGGTGAATCAGACCTTCCCGCAAGCTCCGTGCGCTGCGCCAGATGATTTTTTTCAAGAACCAGGCGCGCGGTTTCATATTCAAGATTTTCAGGAAGCTTTTTTCCGAAAGGAAGCTGGCTGAGTAATTTTTTTAGCATCGTATCGCCTTTATCTTTTAACTCGAATGCCTGTTTTGTTCATACGGTCTGCCCGGAGCAACCATTAACCCCCCTTTGCCCTGCCGCTTGACCTGATACATCACATCATCGGCCCGCTTGATCAGATGCGGTAATTGTTCGCGAATCCCCGGATCAGCGATTGAAATACCAATGGACAGGCCTAATTCCGGCATGTCTGCATCACTAGTGATACCTGCAAGCTTATGCAGTAATTTCGTTTCCGCCATCAGATGCCTGGCTTTGGCTACAGCGCCGCCCGCATCAGTATCTTCCAGCCAAACGGCGAATTCGTCGCCGCCAAGCCTGGCGCCAAGATCGCCAACGCGGCTATGGCCATGCAGGATATTCGCGAATTCCTTCAGCACCTGATCCCCCGCTGCATGACCGAACCGGTCATTGACCGGTTTAAAATTATCCAGATCAATATACAGCAGCGCGCCCTTGCGGCCGCTACGGTAAAGGTGCGCATGGCGCTGACTCAGATTTTCCATGAAGGCCCGCCGGTTCATTAAACCGGTTAATTCATCCGTACACGACAGTTCTGCCAGGCGGCGCATCTGGTTGTCATGGGCAATCGCGATGCCTATATGGCTGGCAACCGACTCGGCCAGGGAACTGGCCGGCGCCATGGGATGCGCAAGCTGGTTTGTGGCAGGCGGGGCCGGGTTTTCAGAAAATAGCAGCCAGATGGCGCCATTAGGCTTGCCGCCATGGGTTGTGAACACCACCAGATGCCGCCGATGGCCTTCGATAAAGCTGATTGGCTGGGCGCCGTTCCTGGCGCACACTGCGTTCCCCTCCAGGCCATGAAGAATTATATCGGGCGGGACTAACGCGCCGGTGTTTGGCCAGGAAACTCCGAGTTCCCGGACGCGCTGATTAGTATCCAGGACCAGAATAGCGCAGTGAATTGCACCAGCCTCCCTAACTAAAATGTCCGCAGCATCAGAAAACGCCTCTTCCGGATTCAGGGTGCGATGAGTGGCGTCGACGATGGCCCGGACCTGGGTTTCACGCCGGCGCATAAATTCCAGCGCTTGCTGATGCAGTTTGTCCTCGGTGATGTCACTGCTGACGCCGCGCGCGCCGCGCCATTGATCTTTTTTATCGTAAACGGGCAATGCATCGACGCGGCAATAACGGATATCGCCGTTGACGTCGTGCACTGCAATCTCGATATTTTCTACCGGCGTGCGCACGATAAAAGGATTTTCCTGTGAATATTGCGAAGACTGCTCCAGCAAATCCTGGCTGCGACGGCCATTCAACGCCTGCGCACTGTATCCCAGCGCGCCTTTGGCGCTGACAAAGGTGAAAGCCCCATTCTCATCCGTCTGCCATGAAAAATCAGATGAACACCTGGACAGATCACGATAAAGATCGCGCGACTCGATCAATGCGTTACGCATGGCGTGCTCTGCACTGCCGTCACGCCCCAGGATCATAACCCTGCGTTCTTCTTGCGCCTGCGGGGTTGCCTGTTCAATCGCCAGGGCCGTTAAATAAAACAATGCCTGCGCTTCACCGGTTATTGGATCCGATGGGAGAAAGATTTGTCCAACCGCCGGGCGGCCCGTCGTGGATACACCGGCAAGTAAAACACGAATGTCCTGAGCGTCATCCGCGGCCAGCGCCTTGATCAGACGGGCCGCCTGGCCATTGGCAGCCAAAACCCTGCCACCCGCGGCAAGTAACATGGCAGGGCCTGGAAATGCGGCAATCTGGGCGCGCGCATCCAGCCCATAATTATTTTCATTATCTTCCCCGGCGGCCTCTTTGGCGAGGCCGGGGCGCCGCCAGAATGCCGCAGACAGGATTGGATACTGACCACCCATATTTTTCACATGGCCTTGTGTGTTTTTTTGCCGGGGGGCAACCTTGCATATCCGGGTTAACGCCTGATTACATGCTTGTTATCCAGCCCTTGACAGATCCCCGCCAGGGAACGATGGTCGCGCCATGCCCCAATTGAACCTGCCCCTTAATCTCCAAAAGCTTACCCAGGCCGAGGCATGGCTGTTTGACCTCGACAATACACTGTACCCCGCACATACGGACCTTTTTGCCCAGATCGATCAGCGCATGGCGGCCTTTATCGCCAGCTTTCTTGGCATCCACGCCGTAGAAGCGAGAGCCGTGCAAAAGGCCTATTGGGCCAGTCATGGCACGACCCTGAACGGCCTCATGTCCGAACATGGCATGCCGCCGGAACCCTTTCTGAAATTCGTGCATGACATCGATATCAGCGGGCTGGCCTATGACCCGCGCCTGGATACCGCTTTGTCCAGGCTGCCGGGACGCAAAATCATCTTTACGAATGGCACGGTGCGCCACGCGGAAAATGTGCTGAACCGTCTGAAGCTAACACATCATTTTGAGAATATTTTTGATATAGCCGCCACGGGATATGTGCCAAAGCCGCACGCGGACGCCTATCACCATGTAGTGGCGGCTTCCGGCATTCAGGCAAACCGCACCGTCATGGTGGATGACAGTGTCAAAAATCTGCTGCCTGCCTTCGAGTTGGGCATGACCACCGTCTGGGCAAGCGGAAAGCCGGAATGGAGCGGCCCCGATCCGCAACCAGACGCCGTGCATATTCACCATGCGACAGATAATATTGGCAAATTTCTCGACACACTTTTCCCGGCGCAGTGAGAGGTCATGAGCACTGAACCATTTTGGCGGAACAAGCGCCTCGGGGAAATGTCCCCCGAAGAATGGGAGGCGCTGTGCGACGGCTGTGGCAAATGCTGCCTGGTCAAGCTGGAAGACGAGGATACCGGTAAAATTCATTACACGGATGTCGCCTGTGCCCTGCTGGATGCAGGAAAATGCAGGTGCATTGATTATTCCAACCGGCAAAAGCGGGTGTCCGATTGCGTCACGCTGACGCCTGAAAACATAGATCGCGTCAAACAATGGATGCCATCAAGCTGCGCCTACCGCCTGCTTGCAGATGGCAAGCCGTTGCCGCAATGGCACTATCTGGAATGCGGGGATCGCGGGGCCGTGCACCGCCTGGGAAAGTCAGTGCTTGGACGGTGCGTAAACGAAACCGGAATAGAAATTGATGATCTGCCCGGCCACATCGTTCGCTGGCCCCGCTAAAGGGATTATTTTACGAACCGCTCATTTTTGATATAACGAAGGCCGTATCTCACCAATAATGATCGGGCCATGCGGAAACTGTTTGGCTTACTGATTGCAATTTCCTTCGCACTTGGCGGCACGTATACGATGTGGCCGGCCCCGTTCGCAGCGCGGTGGAATTCATGGATTGCATTGGCTGAACATCAGATTTCTGCCGAATTGGCTACCATTGATCAGATCCAGTCAGGCAAACTGAAAATTGGCGAGGCTCCCGCCCGGACCCAGCCTTTGGCGCCGCCGCAGGACCCCCCCCCTCCGGCTGGCCATCGCCGGGCAGCAACATCAGAAAAAAACACGACCAGGAAGATTACACCCCCGCCTGTTGCAGGACCATCTGTAACCGTACCGGATCCAAAACGATCTGCGCCCGTAAACCCCGTCGCACCTGCCAATACGACCCCGGAAGCGGCGCTGGGGGCCATTCTCAAGCATGAAACAAGGGAAAATCAGGCTAAAGAGGAGACTTTCTGGACTGAGGAACGTATTCAGGAGGCCCTGAGGAATGGCGAACCGAAGTCCAGAGGCGCCCCCTGTATCGCATTTTGTGATAAAAACAACACGGTCGAGGAATTTAATACGGCCAAAGCACCCCCGGCGCCTCCTTAACTCCGGCCGATGGCGTTTCATTATTCAGCTTAACTCCAAATTAACCCTTCCATCTGCAAGCTCTAATCTAATATTTACGTTTTTATGGTTTTTCATATCATGTTTTTTTGTAAGATACTGTCAGGTTAACCATACAGAATTGCTTGACTTGGCGTTCGCATAGGTAAAGTTAATGTTTGGGCCAAACAGTTCCGCCGGGGCTATGGTCCGATAATGTGTCACTTCGTGCCGGGGAGAATTACTTTGTTTATTTCAAATCTCAAACGTCCATTTCTCAAACGTCCATTGGCGCTTGCCGCCGGTCTTGTTCTGGCCGCGATCCTTTCCGCCTGTTCGGGAATGCCCGACGCCACTGGTGGAACATCCACGGAATTTTCGCCTAATTATATCATTGGCCCACGTGATTCACTTCAGATATTTGTCTGGCGCAATCCGGAACTGACGACGTCGGTAACCGTGCGCCCCGATGGCAAGGTCACCGTGCCGCTGATTGAAGATTTGCAGGCTGCGGGCAAGACCCCGACGCTGCTGGCGCGCGAAATTGAAAAACAGCTTGAACAATATGTACAAAGCCCGGTTGTATCTGTGATCATGAGCGGATTCGTTGGTCCCTATGATCAGCAAATCAGGGTCATTGGCGAAGCTACCAATCCGCAGGCTATCCCTTACAATGAACATATGACCGCGCTGGATGTAATGATCGCCGTTGGCGGCCTTACCGAATTTGCAGCGGGCAACCGCGCCGTGCTGGTCCGCCAGGGACAGGGATCGTTTCGCGTTCGACTTGATGATCTGATCAAGGATGGCGATGTTGCCGCCAATGTCCCCGTAATGCCGGGCGATGTGCTGATCGTGCCCCAAAGCTGGTTCTGATGCTTCAGCCACCGGATGGGGCATGCATTTCACCCCGTCCGCTTAAGCTGATTGCCCGCCGGTCGTCCATCGGCGGATAGTTTCCCGAATTATTAATCGCGGTTGCGTTCATGAACGAAATCTATGCAGAAATACTCCGCTACGCCAAAGCAATGTGGCGTTACAGATGGCTGTCCCTGGCGCTTGCATGGGCGGTCAGCATTGCCGGCTGGAGCATGGTCATCATGCTTCCGGACAAGTATGAATCTCAGGCGCGGATTTATGTTGATACAGGAAGCCTTCTGGCCCCGCTTCTGAGTGGCCTGACTGTACGAACCGATCTTGATCAGGAAATCATGATCATGCAGCGCACCCTGCTAAGCCGTCCCAATCTGGAGCAGGTCATGCGCATGAATGATCTTGATCTCACAACAACAACCCCCGGAGAGGTTGAGGCGCTGCTTGCGGATCTGGCGTCGAAAATCAGCATCACTGCGCAGACGAAAAACCTGTTCAGCATTTCCTACAGCCATACAAATCCGCGGCAGGCGCAATCAGTCGTGCAATCGCTTTTAACTATTTTTGTGGAAAACAATCTTGGTCAATCGCGCAAGGATATGGAGTCCGCACGCGGGTTTATCGAAAAGCAAATCGCCGAATATGAACGCCAGTTGCAGGAATCCGAACAGAGACGGGCTGAATTCATGACAAAAAACGCCCTGTTTCTGGGAAAGGCCGGAACTTTTGCCGGCAAGCTTGAGGAGGACCATGAGGAATTACGATTAGCCAAAATGGCATTGCAGGATGCGGAAATCCGGCGCGATGAGTTGCGCCGCCAACTGGCAGCCATCCCGGAACTTGTTGCCTCTCAACAACCAGGTGGCATTACGATTGACTCCCGAATTGCAGCAGTCGAGCAAAGCATCGACAATTTAAAACTGCAATATACGGAGAAGCATCCCGATGTTGTGTCCCAGACACGGCTGCTTGCAGCGCTAAAGGAACAAAAGGCCCAACAGGGCTCCAATGTCACCTCGGGAATGCCTAACCCGCTTTATGAGAACATCAAAATCAAGGTGCTTGATACCGAGACAAATATCGCCAGCCTGCTGCGCAGGGTCAGCGAGGCCGAGCGCAGGATTGAAAAAGATCGGGAACTTACGCAAACCGCCCCGCGCATAGAAGCCGAGTTGTCTGATTTGAACAGGGACTATTCGGTGCTTAAGGGAAATTACGAGCAATTGCTGGCCCGTCGTGAATCGGCACGCATTTCGCAGGCGCAAGAGGCGTCGACCAGCGCAGTACAGTTCCGGGTGATCGATCCGCCGCAGCTTCCTATCGTCGCATCTTCACCGCAGAGGTCAATTCTTTACGCCCTTTCCCTCCTGGCGGGGCTCGGCGTCGGTGGCGGTGTTGCCTTTTTGATGGCGTCTCTCAATGACAGCTTTATTACCAGCGCCCAGTTAAGCGCAACATTTGGACTGCCGGTACTTGGAAGGATAAGTTTAATTCGTAATGCCGCAGAAGAACTTCGGATCCGAAGGGATTATTGGAGATTCGGACTCGCCACTGGCAGCCTTGTGGCGTCTCTTGCATTCGTGACGCTGCTGGGGCCACGCCTGGTCGGCCTTATGGCCAAACTGGGTAATGGCACGGTTTCCTCATTATTTAGTGGATCGGTATAGAATGGCTGATGACAGCAAACGGCTTGACCTGGCCCAGCGTGTTGCAGAACGGCTTCGTGCTGCTTCAGGTAATGCAGTGCCGCCGGCGCCAACAGCCCCGATCACTTCGGCGCCTGTCAACAGTATCGCCCCGCCGGAATCCGGCCCGCCGGCCGATGAAAAACTGCTGGCGCCTGCTACCACTCCGCAGCCCGTAAAAGCCGCTTTTACTTCGCTTCCACCGGCTGATCCCAATGATCCAAAATTTTTGCATATCGATGTCCGCAAACTTTATAGCGAGGGCTATGTCTCGCCAGAGGGCGTGAGCAATCGCATCGCTGAAGAGTTTCGTGTAATCAAGCGCCCGCTTCTGCTGAATGCCTTTCCCCGCACGGGAGTAAAGGCCCCCAAAAGCCATGTAATTATGATTACCAGCGCAAAGCCCGCTGAAGGCAAAACCTTCACCGCGATTAATCTGGGTATGAGCATTGCGTCTGAGCCAGACCTTAACGTGCTGCTGATTGACACCGATAGCCACAACCAGGATATGGAAAAGCGTCTGGGCATCAAGAACAGAGCTGGATTGCTTGATGTCCTTGCCGGGAACAAGCTGTCCATTTCTGACGTCATTTTGCGCACCAACATTCCAAATTTTTCCGTCGTCCCTTGTGGTCAGCGTCACTCAATGGAAACCGAGCTGATGGCAAGCCAGCGCATGGTTGACATGGTTGACGATATTGCCCGGCGCTATCCCGACCGGGTTATCATTTTTGATACGGTTCCTGCCCTTGCCAGCAGTGTCGCCAGCGTATTGGCGTTGCATGTGGGGCAAGTTGTCATCGTGGTCGAATCAGAAGCAACCCAGCGTCAGGCCATTGATGAAACCATCGCACTCGTCAGCGGCTGCAAGAATGTCAGCCTGATCCTGAACAAATGCCGGTATCAGGATACAGGTAGCTTTGGATATTATGGTTATTACGGCAAGGATGAGGGGCTGACTAAATTGTAGTGCAATTTTATGCATTGATGTTTGGGGCCTGGGGTAAATCCTGAATGTGTGAGATTGCCCCAGGAATAACTTGATTTTCCTGGTGATTCCGTTCAGGAAGGATAACAACTCGGCAGCGTCACATTAAGTGGGCGACAGGTGAAATGCAGGGGTGGGGCAAGTGATGTGGGCATTATATGCTGAGGTCTGATGAATATGAAATGACCTCGCTCCTTCAAAGCGGGCGCTTTAGGACTGGTTGGTGCGTACGATTCTGGCTTTTCATGCTTGCGCCGGTATTATTGTCGGTAGCGCCGCCTGAAACCGCATTCGGCGCCACCCTTCGAATCACTCCCAGCGTAGATGTCACCGAAAGTTACACAGACAATGTTCTGCTTGCCAGCGAAGGCGCGGAAGCCGATCTGATCACGCAAACCCAGGCGGACTTCAATTTTACGGCTTCCGGTGCGCGTGTAGGCCTGAATCTGAACCTCGGCGCCGTTCACGATTATTACCTCGATACGGATGGGCTGAATGGCATTCGCCCGCAGGCCTTAGGCGCTGGCGACATTGAGTTGCTCAAGGATCATTTCTTTATCGACGGCAGCGTCAGCCTGGGCGAAACCTCTACGCAACGCAATGGGGACCAATCGGCAATAGACCGCAATCTGACATCAAATCGTGCGCAGCTATTGCTTTATGAGATATCGCCGCGTTTGGTAAACCGCTTTGGCCGCCTGCTGGAAGCCACGCTTGAATACCGCCATTCGGAATCGAGATATTCAAAACCCGCGGCCGGGAATGCAAACTTGCCGCCAGTAACCCCTGCGCTGCCTGGGTTCGCCAATCCAAACCGGCTTCAAAATCAAAATGAAAAAAGCGACGACATCTCTCTGTCATTGGATACCGGGCGCTATTTTTCCAGCTTTAATTCACAGCTGCAATTAGAAAAATCAACCCGCAAGGGCGGACAAAACGTTAGGGCCGTTGGGGGGGCTAGCAACAAACTGACAGAGGACCGGGTTGATTGGGTCAATGAATACCAAATTATCCGGCAGTTGGCGATTATCGCGCGGGTCGGGTATGAAGATGTCGGCGATACGGATTCTACATTGTCTAACCGTGGCGCAACAGGCTCCCTTGGCTTCCATGTAAAGCCAGGCCCAAGGGTTGACCTGCGGACCGAGTATGGCAAAAGATTTGGCGAGAAAAATATTTCGGCAGACCTCACCTATAAGATTTCATCCTTTTACGTCCTGAATGCGTCAGTCTCGCAATCTGTCCAGACACAAACATCAAGCCGGTTAAACCAGCTAAACAGATTAATTGCCGATGACAATGGCCGGTTGGTGGATCCGTTCTCCGGGAGCTTTAGAAACCCTGGCGATTCAAACTTTGGGTTAAATAATGCATCATTCCGGGAAGATCTGGTTCAGGTTGGCCTGACCGGAACACGTGGACGAAATACCATCAATTTAAGCGCCGATCTTTCAAGCCGTGAATCCGCCCAAAACACAGCGAAAGAAGAGCAGCTTGGTGTTAATCTTGGCCTATCCCGGCGTTTGCAGCCCCGCCTTTCGGGAAGCCTCGATCTTTCTTATTCGGACACGCTGAAGGGTGGGGGGGGAACAACCGCTACCGGTGTTACCGGGCCGTTCAGCTTGAATGGCAACAATGGTGGCGAGCGCTATCAAAGCGACGCAAATCTTCAATATCAGCTAGGCGAATCATTGAATTCCAATCTTGGTTATTCCCATTTGACGCACAAAAATAGCTTTAGAGGTGATGTTTCAGAGAATGTGGTGAGTATCGGCATTAACGCCCAATTCTAGCGGCCCCTCCCCAATATTTTTATGGAAATGGACTTTTTTCTGCTCCCCGCCGCGCCAGGACCAATATTTTAGAGAATTTTCAGGCTCTACTGGTAGATTTATCCAGTTTGCTTCACAAGACCAAACCACCGTTGCGGCGTTATGAACTATTGGCCAGACTGATCTGGCTCACATTATCCAGGTATCAATATGTACGAGGAATTCTACCGCCTCTCCGCGCTGCCGTTTCAGCTAACGCCGGATCATCGCTTTTTCTTTGGCAGTGACGTCCACAAAAAGGCGATGGCGCATCTGGAATTTGGCCTTAGCCAGGGCGAAGGCTTCATCGTCATTACTGGCGAAGTGGGTTCGGGAAAAACCACCCTGATCCGGCATTTGCTGGCGCAGATGGACGGCGCCTCGAACTTTGTTGCCGCCAATATGACCAGCACAAAGCTGGAAGGCGATGATATTGTCCGCATGGCGGCCATAAGTTTCGGCGTCAATGCAGGTGACCGGGACAAGGCCGGCATATTGCATGACCTGGAAGCCCACCTTGTGCAAATTCACAAACGCGGCGCACGCGCCGTATTGATCGTTGATGAGGCGCAGAATTTATCCATATCCGCGCTCGAAGAATTACGCATGTTCGCAAATTTTCAGTATGGATCAAGCGCCGTCCTGCAAATCATCATGGTGGGACAGCCGGAATTCCGCACAACCATCGGCATGCCGCAGTTCGATCAGCTGCGCCAGCGCATTCTGGCCTCCTATCATATTGGCCCGATCAGCGAGGATGAAACGCGCAACTATGTATCACACCGCCTGCAGGCCGTAGGCTGGAAAGATGATCCCGTGATTTCCGATGCTGCGTTCAGAGAAATATACACTTACAGCGGCGGCGTGCCGCGCCGGATCAACACACTGTGCGCGCGCGTTCTATTATACGGATTTATTGAGGAACGCCATCTTATCGATGCGGATGATGTCCAAAGCGTTGCGACCGATTTGGAAGCCGAACGGCTGGCCGTCGTGGCCGTGCCCGGCCATGTCAATGGCGCTCCTTCCGGCACACTATCCATGCCTGCATATGAACAGGCCATGACAATGCCCAATATGGATGGCTACAATAATCTGCTGAATAAAATTGAACGGCGTCTCGATGATATGGAGCGCCATCTGGAACGCAATGATAAATTATTGAAAATGATGTCCCTCGCCATTGCCAATACTGCACGCCGGGATTAATCCAGCATGACTGCAAGCCCCGTCAAACCTGCCATTCCGCCATATCGCGTTCCGCATTTTGATACGCCGATTGTACGCGGGCGTGTGTGCAACGCCATGTCGATTGACGTGGAAGATTATTTTCAGGTGCAGGCATTTGATGGCCAGGTCGCGCGCGGCGACTGGGAAACACTGGAATGGCGTTTTGCAGCCAACACCAATCGCATTCTTGATATGCTTGCGCAGGAAAATATCAAGGCGACATTTTTTACGCTTGGCTGGGTGGCGCAGCGTTGCAAGCCCCTGATCCGGCGCATGGCCGATGAAGGCCATGAGGTGGCCAGCCACGGCATGGCGCATTTCAGGGCCGATGAACAAACGCCGGAAGCGTTCCGCCGCGATATAACCGAAGCAAAAGCAATTCTGGAAGATGCGGGCGGCGTTCCGGTTACGGGTTACCGCGCAGCCACCTTTTCCATCGGCGCCAAAAACATGTGGGCTTTTGATATTCTGGCGGAAGAGGGTTACCGGTATTCGTCAAGCATTAATCCCGTGCAGCATGATCTGTATGGGCTTCCTGATGCGCCACGCGCGCCTTTTTATCCGTGTACAAATGAAGCCATCCCGGAAATTCCCATTACGACTGTGCATTTGTTTGGCAGAAACATGCCTTTTGGGGGTGGCGGATTTTTCCGGTTATTGCCCTACCCCGTGTTTCGCTGGGGATTGCAGCGCGTAAATCATACGGATCAACTGCCCTGCATTTATTACATGCACCCCTGGGAGATTGATCCCGGCCAGCCCCGTATTGCGGGCGCGCCACTCAAAAGCCGGATACGCCACTATCTCAATCTTTCCCGCACTGAACCGCGCCTGCGGCAATTGTTGAAAGATTTTGCATGGGATCGGGTGGATAATGTATATGCGGCATTGTTGAAATCCGGGACAGCGCAGAAAACCCATGATTGAAATCAGGAATCTGGATGGCGCCAGCGAAGCCGCCTGGGAAAATTTTGTTGCCATCTGCCCCGATGCGACTTTTTTTCACAAGGCTGGCTGGCGCAGGGTCATCGAGAAAAGTTTCAGGCAGCGCGCCTATTACCTGTTCGCAGAATCAGATGGCGAAATTCAGGGGGTTTTGCCGCTGATACATGTCAAAAGCAGGCTGTTTGGATCCGGCCTGATCTCCACCGCCTTTACCGTTGGCGGCGGAGCCGCCGCATCAAATGAAACTGCCCGCCACGCGCTTGACCAATATGCGCAGCGCCTGTGCAAGGATCTCGGCGCCGCCTATATCGAATACCGGGGCGCCGCGCATGTGCCTGATGGCTGGGCAAGGCGCGATGATCTTTATTACTCGTTCTCCTGGGAAATTGCCGCAAAAGAAGAAGACAATCTGAAACAGATACCCCGCAAACAACGCGCCGTGGTTCGCAAGGCCATTGAGACCAATCTTGACTGCGTCATGGAAACCGATGTGAACAATTTTTTCAGGCTGTTCTCCGCCAGCGTGCACCGGCTTGGCACTCCTGTGCAAAGCCGGCAATATTTCGTAAATTTACTGCAGGAATTTGGTCCGGATTGCTGTGACATCCTGACCATTACCGCCAATGGGCAGCCGATGAGCAGTGTACTGAGTTTTTATTTTCGTGATGCGGTGCTGCCCTACTTTACCGGCGGCGCCCTTGCCGCACGTCAATATGGATCGAATGACCTGATGTACTGGCGCCTGATGCGCCGCGCACGGGAACGGGGCTGCACAATATTTGATTTTGGCCGCAGCAAAACAGGTACCGGCCCATATAATTTCAAAAAAAACTGGGGCTTCACGCCGGTCCCAATCACGCATGCCTATTATTTGCCTGATGGCGGGGAACCGCCCAACACCAATCCAGCCAATCCCAAATATGAATTGATGATCAAGGCCTGGCAACGCATGCCACTGCCCCTGGCCAATCTGATCGGCCCCTATATCATCCGGGGCATTGGCTGAAACTTACCGGCAGCCAGCGCTATTGACTGTATTTCCCTGCGCATCGGCGACACGAAAACCAGGCTTCGCGGTGGCGATTGCCTGCATCAGGGATGTCATTTTCTCACGCGCGCCGCTGCTATCTGGCGCGAATAGCGTAAAGACCGCCGCCTGGCTATCACGCAACAGCAATCTGCCGGCTGAAGCGCGCAGCCGCACCTCCAGCCTGCTTGTAGTGAAATGACCGCCCGCACAATACCAGCGCCAAATCAGAAGGTTGTTGCGCGCACCGGAAACCGTTTCCTCCTGCACCTGGACGGGTGCGCCATTCAGCAGTATCACCGGGCTGGCGCGTCCAATAATTTTTATGTCCGCATCGCCAAAAATATTATTATTGTCTGCTGCGGCTTCGTGTCCGTCCCACTGGCCGGCATAGTAAGCAACAAATAAATTTAATTCCGTTCCCGCATTTTCAAAACGCCACACATTACGGGCGTCCGCATTGGGGAATGCGCTTTGCGCATAGCCCAATTCGCCAGCCATCCGCCATTCGCCTGTATTTTCAGGCGCGCCAAGAACCAGCCCCTGCGGACGCACCCCGTCTGAAAACACCACAAGCCCATAGCCGACGACCGCCGAAATAATCAGAATGGACAGCGCCGTAGCGGCGCCAATGCTGCCAATGGACGCCGCCGCCGTGGGGAGCCAGTCCCTGACCCCGTCATTCGCCGATACTGGCGGCATATTGGAAAAACGCCGCCCCGCATACATCAGCCCGATCAGAATGATGAAAAAGAAACCCCAACCATACAAAAGATGATCATCAACGATCGCCAGTTGCTTGTTGGTAATTTCAGCAAGCCAGAGAATGCCAAAAATCCGGATCCCGTTAGCCAGCACCGCCACGCCAAGCCAACTCAGAATGCAGATAATTTTTCGCTGCCAGCCAACATACATTAAATCGGCATAAACGATCGACAGCGCCAATGCAGCCAGTATGAAATTCAGGCCCGCACAGCCAGGCGCTACGAAAAACAGGCCGACCGGAAGCTGGAAATAAAATTGCTCCACAAAAAAGGGAATGCTTGTTAACTGCAAAAACTGTGTGGTCAGCCAGGTGGCGACACCTTGCAGAGCAGGCAGCAAAAAGCCCCCCGTTGGAACCAGTAGCCACAAATACAAAATCGGTAATAGTTGCGCGCGGAAAATCCTGCGGCCCAGCACCGTAAGCATCAGCCCCTGCAACATACCGACATAGGCAATCTGTTCGCCTTCCATGATTGCGGCGCCACGCGCAAACAGCCAGGCAAAGGCAAATCCGGCAACCAGAATAATTCCTGGCCAATAGGGCTCCAATGTCAGCCCCGCCAGCCGCTCCCGCCGTTCCCAGGCCATAAAAGCCGCGATAGGTAAAATAAACAGACCATGATTATAAGCCGAGTCGTTCAGCCAGATTGACACCATACCGGTTACGCTCTGCCAGGCCAGTGCGGTAAGAACTGCGATGGCGGTGAACAGAAAACCCAGACTTATGATCTGACGGCGCCTGATACCTTCCAGGGTTTGCTCAATCGCTTTAGTATCGGCAACGCTCATAATCTGGTTCCACCGGATAATTTAAGCCGTTCGTTCAGTAACATTGGACAGGCTCATCGCAAAGGATACAGCCTGTGTACCAAGAAATCATTTGGACATTAAGAAAACATTGTTTTGTCTGATAATAATATATTCGTGATACCCAACGCCGCCATTATATTACAGTAATCTTGTAGATCAGGACGGGATTTTAATGCCAAATTTACTTTTTTTGACACAGCGGATTCCCTACCCTCCCATTAAAGGCGAAAAAATCCGCCCCTTGCAGGTTCTTCGGCATTTCGCTCAAAAATACGCGATTCATCTCGGTTGTCTGATAGATGACCCCGCCGATTTTGAACATGTGGAAACCGTGCGCGCCATGTGCGCAGATGCGTATTTTGCAGGGCTAAACCGTAACCTGGCGATGCTTGCCTGCCAGAAAGGCTGGCTGACGGGAGAACCTTTAAGCTTCACGTTCTTCCATGACCGGCGCCTGGCTGCCTGGGTGGATAAGGTGTTGACGCAGATAAAACCTGATGTGGTGTTTGTCTGTTCTTCGAATATGGCGCAATATGTCATCGCTCACCCGCACCGGCCCAAATGCAGAATTATCGATTTCGCCGACGCCGATTCAGAAAAGTGGCGCGAATATGCCGAAAAAGGCAGCGGGATCATGAAAATCGTGCATGCGCGTGAAGCACGCCTTGTGCTGGCCCAGGATCGCGCATCTGCGCGCTGGGCGGACGCCAGTACTTTTGTCAGCGAGCCGGAAGCGGCTATTTTTCGCCGTCTGGCGCCCGATAGCGCAAAACAAATCCACGCCGTCGCAAGCGGCGTTGATTCAGTTTATTTCTCACCCGAACATGTTTTCGAACCCCTGTTTGATCCCGCGACACCGGCCTTTGTCTTTACCGGAACCATGGATTATCCACCAAATATTGACGCCGCATGCTGGTTTGCACGTGATATTTTGCCATTGATTCGGGCGCAGTTCAGCAATGCGCAGTTCTATGTGGTGGGTACAAATCCGTCCCAGGAGGTCCAGCGGCTGGCGCAACTGGATGGCGTACACGTAACGGGTCGTGTGCCCGATGTGCGTCCCTATGTGGCGCATGCCGTTGCATGTGTTGCCCCTTTGCGGATTGCCCGCGGCATCCAGAACAAGGTTCTGGAAGCCATGGCTATGGGTAAGCCGGTTATCACCACGCCGCAGGCGCTTGAAGGTATTGATGAGGCGCAGGCCGGACGCGACCTGCTGCTGGGCAACTCGGCCGCAGAAATTGCCGATCTGGCCTGTAAGCTGATGGCAAAAAAACTGGATGGGGGCCCTTACGGGGCTGCTGCACGCATCTGTGTTCTCAATCACTATGACTGGTCCGCGCGTCTTGCTAAATTTGACGCATTGATTGATGCGAACAGCAAGCAGCAGGCCGTAAAGGGGAGATGAAATTGTGCTGATACGTGCGCGCGCGCCATTGCGGCTGGGACTGGCAGGGGGCGGAACGGATCTGTCCCCCTACTGCGATATTTATGGCGGTCATGTTCTGAACGCCACGATCGATATGTATGCCTACACGGTGCTGACGCCCCGGTCTGATGGCAAAGTCCGATTTGAGGCAACGGACATTATTGACGAGATCGAGTTCAAGGCAGATGGCGATATTCCACTGCAAGACCCCCTCGGTTTACACCGGGCGGTTTACCGGCGCGTTATCCGGGACTTTAACGGCGGCGCGCCGTTACCCTGCACGATCAGCACTTTTTGCGAGGCCCCGCCCGGTTCGGGGCTTGGTTCATCCTCAACCATGGTTGTCTCCATGCTGAAGGCCTTTGTCGAACTGCTGTCGCTACCGCTTGGCGACTATGATATTGCGCGGCTGGCCTTTGAAATTGAACGTATTGATTTTGGCCTGCATGGGGGGCGCCAGGATCAGTATGCTGCAACCTTTGGCGGCGTAAACTTCATGGAGTTTTATGCGCAAGAGCGGGTGATTGTGAATCCGCTGCGCATCAAAAACTGGATTCTGGCCGAACTGGAAAGCTCGCTTGTGCTGTTTTTCACCGGCCGGTCCCGCTCCTCGGCAGCCATTATCAGTGAGCAGACGGCCAATATCGAACAAAAAGACAGCAAATCGATTGACGCCATGCATGAGCTGAAATCTGACGCCCTGCACATGAAGGAATCTGTGCTGAAGGGTGATCTGGTGCGGTTCGGGGATTTCATGCGTAAATCCTGGGACGCCAAAAAACGCACCGCGCATAGCATCTCCAATGACCATATTGATGCGGCCTATACGGCGGCAATGGCGGCAGGCGCATATGCCGGCAAGGTGTCTGGCGCCGGAGGCGGCGGGTTTATGACCTTTCTGACGGATCCGGGCCGGCGCATGGATGTGATCCGCGCCCTTAACCAGCAGGAAGGCGAGGTGATGGGCTGTCATTTTACCAAACGGGGAACCGAAGGATGGCGGATCAATTGAGCGCGGCTTTCACATTTCAAAGCGGGAATTACTGATGCAGGCGATCATCCTGGCTGGCGGGCTGGGCACACGGTTGCGCCCGGTGGCGCCGGATATTCCCAAGCCCATGGTTCCGGTCGCCGGACGGCCGTTCCTCGATCATCTGCTGACATATCTGGAGGGTCAGGGCATCGATGAAGCCGTGCTCTCGGTTGGCCATTTGAGAGAACAGATTATCTCCCATTACGGAGATCGCTTCGGAAAAATACGGATTACTTACGCCATTGAAGAAGCCCCGCTTGGAACGGGTGGTGCACTGACGCTGGCATTATCGCAAACCAGCCAGTCACCGGTTTTTGTGGTGAATGGAGACACCTGGCTGGAACTTGATTATCGCGCGATGCATACTGCGCATGACGCCGCCAAGGCGCTGATCAGTATAGCTGTAAAACAGATGGACGATGCATCCCGCTATGGACGGTTGCGGATCGAGGCAGGCAGGATTACCGGATTCGAAGCACGCGGCGGGGCCGGACCCGGGGTAATAAACGCCGGTGTTTACCTGATTGACCGGGATGCGCTATTAGCCCAAATGCGGGATGGGCTACCGGAGAAATTTTCATTCGAGGCTGATTTTCTCGAAGCAAGGGTTGGGCAATTGCAACCCCTGGCCTACAATACACGCGCGCGCTTTATCGATATCGGCGTGCCTGAGGATTATCACCGGGCGCAGACCTTTTTTGCCTCTTAAACGCACGAGCATACCATGGTCAAACCACGCGCCCTGTTTCTGGATCGGGACGGCGTAATCAATATTGACGCCGGCTATACTTACAAGATCGAAGAATTTCGTTTCGTCGATGGCGTCTTTGACCTGTGCCGCACGGCGCATGCACTGAACTATCTGCTGATCATTGTTACGAACCAGTCCGGTATTGGTCGTGGCTATTTCACCGAGGCGCAGTTTCAACATCTGACCGCCTGGATGCGGGATCGCTTTGCCGCTGAAGGCGCGCCCCTGGCGGCGGTCTATCACTGCCCCTATCACCCCGATGGCGTGGGGGAATATCGCAAACAGTCTGACTGGCGCAAACCCGCCCCCGGCATGCTGCTTCAGGCCGCCATGGATTTTGCGCTGGACATGCCTGCCAGCCTGCTGATCGGGGATAGCGAACATGACATTGCGGCGGCCCGCGCTGCGGGGCTGGGGGCGGCGGTGCGTTTTGGCGATCCGGCGACGGCATCAAGCGCCGCCGACAGAATATTCGCCACCCACGCCGAAATCAGCGCATGGTTATCCCGGTTTTCAGACAGGTAGAAGAAGCTGCCTGAAATTCAGGGCTTTACAGGCCTATAGGGATTAAGGACAATTTATTAACCTTCATGCAATGTTAAGTGTACTTATAGAGGGTTATATCGCCTAAAATCCTCCGGGTGAGGTTTTTTGTTTGCAATGGCCAAGGCTGGATGCTTTATCACGAGCGAGTTGGCGCAATATTGGGTATTTACACAATGTATGATGATTGGTTGACTTTACCGGGACATTTGCGGTCTGCAACCGGGCGCGGCCGGGTTGTGGCGTTTACGGCTATATTGCTGTCCAGCGTAGCAACAGGCCCTGTCCATGCCGAAGGATTGATAGAGGCGCTGACGGCGGCCTATCAAACATCGCCGGTGCTGGATGCCCAGCGCGCCGCCCTGCGCGCCACCGATGAAACCGTGTCCCAGGCCCTGTCGGGATGGCGGCCACAGGTGACGGTCGCGAGCACCTATGGCCGGCAAGCGATTCGTTCCGAACAGCCGCTGCAATTTGTTGGCGTGCGCGGCAGCATCGCCAATGACCGCCGGGTATCTCCTATTGCCGGCGAAATCAAGCTCAGCCAGCCGATTTTTCGCGGCGGTCGAACCGTGAATAGTGTCCGGCAGGCCGAGGCCGGCGTAATGGCGGGCCGGGAACTGCTGCTGTCGACCGAACAGACCGTTCTGCTGAACGCCATCACCGCCTATATGGATGTGCAGCGTGACAAGGCCGTGGTTGATCTGAACAAGAACCAGGTCGAAGTGCTGACCCGCCAATTGCAGGCGACGCAGGACCGCTTCCGCGTCGGTGAAATTACCCGCACCAATGTCGCCCAGTCTGAAGCCCGCCTGAGTAGCGCCGTGTCCAATCTTACCGCTGCCGAAGCGGCGCTGATCGCCAGCAATTCGGCTTATGAAAAGGTCATCGGGCATCAGCCTGCCGGGCTGGAGCCGCCGCCGCCATTTCCAGCACTTCCGCTAAGTGAAGATGAGGCGCAAACCAAAGCTCTCGATGGCAACCCGCAGCTGCGCGCGGCGCTGGAGACGGAACGCGCCTCTGCCCATGCGGTAAAGGTCGAAATCGGTAAACTGCTTCCCACCGTAGCGCTGGAAGCCAGCGCGCGCATATCACAGGACGTTGGCAACGAGGGGCAGGCGCAGGACGAAGGCACTATCACGGCGCTCCTGCAGGTCCCGCTGTACCAGTCTGGCGCCGAGTACGCAGCGGTTCGCCAGGCGCGTGAAATCAACAGCCAGCGCAAACTGGAAGCAGCCCAGGCGCGGCGTCAGGTGATCGAAGGTGTGCGCAACGCCTGGGAAGGTCTGCGTTCAACACGGGCGCGTATTGTATCCGACAAGGAATCCGTGCGGGCCAATGAAATCGCCCTGGAAGGGGTGCGCCAGGAAGCCGATGTCGGCGCACGCACGACCCTGGACGTGCTGGATGCGGAGCAGGAACTGCTGAACGCGCGCGTGGCCCTGGTGCGTTCGCAGCGTAACGAGGTTGTTGCCGGCTATGGCCTGTTGAGCGTAACCGGCAACCTTACCGCTGGTGAACTGGGTCTGGCCGTTGCAGCCTACGATCCGCTACAGCATTACAATGAGGTTCGTACAAAAATGATCGGCACCCGTGCAGATACCAGTGTGCGGGTTCCAGAAACTGTTGATGGTCCGCCGTCAACCGATACCAATAGCAAGTAAAGCGCACCAGATGTTCTTCGTATCCCGGAGCATGTTTGCAGGTGACTGAATGAGCGAAAATCAGCCGGGCGGGGCGCCAGAGCCGACAATGGAGGAAATCCTTTCCTCCATCCGCCGCATCATTTCCGATGAAGATCAGCCTGTGAAAGCGCCGGTTGAAGCAAAAGCGCCGCCGGCCGCACCGCCGCCGGCCGTCAAGGAAAAGCCTGTAGCCGCCGCTCCCGATCCGTTTGACGACATTGTGATCGAGCCGGATGAGGGGGCCCCGGAGCCGGAGCCGGAACCTGTACAGGAAGACGTGCTTGAACTGACCCAGATCGTCAATGAAGACGGCACCGTCACCGGTATCGACGAATTGCTTGAGGAACCGGAACCCGAACCCGTCTTCGAGGAAGAGCCGGTTGTGGCTGCCGCCCCCCGCCCGGTTGCGCCAATTGCCCCTGCTGAACCGATCATGGGTGATATGGAAGCCAATCTGGCCGCCGCTGCGCTGAACCAGCTTGTGGTGGAAATGCCGAAGTTTATCGGCATCGGCCAGGGCCTGACACTTGAGGATATCACGAAGGAATTGCTGCGCCCCATGCTGAAACAATGGCTGGATGCGCATCTGCCGGGGACGGTCGAGCGGCTGGTGCAGGAAGAAATCGCCCGCGTTTCACGCCTGCACCGTTGACATTTCTTCCCCTCTCCGTCATTGCGAGGCGCATGGCGCCGTGGCAATCCAGAGCTATAAATACTAGGATTTCCGTGTAACTCCTGAATCGCCACGCCGCTGCGCGGCTCGCGATTGACAAAGAGTAAATCCGTAGACATTTATTTTTTACAGGCCTTATTCATGCTCGAAAAACATTATCAGCCCGCCAGCGCCGAACAACGCATCTATGAAGCCTGGGAGAACGCGGGCGCGTTCCGCTGCGGACAAAACCCCGGTGCAAAAAGCTTTTGCATCGTCATTCCCCCGCCCAATGTCACCGGCAGCCTGCATATGGGCCATGCGCTCAACAATACGCTACAGGATATTCTGATCCGGTTCGAACGCATGCGCGGGCGCGATGTGCTGTGGCAGCCGGGCGCCGACCATGCGGGCATCGCCACGCAAATGGTGGTGGAACGCCAACTGGCCGAACGCCAGCAGCCGGGACGCCGCGACATGGGCCGTGAGGCGTTTGTGAAACGCGTCTGGGAATGGAAGGAAGAATCCGGCGGCCTGATCACCCGCCAGTTGCGCCGTCTGGGTGCGTCGTGCGACTGGTCGCGCGAACGCTTCACCATGGACGAAGGCCTGTCGCGCGCCGTCACCAAGGTGTTTGTCGAACTGCACAAACAGGGCCTGATCTACAAGGACAAACGTCTGGTCAATTGGGATCCCAAACTGCTGACAGCGATTTCCGATCTGGAGGTTGAACAACGCGAGGTGAAAGGCCATCTGTGGCATTTCCGCTATCCGCTGGCCGATGGCGAAACCGTGCGTTACCCCAGCGCCTTTGACGAAGAAGGCAAACCCATTGAATGGGAAGAGCGCGGTTATATTATCGTCGCCACCACACGCCCCGAAACCATGCTGGGCGACACCGGCGTCGCGGTGCATCCCGATGACGAACGCTTTGCGCATCTGAAAGGCGCGCATGTCCTTCTGCCACTGGTGGGACGGCGCATTCCGATCGTGTTCGATGAACATGCCGACCCGGAACAGGGTTCGGGCGCGGTGAAAATCACCCCCGCGCATGACTTCAACGATTTCGAGGTCGGGCGGCGGCATGATCTGCCGATGATCAATATTTTTGATCAATTCGCGCATCTGAACGAAAACGTCCCGAACCCCTATCAGGGCATGGAACGCTATGCCGCGCGCAAAAAGATTGTCGCATATCTGGAAGCACTGGGGCTTATGGAGCGCATTGATCCGCATACGCATATGCTGCCCCATGGGGACCGTTCCGGTGTGGTCATTGAACCCTGGCTGACCGATCAGTGGTATGTGGACGCCCACACCCTTGCGCAACCCGCGATCAAGGCGGTGGAGAGCGGCCAGACGGTTTTCGTTCCGCGCAACTGGGAAAAAACCTATTTCGAATGGATGAACAATATTCAGCCCTGGTGCATTTCACGCCAGCTTTGGTGGGGCCATCAGATCCCCGCATGGTATGCGCCGGATGGTGAAATTTTCGTGGCCGCATCCGAGGCCGAAGCGCTGCAAGCCGCGCGTAAAAAATTCGGTAAGGACACCCCGCTGGTGCGCGACGAAGACGTGCTCGATACCTGGTTTTCCTCGGCGCTATGGCCGTTTTCTACACTCGGCTGGCCGGACGATACGCCCGAACTGGCGCGTTATTATCCCACAGATGTGCTGGTCACCGGCTTTGACATCATCTTTTTCTGGGTGGCGCGGATGATGATGATGGGGCTGCACTTTATGAAAGAAGTGCCGTTCCGCACCGTCTATATTCACGCGCTGGTCCGCGATGAAAAGGGCCAGAAAATGTCCAAGTCCAAGGGCAATGTCATCGACCCGCTGGAACTGATTGATCAGTTTGGCGCCGACGCGTTGCGCTTTACCCTGGCGGCGCAGGCCGCACAGGGCCGCGATATCAAACTGGCCCCGGCGCGCGTCGAAGGCTATCGCAATTTCGTCACCAAGCTGTGGAACGCCGCGCGCTTCAGCGAAATGAACGAATGCCGGCGTGTGGATGGTTTTGAGCCTGCATCGTGCAGGCTGGCGCTCAACCGCTGGATCGGCGGCGAGCTGGCGCGCGCCCATGCCCGCGTTACCGAGGCCATCGAGGCGCACCGCTACAATGATGCGGCCAATGCGCTGTATCAATTCGCCTGGCATGTGTTCTGCGACTGGTATGTGGAATTTTCCAAGCCCGCGCTAAGCGGTGAAGACGCCGCCGCCCGCGATGAAACCCGCGCCATGACCGCATGGGTTTTCGATCAGTTGCTGATCCTGATGCACCCGGTGATGCCGTTCGTGACCGAAGAATTATGGACGCTGACAGGCGAATGGGGAAGCCCGCGCGAAACCATGCTGATGCTGGCCCGCTGGCCGCGCGATCTTGACCGGCTGATTGATCCGTCTGCGGATGAAGAAATAGAATGGGTCATCCGCCTGATCACCGCCGTGCGTTCGGTACGCGCGGAACTGAATGTGCCCGCCGGCGCAAAAATCCCGCTATTGATCAAAGACGCCAATGGCGAAACCCGGATCCGCCTGAAAGATCATGACGGCGTGATCACGCGCCTTGCGCGGCTGGCCTCCGTGACCCCCGCGCCCGCAACTTTACCGCAGGGCGCCGTGCAGGAGGTGCTGTTTGAGGCCACCCTGATCCTGCCGCTTGCCGATGTAATCGACATCAAGGCGGAACGCGCGCGGCTGCAAAAATCGCTGGAAAAACTGGATGCGGAAATCGCCAAAGCGGAAACAAAACTCGGCAATGCCGCGTTTGTCGATCGCGCGCCCGCCCAGGTGATTGAGGCCGAACGCGAACGTCTGGCCGAACAGCAGACAACCCGCGCCAAACTGCGCGATGCCGTCGCACGTCTAAGCGCGGCAGCGTGAGCGGGAACAATTCCTGTTGAATCACTTGCCCCTTGCGTCATTGCGGGGAGCGAAGCGACGTGGCAATCCAGTGTCATACGGCACGGCCTTTGCGTGTGATTCTGGATTGCCGCGCTTCGCTCACAATGACTATGAAGAATAGGACTGAATCTAAAATCATCACCCCTAACCCAGCGTCCCCTTCTCGATCCATTGCGCCAGATCCGCTGGCAGTTCGCGCATGGTTTTTTCATACACCGCCAGTTCTTCCGGTCCCAATAGATCACGCCACTGGCCGGTCTCGCCCTTGTTGAAAAACCGGCTGGGTTCACGCCAGATTCCGGTATTGGCGTCAGGCGCCAGCATCGCGGAGTTTTCTTTCATATTTTCGAACCCGGCGGCCGCCACCAATTCCGGCCATAAACTATCCGCAACCCTGATGCCCAGAATTTGCGCAATACGGCGCATCTCACCGCCCAGATCGCGTTTCATATCGCCATAATGCAGCATGTGAATATTAGGCAGATGCCGGTAATCCCAGAAACTTTTCAGATAGGGCTGCACGGGCATCATCAGCGGATCATGACACGTCTCCGGCGTACCGGGCGCGGCGATCCATGTCCTGAACCGTTCGCGCAAATCTTTTACAGGCGGGCTGGGGGGCTTGTCTCCCGGCTTCATGTTTTGCGCCATGCGCATGATGAATTCCGGGCTTATATTTCCGCCATGATTATCCATCGACATGAAAACATCGCGCGGATCGCGCCCGACGCACAAATAGGTGGCCTGTGTATAATAGGGCAATCCATCAAAGGGCGTGTGTGTCTTGATAAAACGCCGGTGGGTCTGGGCTTCGAACAGCGCCAGAACCTTCCCGATCGGGGCAATCGTCATGTCAAGCCAGGGCGTATAGTCGCTTAATGGTTTATCAAATTTGGTTTTCTGGAAAATCAGCAGCGCACAAATCATCTGTGTCCAGGTGGTGCCGCATTTAGGGGGCGTACAGATGATAATATCACCCTCACGCGGTTTGAAATTTTCCCACCGCGTGCTGTCCATGGCAAAATTCCGGTAAATATGCGGGGCCTTTTGTTCGCGTACTGGCTGGTTCATGATTTCCTCATCATTTTGGTTTTCTGGACAACTTAAATTCTCACATGGATCTTCTGCGTCCCGCAACCAGACTACCCAAAAACAACAGCAATGCCGCCAGCACGATCGATGGCCCGGTTGGCGTGTCGAAATATAATGATCCGTACAGCCCGCCGGTTACCGCAACGGCGCCGAACAGCGCCGCCAGCGCCGCCATCATTTCCGGCCCTTGTGCAAATCGCCGCGCACAGGCCGCCGGGATCAGCAATAGCGACGTGATCAGCAGCGCCCCGGTAATCTTCATCGCCGCCGCAATCAGAAACGCGATCAGCAGCATGAACCCCGCCCGCACCAATGCGACGTTCACACCCTCGGCACGCGCCAGTTCCTCATGCACCGTCATCGCCAGCAGGGGCCGCCACAAAACCATCAGCAGCGCCAGCGAAACGCCGCCGCCGCCCAGCACCAGATAAATATCCGTCATGCCGACAGACAGCAGATCGCCAAACAGATAGACCATCAGATCCAGCCGGATGCCCTGCATCAGGCTGAGCGCAATCATGCCCAGCGACAGCGCCGAATGCGATAAAATTCCCAGCACGGTGTCGCTGGCAAGCCGCCGGTTGGCCCCCATCCCCGCCAAAATCAGCGCCAGCACAATGCTGACGGCCAGCACGCCCAGAATGGGATCAACCCCCAGCAACAGCCCCAGCGCCACCCCCAGCAAGGCTGAATGCGCCATCGTGTCGCCAAAATACGCCATGCGCCGCCAGACAATGAAACAGCCCGCCGGCCCCGCCACCAGCGCCACCCCGACACCCGCAATCAACGCGCGCATAAAAAAATCAGTGATCATGCGTATGTTCTACCGGCGCGACATCACCCGAAAGCGTATGCACATGGTCATGGCCATGCGGGCCGTGGGCGTAGAGCGCAAAGGCTTGGGCCGCGCGCGGGCCGAACAGCCGCAGATATTCGGGATCCTTCGCCACCATCGCGGGCGTTCCCGCACAGCATAAATGCTGGTTCAGGCACAGCACCCGGTCGGTTCGCGCCATCACCAGATGCAGATCGTGCGACACCATCAAAACGGCGCAACCCCGGCGGTCCCGTATATCGCCGATCAGGCGGTACAGCTCCGCCTGGCCGCCAAAATCCACCCCCTGCACCGGCTCGTCCAGCACCAGCAGGTCCGGATTGGGCAGCAGCGCCCGCGCAAGAAGTACGCGCTGCAATTCGCCCCCGGATAAAGTCTGCACCTGCGCGCCAATCAGATGCGCCACCCCGGTCTCATCCAGCGCCGCTTCAATTTCAGTGCGGGCGGCCCTGCAAGTCAGGGTCATCAGCCGCGCCACGCTTAATGGCAGCACCGGATCAACGGAGAATTTTTGCGGCAGATAGCCAATGCGCAATCCGGCCCGGCGCACCACCTTGCCATGATCGGGGCGCACCAGCCCCAGCAATACCCGCACCAGCGTGCTTTTCCCCGCCCCGTTTGGCCCGATCAGGGTGATAATCTCGCCCGGCCCGATGGATACATCCACATGCGCCAGAATGCGCCGCCCGCCCATGCTGAGATCGAGCCCGGCCGCCCCAACCAGCGGTGTACTATCCAATGTCATATCCAACCGTCTTGATCTGTTTTTTACGTTCCTGCAATGCCATAATAATCTGCCTTGCGCGATCACAAAGCGGTATTATGCGGCCGGACAACGGGGCTGGCTTCACCATGCCCGGATAACAGGGTTCAGGAGGGAACAATGAAAGTAGACGGCGAACTTCCAATCGGGATGGAAAAGGTCACCGAACGCATCGGCCAGCTTGAAGCGGCAGGCTTTACCGGCGCGCAAACCGTGGAAACCGGGCATGACCCATTTCTGCCGCTGGTGCTGGCGGCGGAACACAGCAAAAAGATTGAACTGATCACCGCCATTGCGGTGGCGTTCGCCCGCAACCCGATGAACATGGCGGCGCTGGGCAATGATCTGAATGATTATTCGCAGGGCCGTTTCATTATGGGCATCGGTTCGCAGATCAAGGCGCATATCGAAAAGCGCTTTTCCATGCCCTGGTCGCACCCTGCCCCGCGCATGCGTGAAATGATTTTGGCGATGCGCGCCATCTGGGCCAACTGGTATGACGGCGAACCGCTGAATTTCCGGGGCGAGTTTTATTCGCACACGCTGATGACGCCGGTGTTCACCCCCACACCCAGCAAATTTGGCGCGCCGCGCGTGTTCCTGGCCGCCGTCGGCCCGATGATGACCGAGGTCGCCGCCGATGTCGCCGACGGCATCATGGTGCATCCCATGACCAGCGTGAAATATCTCAAACAACAGACCCTGCCCGTGGTCGAGGACCGCCTGAAAAAACGCGGCCGCGCGCGCAACACGTTCGAGCTGTCCTATCCGGTGTTCGTGGTGTCCGGCCAGAACGAAAAGGAATTCGCTGAGAACAAACAGGCTGTCAAACAGCGCATCGCCTTTTACGCCTCCACCCCCGCCTATCGCGGCGTGCTGGAAACCCATGGCTGGAGCAAGTTGCAACCCCAATTGAACATGATGTCCAAGCAGGGCCAATGGGTTGAAATGGGCGAACTGATCGAGGATGAAATCCTCGACGCCTTCGCCGTGGTGGGCGAACCGCATGAAATCGTCCCCATGATCAAAAGCCGCTACACCGGCCTGGTTGATCGCATCAGCATCAATTTCACCTACGCCCCCCTGGACAAGCGCCCCGCGCTGATCCGGGAATTGGCGGCGTAATTTATTTGCACAGAAAGAAGAACGTAAAACCCGCCGCCGCAATGCCTATTCCAGATGGAAGCCGAACGGCACGGTGATCACAAGCTGCTCTTGCGGCAATGTTTCCGGCACTGGGGGCAGCGGCGACGCGTTGCGCACTGCCCCCAACGCCGCATCGTCTAGCGCGGCGAAGCCCGAGCTTTTCACGATGTGCGATGACAGCACATCGCCGGTCTGATTCATCGTGAAAAGCACCAACACATCACCCTCGATATGATCCAGGCGCGCAGTACGTGGATAGGACTTGTGTTTCTCCACCCATGCGCGAAGTTTCGCGAAGTAATCCGCTTTGTCTTGCAACGCGCCCGACGGGGTATTTTCTGCTGTCTGCGCGGCTGGAGCCATGGCGCTGACCTGGGGGGTTGACGACATTGCTGATCGCGCACTGTTCTCAACCGGCTTTGGCGGCGCTGACCGGACCAATTGCGGCTTCGCTACAAGGCGCGAGGGTGCTTTTGGCTTTGGCGTTTCCGCTGGAACAGGCGCTTTTACGGGTACTGGTTTGATCTCTTGCGGGGCCGGGCTGGGGGTGTCTTCAAGGACGACAAGCAATATTTCCATGGGCCGTGGCGTGGTCTCGCTTGCAGGCGCAGGCTCCTGAGAGGTCAGCGCCAAACTTGCCCATAGGATCAGACCGGCATGGATTACAAACGAAACCGCGAGGGAAATCGCGCCCGAGCGGCGGCTTTCGGGAATAAGCCGGTTAACGCGCATGTCTCCACCGGCCCGCAGAACGCAGAATATTATCCAGCGCCCATATCATCAAAAATGAAAGTCCCGCCAGCGGGAACACAATGCCGGAGACAATGATTGCGCCCCTTAAAGACGCGCCAATTACCCGATTATCCGGCGTGTTTTGACGGCTGAATGCATGCGGTGGCCTGCCCTTCCACCACATCACCATCCCGGTGGTTACCAGTGTAATAATTGCAAGGCACGGGATCAGCATGAGTATCTGGTTCGCCCGGCCAAAATAATTGCCCATATGCAGCGCCACCCCCCATTCGACCGCCTTGGCGACCGCGCCATAGTGCGCAAAACCGATATCGCCCAATATTTCGCCAGTATACTGGTCGAGTTGCAGCGTGCGCTGGCCTTCCGGCTGGTCCGGGTATGTCATTGCCATAAACACGCCGGTGGGTCCTGCGGGCAGCGAAAGCCGGTAGGCGTCTTTCATGCCCTGCGCTGCCAGAATATCCGCTGCCGCATCGATGGAAAGCGGTGCCTGGACATCCGGTTCGGAAACGGGCATCGGTGCCTGCTGCAATGTCCACGGCGCATCATGCATCGCATGCGAAACGGTCTCCGCGCCAAGCGACCGTTTAGCGCCTTCCGGATAGCCAAGCCCCAGTGAATTGCTGATGGGGGTTAGCCATTTACCGCCCCATACGGTTGCCCATGGCAGGCCGCTTATCACCAGAAACACAATCAGCAGCATCGTATAGAGACCAGTGACTTTATGTATGTCTTTCCAGAAATTTCGTCCCTTCAGGGAAAAACGCGGCCACCACACACCCTGCCGTACGCGCGATCGTGGGAACCAGAGATACAGACCGGTCGCCACCATTACCAGCGACCAGCAGGCGGCAAGCTCCACCACCGCGTCGCCCGCATCGCCAAGCATCAGCGAACCGTGCATGACATCTGAAAACCCCACCAGCGTCTGCGTATAGACAAACGAACCGAGCACTCTGGCCGTTGGCGGGTCAATGAATACGCGGATTTCCTCATCCGCAGCGGTGGTGACAAATAATTCCACCGTGTGATCTTCATTGACGGGCATATAGATGCGCGTCACCTTGGCGCCGGGAAACGCGCTCACGGCCGCCTGCATAAATGCGCTTAACGGCTTTGACGGCGCGGCGCTCGTTGCATACCGCAGCTCCGGGTAAATCAGATCGTTGATTTCATCGTTGAACAGGTAAATCATCCCCGTCAGCGAAAGAATGACCAGAAACGGCGCCACCACCAGTCCGGCGTAAAAATGCCATCGCCAGATGACGCTATAGTGCCGGGCGTTCGTGCGAGGCGCCGTTTCCATTTTCACCTCCCTTAAAACTTGACGCTGTATGTCAGATCAAAGGTGCGCGGCGTGCCAAGAAAGACCTGCCCGGAATTATAGGCAGACCAGTCGGCGTAAAATTCATCCGTAAGATTGCGCCCGCGCAAAGTAAGCGCGCCCTTACCCGCCGGATAGGAAATCGAGGCGTCCAGCAGCGTATGCCCGTCCACCTTTATCGTGTTGGCGGTGTCGGTATAGAAATTCCCGGCGTGGCGCACGCCAGCGCCCAGGGTCAGCGGAATTTCCTCCAGCGTATAGGACGTATCCGCGTTAAAGGTATGGTCCGGCACGTTAGAGGGCCGGTTGCCTTTCTGGCTGACGCCTGCGGCGTCGCGCAGATCGGTAAATTTGGCTCTCTGAACGCTGGCGTTCGCGCCGACTTTCCAGTGTTGCGTCACGTCCACCGACACGTCGAATTCCACGCCGCGGGAGCGTTGACTGCCGCCCTGTATCGTCAGTGACGGATTGGCCGGGTCGCGTGTCAGAATATCATCCTGCTCCACATGATAAACCGATACGGTGGCAACCGCGCGATCATTCAGAAAATAGGATTTTATCCCGGCTTCAACGGACTGCCCGAAAGAAAGATCGAATACGGCGCGCGCGGTGTTACTGAGCAGCAGTGTCGTGACCGGTACTGTTCCCCGATTATATTGCGCGAACAAAGCGGTGTTTTTAGTCGCGTCATAAACCGTGCCGACCCGCCAGGAGACGCTGTCGTAATCCCGCCCGAAATTGTTGGTGACGCTGGTGTTCAGATTGTCGATCTGCCGCTTCAGCTCGATGCTTTCATAGCGCAACCCCGCCAGCCCCAGCCATTGCGGCGTGAAATTGAGCGCATTTTCGCCAAACACAGCGATCGTCTCCAGATCGCTGTCAAAATCCTGCCGTGTAGCAAAGTTGGCGGCAATATCAACCGGAAAGCTGCCCCGCACCGGATTGAACGGGTTAACAGCCGACGTCTCGCCAAACCGCCGGTTGGACCCAAAATCTGTATTGACATATTCCACGCCGGTGGAAAACCGGTTATGCATGCCGCCGATGGTGCCGTCATACTTGGCCATCACCCGGTCCGACCAGAATTCGTGGTCATGGGAAATCAGCGTGGTCTCGCGATTAAGAAGGCCGGTGGCGGCGCTGAACGTATAATCCTCGGAATTGGCCCAGAACCTGTCCGCCGTAAAAAAACTGAGTTCGTTGTTGAGGCTCCACGTTTCCGTTAATTTATAATCGATATTTGTGCGCAGCCAATAGGTGTCGGACTCCATCACCCCGTCATTGACGCTGTAATTTCGTTTGCGCATCGATTTATCGATCACCAGCCCGTTAGCTGCGGAAACAATGCTGCTGGGATTTCGCGCGATGGCGGTGGAAATCAGCGGCGTGCCGAAATACGCCGTCTCGTAATTATCCCGGTAATAATCGAATGCGGCCGAAACCGTCAGGCGTCCGGTAAGTTCGGACAGAATGCCAGACGTAAAGCCGAGCGTATCTGAATCCGTATCATCGACATAGCCATCGGATTGCCCGTAGACGAGGCTTGCGTTGACGGCTGTTTTATCGCCAAGGGGCTGATTGAAGCCGGCGCCCGCCCGCACGCTATTGAAACTGCCATAACTCAGCAGCGCGTCCTGCGTCGCTTTACCTGGCCTGGGCTTGCGCGTCACCAGATTGATCGCGCCCGCCAGGGCGCCGGTTCCATTGATGACCGAGGCCGGGCCCTTCAAAACCTCGACCCGCTCGAAAGAATAACTATCGAAATTGCGCGACGATAACAGCGAATCAAATGCGCGAACCCCGTCGATCAGATAGCCCGTAGCCCCTTGGAACCCCCGCATGGTGGTGGTTCCAGGTTCGCCATAATGCGCCGAGGCGCGCACGCCCGGTACGGAATTATAAACTTCAACCAGGTTGCGCAGGCCTTGGTCCTGCATTTCTTCCTGGGTAACAACATCAATCGTCGCCGGGGTTTCAAACGACGTAAGCCCCACATAACTGCCAACTTCGGCTTTCTTATCAAGTTTTACGGGGATTTCTTCCCCTTCAACAACGATGGGGGCCAGAGTGACGCTGTCCTGCGCACGGGCAACGCCTCCGGCAACGAAGCTGGCGCAGATGACGCCAATAGAGAGAGATGATTTTTGCACTGTTAAATCTCCTGCATGAATAGATAAGTGTTTGCAGACGCTCCTGTGGCGTGACTGCATCTACGGATTTAGATCAGGGGGGATTTAAGCGGTGCGCGGCGGGGCGCGAGGGCTCGCATAACTGAATGCGAATAATAACTGACGCCAGTTTTCCGCGCGCCAGCCCGCAACAGCGGGTGCAAACAGCGCCAGAGACAGTATCAGGGCAACGGACCAGACAAACGCAACTACAAATATACAGGCGCCGCAATGGCTGGAAATGTCGGCGCCGCCGCCCGGGCCACGCCTGTCAGGTCCGGCCACATTCATATTCTGGTCGACCAGAATTGTTTCGATCCCGTGCGCGCCGCAAATCGAGATTTCGGACAATTCCGGCGGCATCGTCATGCCCATCGGTATGATTGCCCGCGCGGCGACAAAAGCCGCTACAACCCATCCAAGAAGGGTGCGCCACGGGTTATTTTGACCTATAATGCCAGATACCATGGCATTATTGATAACGCACCTATTGAGGAATTTCTACCGCCATATGGTATCCCAGCTGCTTTATTCCAGATTCTAATGGCTATGCGGCGCAGGGGTTCCCTGAAAACACAGAATTTGAATACACAGAAGGAGAAACAACATGAAACTCGGCATGACGCTTGGCTATTCCGGCGGGACGTTTGAAAATCAGGTGGGGCTGGTGCGCGAGGCGGAAAGTCTGGGCTTTGACAGTGTGTGGACGGCGGAGGCCTGGGGCTCGGATGCGGTGTCGCCCGCGGCCTGGCTGCTGGCCAGCACCACGAAAATCAGGGTTGGCACGGCCATCATGCAGATGTCGGCGCGCACCCCCGCGATGGCGGCGATGACCGCGATGACGCTGACGGCGCTGTCGGGCGGACGGTTTATTCTGGGCATTGGGCCGTCGGGGCCGCAGGTGATCGAAGGCTGGCATGGGGTTCCCTATGGCCGCCCGCTGACCCGCACCCGCGAATATATTGAAATCATCCGCAAGATTCTGGACCGCAAGCAGCCGCTGGAACATAAGGGCTATCACTATCAGATTCCCTTCATGGGCGAAGGCTCCACCGGGCTGGGCAAGCCGCTGAAAAGCATTCTGCATGGCGATCCCGGGCTGCACATCGTCACCGGCGCGATTTCGCCTTCCGGCATTGCGGTGGCCGCCGAAGTGGCGGACGGGTTTATTCCGGTGTTCATGAACCCGGAACGCTTCGATGTGTTCGAGGGCGCCATCAAGGAAGGCTTTGCCAAAGCCGACGGCAAAAAGAACAGGGACAGTTTCACCATCTCGCCCTTCGTCAATGTGATCATCGGCGATGATCTGGAAAAATGCCGCATCCCGGTGAAAAATTTCCTGGCGCTGTATGTTGGCGGCATGGGCGCGCGGGGTAAAAACTTCTATAATGATTACGCGGTTCGTCTGGGCTATGGCGGCGAGGCAAAGATCATTCAGGATCTGTATCTGGATGGCAAAAAAGCCGAGGCCGCCGCAGCCGTGCCCGATAAATTATGCGACGAAATCGCCCTGCTGGGCCCCGCTGACCGGGTGAAAGACCGCTTGCAGGCCTATATCCAGGCTGGCAAAAACAAACATATCACCTCCCTGCTGGCCGCCGGACTGCGCCCGGATAGTATGCGGCTTCTGGCGGAAGAGGTGCTATAGGCTGTTGGCCCTGCAAAGAGAATCGGGAGATGTTTTTTCTCACCACCCACCACACCCCCTCTGTGTCACCCCGGATTTATTCCGGGGTGACACAGAGGGGGATTGAGGCGAGCTTCAACCTAATCACCATTTACTCAAAACAAAAATAGGATCAATTATCGTGAAATCAGTTGAGACCGCGCTGGAGCGGCTGATGTTTGGCAGCCGCTGGTTGCTGGCGCCCCTGTATGTCGGACTGGTGCTGTCGATCATTCTGTTGCTGATCAAATTCGCCAAGGAGTTTTACTTTCTGGCGGGCGGGATCATGACCGCTGAAAGCGGTGATGTCATTATCGGCATCCTGTCGCTGATCGACATTGCCCTGATCGCCAACCTGCTGATCATTATCGTTTATGCCGGTTATGAAAACTTTGTCTCCAAAATGCACACAGGCGATCATGAAGACCGCCCGGACTGGATGGGCCATGTTGATTTCTCCGACCTCAAAATAAAGGTTATCGGCTCGATCGCCGCCATTTCCGCCATTGAACTGCTAAAGGCGTTTATGAACGCGGAGGGATTGACCAACGCCCAGCTTGGCTGGAAAGTCGGCATTCATCTGACCTTTGTTGCATCCGGGGTACTGTTCGCCCTAATGGACCGGCTAAACCCGAAACATATGCATGGAAAGCCTTGAGCCAGAGCCGCGAAAGCACCATATGGGTAAGGCCTGCCCACAATCCGGGATGCATCAGATGTAATTTGTTTTAGGGGAGCCTGGTTCTGCATGGATTCACATAGCATTCCACTGCACCCCGATCAAAATCAGGCAGTTTACCCCGGCTTTATGGTGGAGGCGCATTCCAGCCCTGTTGCCGATATTTTAAGCAATCTGGAAGTATCTGCGGCTTCGGGTCTTGACCAGAATGAGGCTGCCCAGCGCCTGGAGCGTTTTGGCAGAAACCTGCTGTCCGAGAAACGTCCCCGGTCACGCTGGCTGTTGTTTCTGGACCAGTTCAAAAGCTATCTGATTATTGTGCTGCTGTTCGCCGCCATTCTGGCGGGCGTGATTGGCGATATGACCGACGCGCTGGTTATCCTGTTTGTCATTTTACTCAACGCATTTCTGGGCTTTCAGCAGGAACAGCGCGCCGAGAAAAGCCTTTCCGTTCTGAAAAAAATGCTGGCCACCAATTGCCGGGTCCGCCGTGGCGGCGTGGCGATGGAGGTGCCTGCGGAAGAACTGGTCCCCGGCGATATCGTGCTGCTGGATGCAGGCAGCCGTGTGCCCGCCGATGGCCGGTTGATTCAGGCGACCACCCTCGAAATTGATGAGTCACCCTTTACAGGCGAATCTGTCCCCGTCAGCAAAACGGCGGAAAAAATTTGCGGCGCCAAAACCCCATTGGCCGAACGCGCCAACATGGCGTTCATGAACACCTGCATTACGCGCGGGCGTGGGGAATGTGTGATTACCGCCACGGGCATGCAAACCCAGATCGGCCATATTGCGCAAATGATGGAATCGACCGAGCCATCCATGACGCCGCTACAGATACAATTGGATGCGGTGGGCAGCCGGCTGGCCATGCTTGCGGGTGGTGTTGCCGTGCTGCTGCTGGTGTGGGGCGTGGCGCGGGGCGAGCCGTTGATGGAAACCCTGCTGACCGCCGTGGCGCTTGCGGTTGCCGCCATTCCCGAGGGCCTGCCCGCCGTTGTGACGGTAACCCTGGCGGTCGGCATGCATTTGATGGCGAAGAACCAGGCCATTGTGAAACAGCTTTCATCCGTTGAGACCCTGGGCTGCACCACCGTAATCTGTTCGGATAAAACCGGCACGCTGACGATGAACCAGATGATGGTGCGGGCATTTTATTTTCAGGACCGGCGCTTTCAGGTCAGCGGCAATGGTTACAAAAATGTGGGGCAGATCAGCGCCAGTGGCGGCGCAGAACCCCTGCCGGACTTTGCCGCACTTCTGAAACCGGCCGCACTGTGTACGGATTGCACTGTATCCGACGGCAAGGTGTCCGGCGACCCGATGGAAGGGGCGCTTGTCGTACTGGCCGCCAAAGCCGGTATCAGTTGCGCCGAATTGCAGATGCAGGTTCCACGCACGGCCGAAGTCCCGTTTGATTCCACGCATAAATTCATGGCGACGTTTCACCGCCAGGGTGATCTGGTGCGGCTATATGTCAAAGGCGCCCCGGAAGTTTTATTTCCCCTGTGCAGCAAATCTCTGGGCGCCGGGGGTGAAGAAGCCCTGGAAACCCAAACAGCAATCGCGGAAGTAGAGCATATGGCGGCGCAGGCCTTGCGGGTTCTGGCTGTGGCGTACCGCGATGTGCCGCTGGCGGAATTTGACATGTGCGGTGATCACATCGCGCTGGTCCGGGACTTGACCCTTGCAGGCATTGTAGGATTGATGGACCCGCCCCGCGAAGAAGCCCGTCAGGCCATTGCGCTGTGCCATCGCGCTGGCATACAGGTAAAAATGATCACCGGCGACCATAAACTCACCGCCGCAGCGATCGCCGCTGAACTTGGCATCACGGGCGAGATCATGACGGGGGCAGAACTGGAAAGCCTGTCCGTTGAACAATTGACCGAACGTCTGGACCATGTCGGAATTTTTGCCCGCGTCGCGCCAGAACACAAGGTCAAGATCGTACAGGCCCTGAAACGCCATAATCATGTGGTGGCCATGACCGGCGATGGCGTCAATGATGCGCCCGCACTTAAAGCTGCCGATATCGGCATCGCCATGGGGATTACTGGCACCGACGTCGCCAAGGAAGCGGCGAAGATGGTGCTGACCAACGACAGTTTCGCCACCATTGTGGAGGCGGTGCACGAAGGCCGACGCATCTATGACAATATCGTCAAATTTTTGCGTTTTCAGGTATCGACCAATGCGGGCGCTATCCTGACGATGCTGCTGGCCCCCTTGTTTGGTTTGCCGGTGCCGTTTACCGCGCTGCAAATTCTGCTGGTTAACATCATCATGGATGGCCCCCCCGCCATGGCGCTGGGGCTTGATCCGGCACGCCCGGACTTGATGGCGGTGCAGCCACGCAGCCCGGATGAGCGCGTTTTATCATGGGGACGTCTTGGGATAATCGGTTTTTACGGGGCGATCATGGCGGCGGGAACGTTAATAATGCTGGCCTATGGGGTAGCGACGGGCGACACGGAACGCGCCACAACACTGGCCTTTACGACCTTTGTTCTGTTCCAGTTCTGCAATGCTTTCAATGTGCGGTCCGAGACCTGCTCGGCGTTCGCACACAATTTCTTCAGCAACTGGCAATTGTGGGCGGCCCTGGTAACGGTTGTCAGCCTTCTGGTTCTGGTGGTCAACTGGCCGCTGGCGCAAGAGATTTTTCATATGCGCCCGCTGAGTTGGCTTGACTGGGTACTGGCGACGTCCATCGCGCTGTCCGTGCTGCTGATCGAAGAAGCCCGTAAATTGCTCTATGCTGTCTGGCGCCGCAATGCGCATACCAGATAATATTTACCACAATAGAAGGCATTAAAATATGAGCCGTCCGACAAAGAGAGATGTTGAGAAAAATTACCCGCTGCCCGATTTCATTGCAAAACTGCGCCGCCTCGCGGACGCGCTGGAGCAGGGCGAAAAGTTTGAAATCCAGATTGCGGGGGAAAGAATTTATGTTCCCATCCGCGCCATCTGCACTATCGAGCACGAAAAAGGCAAAGATCACGAAGAAATTGAGTTTCAGCTCAAATGGTCAAACGCATAAACCGTGAGGCCACAGATTTAGAGTGCGTCCCGTTTTGACTGAATCACCGCCCCGGCGCCGTCATTGCGAGCCGAAGGCGCGGCAATCCGGAGTCCCATGGGAAAGCCTGAGTTTGTGACTCTGGATTGCCGCGTCGCTGCGCTCCTTGCAATGACGGCGGGGAGAGTACCGATTTAATCTAAAACAGGACGCACTCCAGGGGATAGGCCAGTAGCAAAGGTCTACGGGCTTTTGAACCGCCTGCTCCCTTTGCCGCTGGCCCTTACACCCGATCCGGATGCAGCCGTTTTCATAAAACGGCTGCTATTACTATTCTTTTTTCGCGGCTGGCTTCTTCACCGCTGCTCTTTTCATCGCAGGGCGCTTCATCGCTGCTTTCTTCACGGCGGGTTTCTTTTTAGCAACGGGCTTCTTTGCTGCTACTTTCTTCACCGCAGGCTTCTTCACAGCAGCTTTTTTGGCCGCAGGCTTCTTCACAGCAGCTTTTTTCGCTGCCGGCTTCTTAACCGCAGGCTTCTTTGCTACGGCTTTTTTGGCCGCAGGCTTCTTCACTGCCGGCTTCTTCACCGCAGCCTTCTTCACTGCCGGCTTCTTCACCGCAGCAGCTTTTGTGGTCTTCTTGACGGCCTTTTTTTGGGTCGCCTTCTTGGGTTTGCTCATAGCCATGTTCAATCCTCTCTAGTGTGTGGGACACAGCAACTCTCTGTCCCGGTGAAAAACAAAAGCAGGGTACTCATTCAACCCGGCCCTTTCGGGCCTGCTATCGCCGATCGAAGCATTCACCAACCAAACCCCAATATTAAGATCAAGCACCGGGGTTACAGTTCCTGCCTCCACATCTTCTACCTCTGAAGCTGCACCAGTCTTTTGCGCCAACCGCACCCTGAAGATCCTATTGCCCATCTTCATTTTGCACATCCGGCGCACATCAACGATTCGACCAATGATTCGTAATCTAATTAATCAATCCTTCCGTCAATAAAAATATTCGCAATATACTTTGACTTTGCTTCAGCGTGATCTTCAACACGGTTATTCAGGCAGCCCATGCGCCCTATCCGGACGTATTAACAATTTGTGACCAGTCTCTATAAGCCCATCATCCCGGCATGAAATGGCCATTTACCGGACAGGCCGCGCCACGCTGTGCGGTGCAATAGCGGCACGGCGATTGAACCCGGCAAAACCGTTCTGAAAACTTTTCGTCCGTGTACTGCTCATATCTGCTTGCTCTGGATGTGTTGTGCACAATAGTTGCGTATATTAACTGCGCCATTTACCAATAAACTCTTAACAAACCCCGGGAGAAGCCAGGGTTTTGGCCATTCTCCGGCCATTGCGGCCAGTTTGGCGCTGCACTATTTCAAAGATGACCGGAAGTATGACCGGACAAAAAAGCGCACTATATTGCCAGACGGAAATATACTTTCCGGGGATTACACCGGATCAAACTGTGACGCTGAAAAAGCGCTAGCCGTTCAGTTTCTGCGCTTTTCAGGCGTCCGCAGGCCTCACATCGCAGCTTTCTTTTTTGCGAAATCCGCATTCGCGGTCATCTGCAAAACATCCGGTCCAGCAGAACGGCAAACACCCCCGGCACGCAAAAAACAGAAGTGCGGCTTACAAGCAACACCTATGGAAAAATTTTTATGCGGCGATCAAAAAGGCTGACATGACCTGGACATTAGACGGCTGATTCGCATTTTCGAGTCAGCACGTGTCATGATTTGCTGAGTCGAAATTCACGCTCAACATGCATCCAAGATGCGTTGCAGATCAAAATCCGGGTCACTCATAACCCGAATTTCTGCCGCAGCGCATCATTCAGCATCTGCGGATTGGCTTTTCCGCCAGTGGATTTCATGACCTGGCCGGTAAACCAGCCCAGCAATTTTTCCTTGCCGCTTTTTACCTCGGCCACCTTGTCGGGGTTGGCGGCCATGACGGCGTCAATGGCCGCATCGATCGCGCCGGTGTCGGTTACCTGACGCAGCCCGCGTTCCGCAACAATCTTTTCAGGCGCGTCACCGCTCAAAAACATGATTTCAAACACATCTTTCGCCAACCGGCTGGACAGGGTTTGATCCGCCAGCAGATCCAGCAAACGTCCCAGTGCATCCGCCGAAACGGGAGACGTTTCAATCGTTTTACCCGCTTCATTCAGCGCGCCGAACAGATTGGTGATGACCCAGTTTGCCGCAATCTTGGCATCACGCCCCTTCGCAACCCGTTCAAAAAACTCCGCCGTTTCCCGGTCCGCCACCAGCAGGCTGGCGTCATAGGCGGACAATCCATAGCCGGAAATAAAGCGCGCTTTCTTGGCATCCGGCAGTTCCGGCAAACTTTTGGCGATCTCATCCACCCATGTTTGGGTTAGCTCCAGCGGCAGCAGATCAGGATCGGGGAAGTAGCGGTAATCATGCGATTCCTCTTTCGATCGCATTGAGCGGGTCTCGCCCTTTACCTGATCATACAGCCGGGTTTCCTGGCGGATGGCGCCGCCTTCTTCAAGCACTTCGATCTGCCGGCGGGCTTCATATTCAATGGCCTGGCGGATAAAGCGCATCGAATTGACGTTCTTGATTTCGCAGCGCGTACCCAATGGACCGCCGGGTTTGCGAACGGAAACATTAATGTCCGCGCGCATCGAGCCTTCCTGCATATTGCCGTCGCAGGTGCCGAGATAGCGCAGGATCGTGCGCAGCTTTTCCAGATACAAGGTCGCCTCTTCGGCCGAACGGATATCGGGCTGCGACACAATTTCCATCAGCGCCACGCCCGACCGGTTCAAATCCACATAGGACATGCCGGGATGCTGATCATGCAGGCTTTTGCCCGCGTCCTGTTCCAGATGCAGCCGTTCGATGCGCACAATGCGCGTTCCACCGTCCGGCATATCGACCCGTACTTCGCCACGCCCGACGATGGGAAAAGTGAACTGCGAGATCTGATAGCCCTGCGGCAGATCAGGATAGAAGTAATTTTTGCGATCAAACACAGAACGCAAATTGATCTGCGCTTTCAGGCCAAGCCCGGTGCGCACCGCCTGCGCGACACAGAATTCGTTAATCACCGGCAACATGCCGGGCATGGCGGCATCCACCAGGCTGACATGTTCATTGGGTTCACCGCCGAAATCTGTAGGCGCGCCGGAAAACAGTTTGGCCTTTGAGGAAACCTGGGCATGCACTTCCATGCCGATGATCAGTTCCCAATCACCTGTGGCGCCGGTGATATACCCGCCCTGCTCGCCGTGCCTGGCGTCATAAATTTCCTGTACAGACATAATTAAGTTCTCCACCACGCTTCGGGTCGCGCCGTAAACGCCGCGGCCTCTTCCAAAACGCCCGCCACGCGCAACAATGTCTCTTCATCAAACGCCTTGCCGAGCAATTGCAGGCCCAGCGGCAAGCCATCCTCCGACAACCCGGCCGGAACCGAAATACCCGGAAGCCCCGCCAGATTGGCCGGCACGGTAAACACGTCATTCAAAAACATGCCAATCGGATCCTCATTGCGCGCACCAATGGCGAATGCCGGACTTGGCGTCGCGGGCGTCAGAATGGCGTCCACTTTTTCGAACGCCGCCTTAAAATCATTGGCGATCAGGGTGCGCACCCGCTGCGCGCGCAGATAATAGGCGTCGTAATACCCTGCCGACAGCACATAGGTGCCGATCAGAATACGCCGTTTTACTTCCTCGCCGAAACCTGCGCTGCGCGATTTTTCATATGTATCCGTCAAATCCTTTCCCGCCACGCGCAGGCCAAAGCGCATGCCATCATAGCGCGCCAGATTGGACGACGCTTCCGCCGGGGCCACAATATAATAGGCGGGTAAAGCATATCTGGTGTGCGGCAGGCTGATTTCAACGATCTCGGCGCCCGCATCGCGCAACCAATTTGCGCCCTTGCTCCACATCGCCTCGATGCCCGCAGGCATGCCGTCCACGCGGTATTCCGCCGGGATGCCGATACGCATGCCCTTGATATTGCCGGTCAGCGCCGCTTCATAATCAGGAACCGGGCGGTCCACGCTGGTGCTGTCTTTCGGATCATGCCCGGCCATGACGCCCAGCAGAATAGCCGTATCGCGCACGGTGCGCGCCATCGGCCCCGCCTGATCCAGCGAGGATGCAAAGGCCACAATGCCCCAGCGCGAACAGCGGCCATAGGTTGGCTTCAGCCCGACAATGCCGGTAAAGGCGGCAGGCTGGCGGATGGAACCACCGGTATCCGTGCCGGTCGCCGCCACGCACAGATGCGCCGCAATCGCCGCCGATGATCCGCCGCTGGAACCACCCGGCACCAGCCTGGCGGTGTCGCCGCTGCGCCGCCAGGGATTGATCACCGGGCCGTAATAACTCGTCTCGTTGGAGGATCCCATGGCGAATTCATCCAGATTGAGCTTGCCCAGCATCACCGCACCTTCACGCCACAGATTGGCGGTGACTGTTGATTCATAGGCTGGCTTAAACCCATCCAGAATATGACTGGCGGCGGTGCTCAGCACATCTTTGGTGCAGAATAAATCCTTGATGCCCAGCGGTATGCCTTCCAGCGCCCCTGCCTTGCCCGATGCGATACGGCTATCCGACATGCGCGCCATCTCGCGCGCCCGCTCCGGCGTTTCGGTGATATAGCAATTCAGCACCCGCGCCGCCGCCATCGCCGCCAGATAGGCGCCGGTCAATTCCAGCGCGCTGAATTTTTTGGCGCGCAGCCCGTCGCGGGCCTGGGCCAGGCTTAGTTCCGTTAAATCCGTCATGCGCGGTTCCTACTCGACAATCTTTGGCACGACGAAAAAGCCATGCTCGGCCAGCGGCGCATTGGCAAGCACCGCTTCCTGGATATGGCCGTCGGTGACACTATCGGGACGCTGTTTCAGGGTGGTTTCAACGGCGCTGGTCATCGGCTCGACTGCGCTCGTATCCACCTCGTTCAATTGCTCGGCCCAGCCGAGAATCACATTCAGTTCATGCGCCATGGGCGCCAGCCTCTCATCGGCAATCGCAAGCCGCGCCAGCTTTGCAATGCGCCGGACCGTATCTGTATTTACGCTCATAATTACCCTGTTTAGTTCTATCTACTAATGGCGCAAGAGTGTATTTGATAGAATTCCCTCATCGTCATTGCGAGCGAAGCGTGGCAATCCAGGGGCCACAAACACAGGCCTTTGCGTGAGACTCTGGATCGCCACGCCGCTTCGCGGCTCGCGATGACGACGGGGTTGGGTGCTTCAATCAGTAACGACCAACTTGCTGGCCGGAACCTATCACGCCCGCCCCACCTGCGAAAGGAGGTTTGACAGCGCCGGGTCAATACCGATACTACCCAAATGCCTCTTTTACCGGACATTCTCACATTGAAAGCCGAACTTGGCCCCGCGCAGCGCCTGCTGGGCATGGATGTGGGCGAAAAAACCATTGGTCTGGCCCTGTCCGATCTGGGCCACATGATCGCCACGCCGATGGAAACCATCCGCCGGGGCAAGTTTTCCGCCGATCTGGAAAAACTCGCCGCCATCATTGCCGCACAGAATGTGGGCGGCCTGATTATCGGCCTGCCCATGAATATGGACGCCAGCGAAGGCCCGCGCGCCCAATCGGTGCGGCAATTCGCCCGTAATCTGCTCAAGCGCTTTTCCCTGCCCATCGTGTTGTGGGATGAGCGCCTGTCCACGATGGCTGTCACCCGCGTGCTGATCGACGCCGACGCCAGCCGCGCCCGGCGCGCCGAACTGGTCGACAAAATGGCCGCCGCCTATATTCTGCAAGGGGCGCTGGACCGGATGGCGCGGGGGTGAAGATGGACAATGCATTAATTGCAATGGCGCGGCGCTTTGGTATGAACGCCCTGCATATGCTGCGCTGTTTTATTGCGCATCATTGTCTGACCAGCGCCGCATCGCTCAGCTTTACCAGTCTGCTGGCGATTGTGCCGCTGGCGGCGATTGGGATAGCTATTTTATCCGCCTTTCCGGTTTTTGAAGGTGTGGGAGATACGCTCACGGGATTTGTCCTCAAAAATTTTACCCCAAACGCCAATGCCGCCATTCAGGAAACATTCCGCAATTTTGTCGTTAATGCCGGCAATCTGACGGGATTTGGTATCCTGTTTCTGATCTTCACATCGAGCATGCTGCTGTATGAAGTGGAAATCACTTTCTGTGAGATATGGCAGGTTCAGGAAAAGCGCACATTGATAGCGCGCATCACCATTTTCTGGACGTTCATGTCGTTGGGTCCAATTTTACTTGGGCTGGGTCTTTCAGTTTCCGCACCCTGGTTCGCCAGCGTCCTGACAGGCGATGGCGCGGCGGCGCAGTCGATTGACCTGCTGGCGTATTTGCTGCCCGTCACATTGGAAATTGCCGGGTTTGGTTTGCTGTATATGGCGCTGCCGAATGTGCGGGTCAGAATTAGCCATGCGTTGATGGGCGGTGTCATTGCAGGACTGTTATTCGAGGTGCTGAAATTTGGGTTTGGCGTCTATATCCGGAATTTTGCGGCTTATGACGCGATCTACGGCGCGCTGTCGGCGCTGCCGGTATTTCTGATCTGGACCTATCTGTCCTGGGCGGTGATATTGTTTGGCGGCGTTGTGACCGCCGAGCTGCCGAAACTGCGAGACGCGAAATGATCATTCGTGACGCCACGGCGCAAGATCTTCCCGGTATTCTCGCTATCCATGACGACGTGATCGCCACAAGGGGGAAGGGATCAAGAGGCGGAGCGACCTGATCAATGATTTGCAACAGCAAGGCCAGGCGCTTCAATCTGATCAGAAAACACTCTGATCATTCCTGCATGATCAGGTCAGGGCCGGATTTTGGCGCGGCGCCCTGGGCGCGCCTGAGTTCGATCTGCTCGCGGGTCAACTGAAACCCGATGAGGATTTCAAAACCCAGGCCGTCCTTGCCTTCGGGCACGGTAAATTCGATGTCATCATATTCCTGGGCAAAGAAAGTCTCGGCCTTGCCGGACTTGAATTTGACTGTACCCTTGCGGAGATCCTTGCTGATTACCTCACCATCGGGGTTTAACAGCGCCACGAAATAGGGATATTCATATTCGTTGGAAGACGCCGCTGGCCCGGTCCTGGCCCGCGCCTCAAAGCGAATGGTTGCAGTCATCTCGCCTTCCTTCAATTCGCATTCACGCAGATGGGCGCGCATGAATTCCAGTTCATAGGCGGTATTAGCCTCATCACGCCCCGCCCCATCGCCGAACACCCGCAAGACCGACGCATCCGACAGGACGCCCACAACCGGGCACACCAGAGCCGCTTTATTTAAGTCATTATCAGAGCTGCAGGCTGCGGGCAGCAGCAAAAGCGCGCCAAGCAGCGCAACGCGGGAAGTCACATGCATATATTCAAACTATCACTTATCAGCCGATATTATAGCGTCGCTGTGCGGCCACCCTTCGTCTAAAGCCTGTTATGGGTGCCGTCACACATCGGGGCCTTGCCGGTTTTCTTACAGGCGCAGAAAAACACCTTGCGGTCTGCCTCGGCCTTATAGGCTACCGGTGTAAAGCTGCTGCCCTTATGGGCCCCGTCACAGAAGGGCTGCGTTGCAGACTTGCCGCAGGCGCACCAGAAATAATTCTTGCCAGCAACCACATCAACGGCAATAGGTTGCTTTCCGGCGATTACAGGCTCTTCCATGGCGAACTCCTTCAGACTCTTGTATGGTCGGGGCTTGAGGGCAGTCTAATGGCAAATGTTGAATGAAGCAAATGGCCAAACCGGCTTTGACACTTTATCTGGCGGCGCCGCGCGGGTTTTGCGCAGGCGTTGACCGGGCGATCCAGATCGTCGAAAAGGCGCTGCTGAAATATGGCGCGCCGGTATATGTGCGTCATGAAATTGTGCACAACCGGCATGTCGTGCAAAACCTGGAGGCGCGCGGCGCCATATTCGTTGATGAACTTGACCTGGTGGCGGCGGGCCGCCCGGTGGTGTTTTCGGCGCATGGCGTGCCAAAATCCGTTCCCGAGATGGCGCAAATGCAGGGCCTGTTTTATATTGACGCCACCTGCCCGCTGGTTTCCAAGGTGCATATCGAGGCCCAGCGCCATCATGGCATGGGCAGCGAAATCGTGCTGATTGGTCATGCAGGACATCCCGAAGTTATTGGCACAATGGGGCAGTTGCCCGCAGGCGCCGTAACCCTGCTGGAGACGGTTGCCGATGCGGAGCGGTTTCAGCCGCGCGATCCGGCGCGTCTGGCCTATATTACGCAAACCACGCTTTCAGTGGATGACACGGCGGAAATCATATCCGTGTTACGCAAGCGTTTCCCTGATTTGACTGGGCCGCCGCGCGAAGACATCTGCTATGCAACCAGCAACCGTCAGGCGGCGGTAAAGGCGATTGCGGCGCGTTGCGACGCCCTGCTGGTTTTGGGGGCGCCCAATTCTTCAAACTCCATGCGCCTGGTCGAGGTGGCGGCGCGGGCAGGATGTAAAAGAGCGTTACTCGTGCAGAACGCCAGCGAGCTTGATATTGCCAGCTTTGACGGCATACGCACCCTTGGTGTAACTGCGGGGGCGTCCGCGCCGGAAATTCTGGTGCAGCAGGTGCTGGCCGCCTTTGCCGTACATTATGATACGCACATTGAAGAAGTAGCCGTGACCGTTGAGGATATAGAATTCAAACTGCCCCGCACATTGCTTGAATAGGCAGGGCTGAGGAAACGCACATGGCGGTTTACACAGAAGTCTCTGACGAAGAACTGGAGGCGTTTATCGCCGAATATGATATTGGCGAAGTGACATCCTGCAAGGGGATTGCTGAAGGGGTTGAAAACAGCAATTTTCTGCTTCGCACGGATGGGGGGGGTGGCAATTATATCCTGACCCTGTACGAAAAGCGGGTTACGCCTGCCGACCTGCCCTATTTTATCGGTCTGATGGAATATCTTGCGGGGGGTGGTATTTCCTGCCCGCTGCCCGTGCATGCACGTGATGGGCAGGCGCTGCGCACCCTTGCCGGCCGCCCTGCTGCGATTGTGACATTTCTGGATGGCATGTCGGTGCGCCGGCCGCGGCCGCAGCATTGCGCCGGTCTTGGCGAGGGTTTGGCGCGTTTACATCTTGCCGGCCGGAATTTCCCGATGCAGCGCGCCAATGCCTTGTCGGTGCAGCATTGGCGGCCGCTTTATATGCGTTGCGCCGGGCGCGCGGACAGTTTTTACGCCGGGCTGCGTATGGAACTGGATACGGAACTGCAGCATATGGAAAAACACTGGCCGGAAAATTTACCGGCTGGCATTATTCACGCCGACGCCTTTCCTGATAATGTTTTTTTCCTGCATGACAAACTAAGCGGATTTATTGATTTTTATTTCGCCTGCAATGACGCCCTTGCCTATGATATCGCCATCTGCCTGAATGCCTGGTGTTTTGAGGCCGATGGCGCCTTCAATGTCACCAAGGCGCGTCTGATGCTGGCCGCCTATCAGGCGGTTCGTCCGCTTACACCAGCCGAGATGGCGGCGCTGCCGCTGCTGGCGCGCGGGTCTGCGCTGCGTTTTTTGCTGACGCGCCTGCATGACTGGCTGTTTCCTGTGGATGGCGCATTGGTAAAACCGAAAGATCCGCTTGAATATCTGAACAAGCTGCGTTTTCACCGCGACATATCGGGCCCAGGCGCCTACGGGATTGATGCATGAGCAATGTGCATCGCGACCGTGTGGATATTTATACCGATGGCGCCTGTTCGGGTAATCCCGGGCCTGGCGGCTGGGGGGCGCTGCTGGTCCATGACGGGGTGGAAAAAACCATCTGCGGCGGTGAAAAAGAAACCACCAATAACCGCATGGAGATGACGGCGGCGATTGAAGCGCTGAAGGCGTTAAAACGGCCGTGCAATATTCATCTGTATACGGATTCATCCTATCTGCGGGACGGCATCACCAAATGGATTCATGGCTGGAAAAAAAATGGCTGGCGCACCGCCGATAAAAAGCCCGTCAAAAATCAGGATTTATGGCTGGAACTGGAAAGCCAGCTAGAACGTCAGCAGGTGACGTGGCACTGGGTGAGAGGCCATGCCGGCCATACAGAAAATGAGCGCGCCGACGCCCTGGCCAATCAGGGCATGGCGCCATTCAAACGTTAGCACAGAACAGCGTCAGTGGATTGAATTGCCCACATTTTCTGCGCTCAGCGCCGCGCGCATGCCCGCGAACATGGTTTTGATAATGTCGCCCTCATAACGGACCGAGCGGCCATTTCCGCTAAAACGGGCCCAGACATCCGTCACCAGAACCAGCGAGCAATTGCATGCGCCCAGCGTCCAGTATTTGTCTACGGCTGTTGTCAGGAAGTCCCTGAAGGGCAACGGGTTCCCCTCTTTTATCAGCGCTTCATAAGCCTGATCGCATTCCTGCAGGGTGCTTTGCGTATTCTTATAGGCGTTACGCAACCGTGTCAGGATATCCTTCCGGAACATCATCAGGCTTTCGCGTTCTGATCCGACCATCTTGCGGATATCTATCGGAACAGAATCATCTGACTGCAGGAATGAAAGCAGTTCGGCAATTCTGGGCCGGATGTGCTGCAACTGATACTGATAGTAGGAAACGCCCTTCCACGCGCCGAACACTTCCGGGATCGCGGCGGCTTCGATGCGGAACGCCGCGATAAAGGCGGTTGCGTCAGTGGAATCCGGATCCCATATGCCATCGATAAAGGATTGCGTGCGCTTTTCCGCCTCGACCGGTGCAAGGCCTGCATAGGCGCGTGAAACAATTGGCCGCACCCGTTGTTCGATGACCTGGCGGACTTCCGCTTCTTCTTCTTTCGCGACGTCCAGATAATGCTCATCAATGGACATTTTTTTATCCGCAAGTACTGATTTGAGCAGAAACGGATCAAATGACGGCACCTCCTCCAGAACGCGCAGCAACGCCAGATCATTCGCATGCGCCGCTGCATCGGCGATATTAATGCCGCAATGATGTTTCATCATTTCAGCAAATTTCGGCTGTCCCATGAAAATGGCGTGACCGCCCAGATCGGGTTCGTTATGCACCTTTGGCACAAAAATCGCCGTTTGAATTGGGCGGCCGAGCGAACTTTTCGAACCCGCAGGGCCGGAACGCACCCGCATGTCCCTGGGTAATTTATCGATGGCGAAACTGGGCTGCTTGAAGATGATGACCTGGTTCAGCTCTTCGCTCTGAAACATGCGCTCTGCCGGCTGAAGCTCACGCGAAATATCCAGTATCCGGAACGAAACCGCCGAACTTGCCTGTAAAATATTTTCAAGAGGAACTGACACTCGCGCCGCCTTCCAATAAGGGTAGGCGCACATAATAGAAAAAGATTGTTAGCAAATTCTGAATATCACCCGGTTAGATAAAAAACCTAACCGGGTGAAAAAAGCAGGAATATGCTTATAGTTGTGACAACATGGTGTCCGCGCCGCTTTTTACAGCGCCGGCCGGAGCATCTTCGATGTTCAACTGTTTAACAACGCCATCGACCACCAGCATGGAATAACGCCTGGAACGTACGCCCAGCCCCATTTTGGACAGGTCGAGGTCAAGCCCCAGCGCCTTGCTGAAAGCCGCGCTGCCATCACCCACCATCAGCACCTTATCGCCGACATTGCGGTCCTTGCCCCAGGCGCCCATGACGAAAGCGTCATTGACCGACAGGCAGGCAATAGTGTCAACACCCCTGGCTTTGATCTCACTGGATTTTTCAACAAATCCGGGGAGATGCTGGTTGGAGCAGGTGGGCGTAAACGCACCCGGAACCGCGAATAGCACCACTTTCTTGCCACCGAACAATTCTGCGGTTGTAATCGGCGCTGGTCCTTTTTCGGTCATATGCATCAGAGTAGCTTCAGGTATCTTGTCACCTACTTGGATGGTCATCTTCTGTCTCCCTTGTTGTGATCTGGAATTATTCGCAGCAGTCTACTCTGTTCATGCCTATTCCGCCAGTTTCACCTGCTTTTCAACAGCAATTTCTCCATCCACCAGGGTCAGGGTAATGATTTGGCCAATGACCGGCTGGGCAGGATCAAGCTGTGTTACAGCCAGACTGAAAGCCGCCTGATGCCTGCCGCTTAAATAACTGACCTGAGGCGCCGAAAAAAGCAGATCGGCCGGACCGTCGGCAAACAGATCCGGTATGTTAAAACCCTGACTAGCCTCGGCCTTTACCAGCAAAATAGTTTGCGCCCCATTTTTCTGCACATAGGCAGCGCCAATGCGGGGCTGGCTATGTGCATCCTGTTGCCGGGGAACCCGGGCCAGCGCCGCCTGCAAAGCATCCTGATCTGGCGTGGCGCTGGACGAACCTGGCGGCAGGCTCAGGTGAAGCGTGGCCTGTTCCGGCACACAGATGTCCCTGCACACGGCATAGTCCACCTGTATTTCCAGTTTTACCGGTTTCGCGGCATCGTGCGGCTGAACATAAAACGGAAATATCACCGGGCCGTCATAGCCATAGGATTCCTGCCCCTGAAGGTGCAGGCGTTTTGGCGCGGGCCATTTGATTTGCGGTGGATCTGTATTGTCATGCGCGCGGAATGTAAAAACCGGCGGCAGACCGCTTTCACCCGGCGAACGCCAATAGGTTTTCCAGCCCTGGCGCGGTTCAATCCGTACACCGAGCAATATTGCGCGGCCATCCCCCAATGCGGCTGATGCGCCAAGCAGTTCGATATGCGAATAATTGGGTGTGGCCATTGCCCTGAAAGACGCCAACGCCGCACAAAACGCCAAACCAATTATAAATGGCATAAAACGCATATCAGAACGCACCGCTCAAAGCGGCAGTTCCAGTTCCAGCATATCACGCGCCGGGATGGCGGCATCGCCTGGCGCAATCGCGCCATGAATTTCTTTCAAATATTTTGCAAGCCTGCCTGTCTGCACCCCGGTAATCACAAAGCCGCGTTTTTGAAAAAAACCGGCAGCCCGGAGATTATTGTTACCGGCGAGCACCGCCAGCTTTCTACAGCCCTCTGAACGTGCAAAATCAATCACCGCCTGCAAAAGCGCGCCGCCGCACCCCTGCCCTGCATGCAGACTATCCAGACAGGCCAACTGGCAGCGATCCCCGTCAATCACAAAGCTGGCGAGCCCTGCCAATCCGTCCGCATTCCTGGCCGTAAAACCTGGCAGCACACATGCATCAAGCACCCCGGTATGGACTGGCGTCTGCACCGTACCGAAGCGGGCCTGCATGAACCGCGCAACTGCTTCGCCGTCCGTCTGTTTGATGCGCGCCAGATGCAGCTGCGCACCACTCAGTTCACGCAGAATCTCTGCGCGGTTGCCATCAAGTTCCGGCGGCGCGCCACGGGTGGACGGGTCGGGAAACGCCGAAAGCTTGATGGGATTTCCCGCCATGTGCAATGTGCCCGCCACCGTATCCTGCGCGGTCACGACCATATTGCGCACCTTGATCTGCGGGTCGGCAAGAATTTGCGCCACATTGTTAATCGGCCCCGCCGGAACGCCGCGTTCGTGCAATTGCGTCAGCCAATGCGCCACGGATGCTTTGCCCAATGCTGTCTCAAAACATTGTTTCAGCGCCTCGACATTTTTATTGCGCAATGGGCCGCTGATAAAACGCGGATCATGCTGCAATTCCGGCAGGCCAAGCGCGTCCAGCGCCAGGTGGAACAGTTTGTCATTGCCCGCAGCAATAATCACATAGCCGTCCTGGGCCGCATAGGCTTCGAACGGCGTGATCGAGGGATGGCGCGCGCCAAGCGGCGCCGGAATTTCGCCGGTAGTGAAATACCGCACGATGGCGTTTTCCAGAATTGCCAACTGGCAATCCAGCATCGAGACGTCAACCTTGAGGCCCCTGCCGGTTTCAGACCGGTGGTGCAATGCCGACAGAATGCCAATCGAGGTGAACAGGCCCGCTGTAATGTCGCCGATCGAACTGCCGACGCGGGTGGGTGGACCGCCGGGATAGCCGGTCAGGCTCATAATACCGCCCATGCCCTGCACCACCATGTCATAGGCCGGACGGTCCGAATAAGGGCCGGTATGGCCAAAACCGCTCGTGGCGGCATAGATCAGATGGGGATAGCGCGCCTGCAACACCTCCCAGCCATAGCCCAGCTTTTCCATGGTTCCCGCGCGGTAATTTTCGACCAGCACGTCAGCATGATCCAGCAATTGCTCGAAAATCGCACGATCCGCTGGCGCCTTCAGATCCAGCGCAATGGAACGTTTTCCCCGGTTAAGCGACATGAAGTAGGCCGAGCGATCCCCAATGAATGGTCCAAAGGCGCGCGCGTCGTCACCACCAACAGGCGTTTCAACCTTGGTGACGGCAGCCCCCAGATCCAGCAGGGTCATGGTGCAATAAGGGCCCGCCAGCACCCGTGAAAGGTCGACTATCCTGATACCATTCAATGGTCCGCTATGAGGCCCTGACTTTGGCATGGCGCTGCTTTCCTGAGTTGTTTGTGACATGCTGTTCAGGCTTTCTGATCCGGGTCCGGTTCCAGGCGCAACGCATCCATTGTTTTGCCCTGCTTTTCCTGTTCACGGCGGACGGCGTCGCGGACCTGTCTGGTCAGCCCGAATTTTATGCGGTTCTGGCTGGCTGTTTTAAGTCCTGCCTGCTTTGCGCGCTGTTTACGCGCTTTATTAAGATTGACGATCTCGGTCATGGAGACATTATCCACGTTGCTGTATGTTTTTGCCAGAATAATAAGGAATAGATTCGCCATATGCGGCAAGTACGCAAGTTCAAACGTCCAGCGTCCCGTTTCAGGAAGATTGCAATCGGCATAGCAGCCGTGCTGGCCGGCCTGGTTGCGGCTGCGCTGATATTACCGGGATATATTGACTGGAACCGCTTCAGGGATGAAATTGAGCATCAGGCCAGCGCCATTACGGGCCGGCAGGTTCGCATTGAAGGCGCAATCGGTTTCAGCATGCTGCCGCGTCCGGCACTGTCCCTGGAAAATGCGACACTGGCAAACAGCGTGGGAGCAACAGCGCCTGTCATGCTCAGCCTGGAACGGCTGGAGGCGCAGCTTGGCATGCTGGCGCTCCTTTCCGGGAAAATTCAGGTGGCCAATTTCCGGCTGATTGCGCCGGTGCTGAATCTGGAAACATTGCCGGATGGCACCCACAATTGGGCATGGCAAACAGACACGCAAAACCGCCCTCCGGGGATCAGGTTTGACAATGTGCTGGTTGAACGTGGCAGTCTGCGGTATCGCAACCATGTTTCCGGGAATGATATTGTTACAAGGGAAATGGATTTACAGCTTTCGGCGGGATCCCTGCAGGGGCCATTTACCGCGAAGGGATCCTTGCGGCTGCAGGATGTGGCGATCCGTATTGATGCGGCGCTTGGGAGTTTTGCGCCGGGAAGAACAACCTCACTTACCATAAAATCCGTGCTGCCCGGCGGTACAGCCATCGATTTTACCGGCGGCATGACGGCAGATGGCGGCGTTACAGGAAGCCTGAATAGTCAGGGTACGGATTTAACCGGCCTGATTGCTTCCGTTGCCCGACTGGGCGCGCCTGCCTTATCCGGTGTCCAGCCTGCAATTTTACGTCATGCCTACCGGATTGAAAGCAGTCTTGCCGTTGCCGCCAATAGCCTGAAATTCGATAAAGTAAAATTGAGCCTTGGCGATAACACGCTAACGGGCAGCGTAGCGGTTGATACGCAGGCGGCCCCAACATTTACAGCCGCATTGAATGCATCCAGCCTTGATCTGGATGCGTTACAGACCGCTGTCGCGCCCGGCGCAGCAACGCAGCCCGCGCCAGAAACCAGCTTCATCATTCCACATGATGTATCTGGCGTCCTGCGCTTTACCGGCAATGCCGTCAGGTTGAGGGGCGGCAATATCCGCGACATCATTTTCGCCGCCACCGTAGCAGATGGCATTGCCACGCTGGATGAGCTTGGCGCGCAATTGCCCGGCAGCACTGCAACACGGATTTCCGGCAAGCTCACGACAGCCAGGGGTCAGCCGCAATTCATTGGCAAAGTTGATCTTCGGTCCGAAAATTTGCGTGGGTTGCTTGGCTGGCTTGGCGTTAAGGCGCCTGATATGCCGGAGCGCAGCCTGAGCCGTGCAGAATTAGCGGCGGAACTTGATCTTTCGCCCGAGCTGGCGCAACTGAATGAAATCGTGGCCGAGATTGATTCATCAAATCTGACCGGCAGCCTGGTCCTTGCGATGCGCGAACGCACCGCGCTGGGAATCGATCTGAACATCGATCAGTTGAATGCAGATAATTATTTTTTGGACAAGAGTGATCCGGTTCAGAATGCAACGCCTACGGATCATAGTACGCTCGATACCGCGCCCGCCCCCATTGCCGGGCCGGCATGGGGCGCCGCCCGCACCCTGATTGACAGCCATGACAGCAATTTCAAATTAACGGTTAAGGCGCTCACCTATCGCGGTGTGCCCATAACCAAATTGCAGGCCGATGGGTCTGTTATTAATGGCGCGCTTGCAATCAACAGTTTCACTGTCGCGGATATGGCTGGAACCGCATTCAGTATTAGTGGCGTGCTGAGTAACCTTGCGACGGCCATGCAGGGGGAAATAAATCTTCGTCTTGCATCAAATGATCCTGGCGGGTTTGCCCGCACCATTGGCGTCACCTTGCCAGTGCCTGGTGCGCAATTGGGAAAATCTTCCGTCGAGGCAAAATTTCTGCTGGCCAATGCAGGCGTTGAAGCCGTGATCAACGCGCTTTTTGGGGAGACCTCATTGCAGCTCTCAGGCGGTGTAAATGGGCTTGCGCCTGGTATGATCGGAGCTGCTGGTGAACAGACAACGTTTCAGGCGCGGCTATCGCTCGCCAGTCCCAGTCTGCGAAAAATTGCCGCCCAGGCCGGACTCGAAATTTTCCCGACGGATGCAGAGGAGGCTGCGGGCCTTGCCTTGAGCGCAGCGCTTGCCCGTACAAACGGGGAAATCAGTATAAGCGCGTTGAACGGCGCCATTGGCACAATCCCCGTGCAGGGGCAGGCCAGCTGGAACACCACAGGACCAAAGCCGGTATTGCGGGCAGAAGTAACCGCAGGCGAAATTCTGCTGGATCATTTTTTGCAGGCCACACAACCAACGGGCGCCGGAATAAAATCCCCAAACCGGCAATTGCCCTGGTCAGGGGCGCCGTTGGAATTGTCATATCTGGATCAGCTTGAAGCGGATGTAAGACTTGATGCTGGACGGTTTTCCGCGCGTGGATATGACATCACCAGGCCATCCATGGTTTTTGAAATTCGCAATAACCAGGCCAGTCTGAAAAAGTTCACCGGCAGCCTGTTTGGAGGTGAAGCCAGCGCCACCGCGAGCCTGCACCGTGGCGTGAGCGTGCCGGAATTTACCGCAGAATGGAATCTGAAAGGCGCAGATATGGAAGCCGCGAGCGCCGCACTGTCTGGCGCCCCGGCAATTACCGGCAGCCTGGATTTTTCCGGCAAGGTAAAGGGGGCGGGCGCCAGCAGTTTTGCGCTGGTCTCAAGCCTTGAAGGGCAAGCCCGGATTACCGCTATTGACGGATTCATCCAGGGCATTGACCTGCCGGCATTCAGCGCCCGGCTTGCCAGCCTGGAACGCGCCGCAGATTTTGTGAAAATTGCAGATAGCGTATTGCAGGGCGGGAATACACCCTACAAACGCATCAGCGTTCCCTTTACGATTTCCGGAGGCGTCGCGCAAAGCAGCAACCCCGTAATCAGCATTGCATCTGTAACGGGAGCGCTGGAGGCCAGCATTGATTTGCCGCGCTACTGGTTGAACGCTGAAGCCAGCCTGACATTAAACGACCATATGAGCGCCCCGCCACTGGGCATTGCCTATATCGGCTCTCTGAACAATCCGGAACGAAGCTTGCGCACAGACAGGCTGGAAAATTATTTCACACAAACCCTGATGTCGAAAAGCCTGGAACGGGTAATCAGCAATAGAAACGCGCAAACGGCGCCTGCTGTTGCCATCCCGCCACCTGCCCCGGCCGTTCCTCAACAGGCGCCGCCACCTCCGGCGCCGCGAGAAGAAGGCACGGCGCGCAAGGTGCTTAATGGTATCCTGAATGGCTTAATAAAGGACAAGCCAAAATGAAACGCCTTCTTGCGGTGCTTTTTTTGATACTGCTGTCTGGCGTAGCGGGTCTCGGTTATCTGGCGGTTCAGTCCATTGAGGACAGCCCGCTTGTTACGGAGCAATCCACCATCGCAAATACAGAACAGGCCAGGCGCGTTAAAAATCTGATGCAGCGTTTTGAAGCAGGGGCCAGGACAAATAAATCCAGGGCAGAGCTTTCGGTAACAGAACAGGATCTGGAAGGCCTGCTGGCGTTTGCCGCGCGTGGCGTACCGAATGCCCGGGCAGACGCACAGATATCGGAGCGAGGATTGGAAGCAAGACTAACCATAGAATTACCTGCAAATCCTATCGGACGATATTTCAATTTAAGTTTCGGTCTATTGCCGTCTGAACAGGGGCTGGTGCTTAGCCATTTCTCACTGGGCGGGGCTTCCCTGCCGCCCGATTTATTATTACCCGTTATCGGATCGGCGCTGGATGCCTTGTTGGGTAACGGTAATGGCGCAAAAATTATTGGCACAGTTCGCGCCGTGCGTTTTTCAGGCAAGGAGATGACGCTGGCCTATGCGTCATATGAAGGCGGTTCAAAAGAGCTGATATCGCGTATTGCCGAAAATGAACAATTGCGTATCGCTGACCCGGAAAGGGTACATATATACTTTGCCCGTTTGCAAGAAATCGCGGCAGAGCTGCGCGGCGGTTATGTATCGTTAACCCGGTATATGGGGCCGGTATTTACGCTTGCTGTAAAACGCAGTGCGGCAGATGGGGGGGATGCCGTCAGCGAAAACAAGGCTGCAATCCTGGCGCTGGCGATTTATTTTGGGGATGACCGCATGTCAAAACTTGCCGGCAATTCAGAGAGGAAATTTTTTTCAGGGTCAAAGTTTGGCAGCCACAATGTCACCATTAAGGGCCGTCATGATCTGGTGCAGCATTATCTGACATCTGCGGGATTACAGCTTGCCGCAGGTGTAGACATTGCCAACGCCATTGGTGAATTCAAGGAAATCGCGGATACATTGCGCGGCGGCAGCGGGTTCAGTTTTTCCGACATTGCCGGTGATCGCGCCGGCGTTGTGCTGGCGGAGCGAGCGGTCAACACGGCAAACGCAAAGCGGATTCAAGAAAAGTTGGCCAATGTCAAAAGCGAGGCCGAGTTTTTTCCCGATATTGCGGGCCTACCCGATAATATAACCCAGACCCAATTCGAAAGCCGTTTCGGCGATGTGGAAAGCCAGCGCTATCTGGATTTGATGGCGGACATTGAACGCCGGATTGCGCAGGTTCCGCTTTATGGAGAAAACTGATGCGGCCTGAACTACCCATCGATATTGAATCTGTTAAGGGCTTTATGGACCCGGATGAAGGCGCCGCGTTGCATGATGCGGCATTTGGTATCGCCGAACGCGGGCCGGTGATGGAAATCGGTTCCTATTGCGGAAAATCCACCGTCTATCTGGGCACCGCCTGCAAGGCGCGTGGTGCACTGTTATATGCGCTGGACCATCATCGCGGGTCGGAGGAAAACCAGCCCGGCTGGGAACATCACGACCCGGACACCTGGGACACCAACGCGGGCGCCATGGATACGATGCCATTCTTTCGGGACACGCTGCGGCGCGCGCAACTGGAAGACACTGTTATTGCGATTGTCACCAAATCAAGGCTGGCGGCGCGGCACTGGAACACACCGCTTTCAATGCTGTTCATCGATGGCGGTCACGCGCTTGAAATGGCGATGATTGATTATCGCGGTTTTGCCCCGCATGTCATGCAGGACGGCATTCTGGCCATTCATGATATTTTTCCCGATCCGAAGGATGGCGGCCAGGCGCCTTACGAAATTTATAAACTGGCGCTGGCGTCAGGACTGTTTGAAAAACTGGCGATGGTAAAATCGCTTGGACTGCTGCGCCGCATCCTCGTCTAACACATCGATGAACAGGCGCGATGCGGGCGTTACACCGCATAATGCGTCTGCCGCCAGCAATACCGCGCCCGCCGTCCATGCTGGCATTTCCTCCGGCCACGGAACATTTTCCACGATCTGGTAGCCCATCCAGTAGGCGCCGCTGTCATGGCGGTATTTATGCACCCAGCTGAACAGTTCCATCGCCCGCACCGGCTGGCCCGAGGTCAGTAGCGTCAGCACCAGCTCGCAGGTTTCCGCAACGGTAATCCAGGGCTCGTCGGAGACACAGCGGCAGCCATGTCCCGTCTCGACAAAAATATTCCATTTGCCGGCAAGCCGCGAAAACGCAGCATCGTCACGCAGTGCGCCAGACAGCACCGGATAGTACCAGTCCATCGAATAGCGTTCTTTCGATTCCCAGGTGCGGTCAAACCGGTGCGGCTTATGGCGCAGCGCATCGCCCAGCCGCGCACGCGCACGCGCCCATTCCCCATAAGGCTCATGCAATTCCCTGGCGATATGAATGGCGCATTCAAGGCTTTTATAAATCGAGGAACAGCCGGTTATCAGCGCATCGTCCGCATCGCGCGAATCCCAGGCCGCCCAGCGGATTTCGCCATGTTCCGATTGCAGGGACAGCACAAAACCCATGGCCGCTGAAACAGCGGGCCACATGCGTACGAGAAAATCCCTGTCCCCGGTAACCAGATAATGATGCCACACGCCCACCGCAATATAGGCGCAGAAATTACTGTCGCGCACCGGCGGCTCGCCAGCCGGGGCATCCCCATCGAACGTGGCTTTTTCAAGGTCGATGGGAACAGACGCGCCCAGTTCGCCCCACCAGGAACCATCCGCCAACTGATTATCCACCAGCCAGTCATAGGCTTTGATGGCCGCATCCCAATGCCCCAGAATGCTGAGGCCCATAGCCGCCTCCACATGGTTCCAGGGATCCACCACCCCGCCATCAAACCACGGAATCGCGCCATCGGCGCGTTGCAGATGTAAAATGCGTGTGGCTGTGCCATCAAAAAAATTTGGCGGAAACTGGCCTTTGGCCAAATATAGTTTTTCCATATCCCTGCTTCCTATAATGTTCTGGCGAAATACATCACGACGCTTTTGCCCATGATCGGGCTGGTTAATTTATCCAGTATGCGGGTCAATAAAGGCCGCTGAAGAATATCCCATTCCAGAAAACGCCGGTATACGCGCACCATACGCGATGTTTCCTTGCGATCCCAGATCATGCATTGCAGCCACCAATAGGGCGAATGCAGCCCGTGCGCCCAATGCCGCCGTGTAAAGCGCAAGCCACGGCGTTCAATATCGCGGCGCAAAACACCGGAACGGAAAATGCGAATATGCCCGCCGGGTGAGTTTGCATAACCGCCGGGGCTGAGTTTCCAGCATATCCATTCGGGCCAGGTGCGCGGCACACTGACGGCCAGCGTACCGCCCGGTTTCAGTACCCGGTACACTTCATCAAGCGCGCTTTGGTAATCGGGAATATGCTCCAGCACTTCTGAACACAGCACCAGATCAAAACAGCCATCCGGAAACGGCAGAGTCAGCGCATTTGCCTGTGCAAAACTGCAATAGCGTTGCGGGTTGGATTCCAGGTCCGGGTTCAGTTCCAACCCGCGCCGCGCCTTGCACAAATCCTCAAAGCCCAGATCGACGCCGACGGCATGCAGCCGTTTGGCAAAGTAAAGCGCATGCAAATGCCGCCCTTCGCCGCAGCCAAGGTCCAGCACGACATCCCCATCGGAAATATCGAGCCGTTCAATTTCGATCGTGCGCATGGCGATCCAGCAACCGGTAATAATATTCTGTGAGATTTCGCGCGCAGAGGGGCCAACTGAATTCACGCACAATGCGTTCGCGGCCCAGTGGACCCAGCATTTCACGTTTGGCCGGATTGCGCAGCAGACCGGCAATGGCGTCCGCCAGCGCATCCGCGTCACCCGCCGGTACAATCACGCCCGCATCCCCCACAACTTCCGGCAGCGCGCCGCCCGTGGTGGCGACCAGCGGCACGCCGCAGGCCATGGCCTCGCCCGCAGGAAAGCCAAAACCTTCATATAATGACGGGCTGACGGCGACGGTGGTTTCGGCATAGAGCCGCCGGATTTCATCATCTGTAATGCCGGTAACGAAGCGCACTTTTGATTTGATGCCCAGTTTATCCAGCAGCCGTTCCGTTGGACCGCTGCGCAGCTTTCCCACCACGACCAGTTCAAGATCGGGAAACTCACGCAGCAATTTACCATAGGCGTGCACCAGATAGACCAGGCCTTTGAGCGCCACATCCGCGCTGGCGGTCGCCATCAGGCGGTTGGGCTTGCGGGCAATTTCCGGCATGGGGCGGAAGGTTTCGCAATCAATGCCTTCAAAAATAATTTCCATCTGTTCGGGGCGCACACCGAACTGCGCCATCAGATCGCGATGGGTGGATTTTGATACGGCGATAATATTGGGCAATTGCCGGGCCACGCGGATTTGCATTTTTACAAAACGATGCCAGCGCCAGGACAGGAATTTATAAAATGGGTTTGTCTGCGCTTCGATCGCCAGTTTGCGGTCCATGGTGATCGGATGATGGATGATGCTGACAACGGGCAGCCCCATGCGCTGCAAATCCAGAAGGCCCGGACAGATGGTCTGGTTATCATGCACCAGATCATAGTCGTGCACCTTGTCCTTCATATAATCGGCCAGGCGCCGGCCAAAGGTATAGATTTCGGGGAAGCCGCCCGACATGTGAATGAAATATTCGGCCCAGTCCACGGAATTTTTCCAGCGCTTCAGAGGCAAGCCGAACGAAGGCCACTTCGCCGCATACAGATCCAGCGAGGGCAGCTTGATCAGCCCCACACGCGGGTCCAGATGCGGATAGGGCGGGCCGGAAATCACATCCACATGATGCCCCATATCCACCAGGGCGCGGCTGAAATGGCGCATATAGACGCCCTGCCCCCCCGTATAGGGATCGCTGCGATAGCTGGGCAATAATATGCGCAACGGCCTGTCCCGATGCGGCAAACCGGTGTTTCGCCCTTGCTTGCGCAGGGTGACGGGAATGGTCTCAATATTCATGGGCTATCCTGTAAAACGGACAAAATTGTTCATATTCGATTCAAAAGCAACCCCCAGCGCACCCTAATTCATGGGGCCAGGGGGAGATTCCGCTATTTCCGGCGGGTTTCCAGCCGGACCCGCCTGATGATGATGCAGCCGCCACAGCCGCCCCTCACGAATAAATATATTGGTTGCAACAAGATAGTGCCCGCCAAGAGCCTCATGGCACAGCACGTAGGCACAGTCCCCCAGCACCACGGGCTTGGGCGCAAGGCAGCGCACATCGGGCGGGGTTGCCCCCTGTAATATCGCGCGGAAGCTTTCCAGAACCGCAATCCGGCCTATAACCGGGTTCCAGCCGGGATGGGTGCAGCTGATCGCCGGGGCATTGGCCCAGATTTCCGCCAGCCCCTTCAGGTCGCGTCCGGCGAAGGCGCGGTAAAAAAACTCATTGGCAAATAGCAGGCTTTGCGTGTCGCTCATATGGTTTCCTCGCAGTCGCTCATCGGGTTATCTCCCGGATAAAGACAGTTTTTCCATCATCACATTACGTTCCGGCCCCAGCGGCGGCCCAAGCAGCGCTGCATTGCGTCCCCGCCCGCGCAACAAATACCGGCCAATGCGCAAAAGAATATCGGGATCCTGCAAAGCCAGGTTCGGGTTTTCCAGCATATGAAAGCCGCGCATCAGGGCGCGCATCACCTTGATATCGCCGCGCGAAACCGGGCGTATGCCATCTTCAAAAAAACGCCGCGCCAGACGCGCGCGCAAACCGGGATGATAGTCCCCGTTGCGCAGGGCGCTGGCGCGGCGAATCGACTGGCTGTCCTGCCTGACCATCAGATCATAATAGGGGCGAATTTCACGGCGCATCATTGTGTTGAACAACATGGCGCGTTCAAATGGATTGCTGCTTTTTGAGCAAATCTCCGCCAGCAGATGCGCCTGCAAAAATCCGGCCGAACAACCCCGGCCATACAACGGATTGCTGCACACCGCACCATCGCCGATGATAAAAAAATTCAGAGCCACAGGATTGCCCTGCGCAGTGAAATGCCGCCAATGGCTTCGCAACCCGCCCATGGCGAATACCGGCGACATCGGTTCCGCGCGGCCCATATCCGTCCAGGGCGCGACACCGGGCAGCAATGCGCAGATATGATCGAAAACCTCCGGCGTGCGAATGGCTTCGCACAATTCCACCTCAATGTCCGGCACCGCCAGGGTCAGGGAAAACCAGCCATTATCGGCACGAAACACGCCATATTTTATATATCCCAGATCGCCCACGGATGGATGATTGCTGCGCGGCGGCTCCTGCATATCCGGACGCAGACGGTAATGCCGGGTAAAATAAAAAATACCTGCCGGCGCGGTTTCTTCCTCCACGATAGCGCCAGATTTTTCGAGCCATGCCGGGCTGCGTGATCCGCGTCCTGAAGCATCTATGGTCAGATCGGCATGCAATTGCTGCAAGCCGGTTTCACTTTCCAGTTCCACACCTGTCACGCAACGTGACGTGGCCTGTGTGTCATATAACAACCCATGCACTTTACGGCCCTGCATGATTTCCACATTGCGCATCGCCGCCACATGCCGGCGCAGCACCAGTTCCAGCGTTATCCGGCGGCCGGAAACAAAACCGAGATCGGCGTCTTCAGGCGCCGGAACATAACTGGCCAGCAAGCCCGGGGGCAATCCATCCCTGAATTCCAGAATACGGCAACCTGCGCTCTGCATATCCGCAAGCAGGCCGGGATAATGATCGCGCAGCAGATTGGTCAATCGCGCAAGAAAAACGTGGCTGTGGCGCATCTGGGCAACGCCGCGCCGCGCCCAACCGGAAAAGGCGGCATCGGGACCGCCGCCGGGCGGCGCATCGTCACGCTCAATGACACGCACATGCCAGCCCAGACCTGCCAATGCCAGCGCCGCTGCAAGGCCGGAAAATCCTGCGCCAATGATAATGGCCTGTTGTGGATGTGAGATGCTTTCCATCAATCGCCTGCTTTTGGAAAAAATACCGCACGTAGCCAGCCCGGCCAGCTATTATCCGCAGTAAATATTTTATCCATGGACGCCTCCCACCGGGTGAAATCTTCCGGGGACAGATGAAACAGGCTGGCGCGGACTTTTATCTCATGATCTGGATCAAGCTGCTTGACCACTTTTGCAGGGTTGCCTGCGGCAACACAGTTGGCCGGCACATCACTTACGACAACCGCGCGCGCGCCAATGATGGCGTTATCACCGATGGTTACGCCCTTGGCGACAAATGCGCCGTCACCAAACCAGACATTATTGCCAACCGTAATGGGCGCACTGGCGCCGATTGATTTTGTGCGGTCATATATATCGTGCCAGTCCGCATCGGTCAGATAGACGCCATAGGCGAACATGCAGTTATCGCCAATCGTGATGCTGCTGGCCGAGGAAAGCCGCACACCGGGACAGATCAGGCAATGATCGCCAATACGGATTTCACCATTGCTGTCTTCGCCACGCCAGACGCACAACTGCACCGGGGCAAAGCGCGCCGACAACAGATGCAGGTTACGGCCCGCAGAAATATTTTCGCCAAAAATACTGACGCTCCATGGGCTGAGTATTTTGTGGCCGGGGCCGATGCTGTCAAATGATGGAACCAGAAAATGCCGCGTCCAGGCATCCGTGAAATACGCCACCAAGCGCTTTAGTAAAAATGGCCGATGTTCTTTGCGCATCTTTTATAGCCGCCATGTGTAAATCAATTTTCTATTGTCTTACACTAAAGCAGCTTTGGTCTGAAAGAAAGCGGGCGGCTTGTTTAAGAGTTAACGGTGTGCCGAACCCCAGTAATTATAGGCCATGATGCGGGGCGTACCGGGTAGATACATGGTCTGCAAGTCACTAATTTTGAATCCGGCGTCCTCAATCAGCTTTGGGATGGCCCGGTTGATGTTGCAGCCGCCGCCAATGGGTTTCCAGAACGGGTTGATCCGGTTCTGCCAGGCGGCAACCGAGGCGTCGGGCGCAATGCCATGTTCGCAAAACAGAAGCTGTCCATCAGGCCGAAGCACCCGCAACATGCCCCGCAACGCCGTCAACGTATCGGGAATGGTGCAAAGGGTGAATGTCGTCACCACGGTATCGACGCTTTTGTCTTCCAGCGGAATATTTTCACCGGGAAGATCGATAAATTCCACCTTGAACGGCGCCTTGCTGACGCGATCCGCAGCCAGGGCGCGCATCTCATCCGAAGGTTCCAGCGCGTACAGCATGTCAACCTTGGCGCCGTCATAATAGGGAATATTATGGCCAGCCCCCGAGCCAATTTCCAGAACGCGGCCACGCGCCAGCGGCACCACTTTGGCGCGCTGGCGCATGATGGGTTTGGCGCCACAGGCGCAGTTGATCAGTTTTGGCAGAAAATACTTTTCATACAGGCCCATAGCCGCATTCCCTGAGTGTTATTGCGTGGTCCAGCCGCCATCAATCACCAGTTCCGCCCCGGTTATGAATGAAGCTTCATCCGAACACAGGAACAGCGAACCATTGGCGATTTCCACCGGCTTGCCAAACCGGCCCATCGGCGTTTTGGAGAAGATATCGTCGATGGCGTCTTTCGGCAGGGTTTTCGCAAGCGGCGTGGCGATGATACCCGGATGCACGGAATTGATGCGGATGCCCTTTGTCGCATATTCCAGCGCCGCCGCCTTCGTCATCAGCCGCACCGCGCCTTTGGAGGCGTGATAGGACAACATGCCCGGGCTGCCAATAATTCCGTAGACGGATGATATATTGACAATTGCGCCGCCGCCAGCCTTCAGCATTTCCGGAATGGCGGTTTTCATGCCGTACCACACACCCGTCTGGTTAACGGCGATGGTTTTATCCCAGCTAGCCTGGGTTTCCGTGGTGACGCCGCCCATCATGCCAATGCCCGCATTGTTCACCAGCGTGGTGAGCTTGCCATACAGGTTCACGGCTTTCTTGACCGCATCGTTCCAGCTTGCCTCGCTGGATACATCCAGATTGGTAAAGGCCGCCTGGCCGCCGCTATTGGTGATGCCAATCGCGTCAGCCACGTCCTTGCCCATTTTTTCCTGGATGTCGCCGATCAGCACTTTCGCGCCCTCAGCGGCGAAGGCGTGCGCATGCGCCTCGCCTATGCCGCTGGCGCCACCGCTGATCAGTACGACTTTTCCTTCCAGTCTTCCGGCCATATGTCTGGTTCCTACTTTTTGAAATAGTTCATGGGGTTGTTGGTGGTCAGCGTTTTGATCTGATCATCCGGCACACCGGATTTACGCAGTGCGGGCAGAATATTGAGCGAAATGTGCGAGAAATTCCAGTTCGGCGATCCCTTCATCATGCCGTCCAGCAGCCCGGTGTCGCGCCCGCGCCAGCAATGCAGCGCATCATGCGACAACATGATGCGGTCAAAGCCAACCCCAAGCAGCCCGATCAGCGACGCCATGCGCATCTTGTCGGAACAGATGGTTTCAATTCCGAAGCGGTCAAAACCAAGCCAGGCGCCGCGTTGCAGAATTTCGAAATAATAGCGCATATCGCCCACACCACAGGAATGACCGATCATCACCTTGTTGAAATCGACGCCTTCTTCCTCAAAAATGTCCAGTGTGTGCGAACCATGCGGATCGAATTCATCATTATGACACAGGATTGGCACGCCGGTTTTACGATGCGCACGCGCAGCGGCGCGCATGCATTTTTCCTCAATTTTGGTAATGCCCTGTCCCTGCGGCGTAACGCCATGAATGCCGCCGGATGCGACCTTGATCAGGCCCGCGCGGATGCCGGTCTTGCCTACGCCTTCCTGAATTTCATGCGTATAAATCTCGGCAATGCCATCAATATCCATCATGCGGAAATGCGGCGGAATGCCCAGCGCGTCATTATACAGACCCGTCGCCACAATCACATTGACGCCGGATTTATCCGAAACCTCTGCGGCAAATTCCACATCGCGGCCCAAATCCATCGGGCAGGGATCAACAATGCTTTTAACTCCAAGCTCCTTGATCTCTTTCATCTTGACCACGGCGCTGGCGACTTCTTTTTTGCGGTCAATATCCTTGGGATCCAGCTCCCAGCCGGGCCAGCCGACCGAAAGATGTTCGTGCACCAGTGTAAATCCCAAATCCTCCGGCTTGATCGTTCCGGTTGCTGAATTAACAGTCATGTCAGACTCCCTGTTGAGCATTGTTCTGTTGAGCATTGTTGCTATTGGGCTCTTTTGATCCCGTTATTACTGCGCGGTCCAGCCGCCATCGATGACCAGTTCCGCGCCGGTGATGAACGAGGCCTCGTCTGTGCATAAAAACAGCGAGCCATAGGCGATTTCTTCGGGTTTTCCGAAACGCGCCATGGGGGTCTTGCTGTGAATGCTTTTGATAAGCCCTTCTACCTCCGGGCCGCCGACTGAAAAGGTTTTGGTCAGGATGGGCGTTTCGATGATGCCCGGATGCACCGAATTAATGCGGATGCCTTTGGTGGCGTATTCCAGCGCCGCCGCCTTGGACATCAGCCGCACCGCGCCTTTGGAAGCGTGATAGGACAACATGTCCGGGCTGCCGATAATTCCGTACACGGAGGATATGTTGACAATTGCGCCGCCGCCCGCCTTCAGCATTTCCGGGATGGCGGCTTTCATGCCATACCACACGCCGGCCTGATTGACGGCGATGGTTTTATCCCAGCTCGCCTGGGTTTCCGTGGTGACGCCGCCCACAATGGCGATGCCTGCATTGTTGATCAGTGTGGTCAGCTTGCCATACAGGTTAACGGCTTTCTTGACGGCGTCGCCCCAGCTTTTTTCGCTGGTGACGTCAAGATTGGTATAGGCCGCCTGGCCGCCGCTATTGGTGATGCCGATAGCATCCGCCACTTCCTGGCCCATTTTATCCTGAATATCACCGATCAGAATTTTCGCGCCTTCGGCGGCGAAAGTGCGCGCATGCGCGGCGCCAATGCCGCTGGCGCCGCCCGTGATCAGTACTACTTTGCCTTCCAGTCTTCCGGCCATGTCTGTTTCCTATTTCTTGAAATAGCTGCGGGGATTATTGGTGGTCAGATTTTTGATTTTTTCCTCCGGCACACCGGCGGCGCGCATTTGCGGCAGGATGTTGCGTGAAATATGGGCGAAATTCCATTTCGGATTACCCTCCAGCATGGCGCTGAACCCGCCACCCGCGCGACCGCGCAGACAATGCACCGCGTCATGCGACAGCATGATGCGGTCATAGCCCACCGCCAGCAGCCCCATCAGGCCCGCCAGGCGCAGCTTGTCAGAGGCAATGGATTCAAGGCCAAAGCGGTCAAAGCCCAGCCAGGCGCCGCGATCCAGAATATCGAAATAATATTTCAGATCGCCCACACCGCAGGCATGCCCGATCAGCACCTTGTTGAAATCGACGCCTTCTTCCGCCATGACGTCCAGCACCTGGCGGCCATAGGGTTCGACCTCGCTATTGTGGCACAGGATCGGCGCGCCGGTGGCCTTTTGCGCTTTTGCAGCGGCCCGCAGGGTCAGCATTTCCGCCTTGCTGATGGCGTTGCTGCTCGCGGTCATGCCGGGAATGCCGCCGGTCGCCACCTTGATGATGCCTGCCTTGATGCCGGTCTTGCCAATGCCATCGGTCAATTCGCGGGTGTAGATTTCAGCGATGGCGTCGGCATTCATCATGCGGAAATGGTGCGGGATACCCAGGGCTTCATTGTACAGCCCGGTGGCGATAATCACCTGCATGCCGCTTCTGGAGGCGCATTCAGCGGCGAATTCCGGATCGCGGCCCAGTTCCATCGGGCATGGATCGACAAAGCTTTTGACGCCCAGTTCCTTGATTTCTTTCAGTTTAACCACCGCGCCCGCGATTTCGTCCTTGCGGTTAAAGTCGTCGGGGTCCAGTTCCCATCCCGGCATGCCCGCCGACAAATGTTCGTGAATCAGCGTAAAACCCAGATCTTCAGCGTTTACTGTGCCCGTAACGGTATTGATCGACATGATACTCCTCCCTGCCAGACTGTTATTATTATTCCGCTCACTAGCTTGCTGCGGATTGGTTTAATTTGCAAATGTTTCTGTTATGACAGTGCAACACAACGGGGAGAGTATGTATGAGCAACGATAAAATGGACGGGATTGAGCGGCAATTTACCGGGATTACCGAGCGCGGGCTGGAGGATTTGCGCAGCCGCATTGGGGTTCGTATCGAGGATACGCTGGAGCCATGGTGCCATGAGGCGACCCGCGACAATATTCGCCATTACGCGCACGGCATCGGCGATGACAATCCGCTATGGTGCGATCCGGCCTATGCGGCAGGCACAGCCCACAAAGGCATTATTGCGCCACCCTCGTTTCTGTTTGCCTGTGACCGCATTATTTCGGGTTATGTCGGCGGCCTGCCTGGTGTGCACGCCATGTGGGCGGGAGCGGATTTCAACTGGCACAAAAATATCCGCCGCAATGATGAATTGCGCACGGAATCCTGGCTGAAGGAACTGATCCCGCATGAAACGCGGTTTTCCGGCATGGCGATACAGCAGATTTATCATGTGAATTTCTATAATCAGGATGGCGATCTGCTATGCGAGGCGGATAGCTGGTGTTTCCGCACCGACCGCGACATTGCCCGCGAACGCGGCACCAAATATGACGCGGTCAAGGCCGCCGCGCCCAAAATATATAGCGATGCGGAACTGGTGGAAATTTACCGCCACTATGCCCAGGAAGAGGTGCGCGGCAAAACGCCGCGCTATTTTGAAGATGTGAAAGTGGGTGACAGGCTGCCCACCATGGTCAAGGGGCCGATGACGGTTACCGGCTTTATCGCCTATGCGCAGGGCTGGGGCGGGCTGTATATCCGCGCCAACAAGCTGAACTGGCAGCAGATTCACAAACATCCGGGCCTTGGCATCAAAAACCGGTTCGGCATTCCCGATTGCCCGGAGCGGGTGCATTGGGAAAGCGAATTCGCCGCAACCGTGGGCGCGCCGGAAGCCTATGATTACGGGCCGGAACGGTTTTCCTGGCTGACGCATCATCTGACCAACTGGATGGGGGATGATGGCTTTTTGCGCCAGGCAAAAGCCCAAATACGGCGTCATAATCCGGTTGGCGATGTGCTGTATATCAACGGCTCGGTCACAGGAAAACGCCAGGTTGGCAACGAAAACATTATCGATATCGAGCAGCGGGCCGAAAACCAGGATGGCGAATTATCAATTTTTGGCACGGCGCAGGTGCGCCTGCCGGACAAAAAGTAATGTCTGGCAGGCGATGTTTTTTTAATCATGACATAAACATTTCATGAAACATTCTTTTTGAATTGGTCGCGCTTTGATCCGGATCCGGCCTGGAAGGGAAAAAATTTGTCCACCATAACCAAACAGAAAATTGAAAACTGGATGTTCGAGCGGGCGTTGCCGCACTGGCATGCGCATGGGGTTGACCGTGCACATGGCGGGTTTATGGAACGGCTGGCGCTTTCGGGCATACCGGATGCTGTAGATTTCAAGCGCATCCGGGTGCAGGCGCGGCAAATATATGTGTTTTCTCATGCGTCCCTGATTGACCTCAACCCCGCGCGCCAAGCCAGATGGCAGGATGCAGCGGCGCAGGGTTTTGATTTTCTGACGCAAAATTACTGGCAGGGTCCGGCGCGCGGCTGGGCGAAAACCGTCACGCCCGAAGGGACGCTTCTGGACAGGGCCGCCGACAGTTATGATCAGGCTTTTGTGTTGTTCGCAAGCGCGTGGCATTTCCGCGCATCGCGGGATACGCGCGCATTGGAAATTGTAAAACAGACACTGGATTTTTTCGACCGGCATCTGGCGTGCACAGCGCATGGCGGATATTTCGAAGGGCTTTCGGACAGGGGAGAATTATTGCAGGGTCCGCCGCGACTGCAAAATCCGCATATGCATATGCTGGAGGCGATGCTGGCGCTGCACCAAGCAACGGGCGATGCCGCCTATCTGAAACGCGGCGCGCGTCTGTTTGAACTATTCCGTACACGGTTTTTTGATATGAACACACACAGCCTGGGGGAATATTTCACCCGTGAATGGCTGCCGCTGGACGGCCCGCAGGGACAGATTGTTGAACCGGGGCACCATTTCGAATGGTCGTGGATTTTACATAACTACGCCAAACTTGCCGGTGATGCACACGCTCATGAAGTGTCGCATCTGGTGTTTGAGTTCGCCAGGAAACATGGCGTCAACGCGGATAGCAATCTTACCTATGACGAAATCGGCCGCAGCGGGAACACATTGCGCGCCAGCCACCGCCTGTGGCCGCAAACCGAAGCCCTGAAAGCCTATGTGGCCACGGCCGAGCATGGACCATCCGCCGAAGCACGCGCGGCGGCCGGCCAGCGCATCGCACCGGCGGTTGACGCGATTTTCGACAATTATTTTGTTCCCGATACAGGCATCTGGAACGACCAGATCGACACAGCAGGAAAGAAGGTTTCAGAATTTGTGCCCGCCACCTCGCTCTATCATCTGTTCCTGGCCTTTGCCGAAACCTTACGCTTTTACGGCGCAAACAAATCCGTCTGATCGCCGGAGCGGGACGTGGATCTGTGATATATAAATAACAATACCAGCCGAGGTGGTCTCACGACCGCGATATTTGTGCAGTGTCTTGTAGCAAATGGATGTCTGAGTATTATACCCTGATTCCATAGGCTCGCGGGAGATTATGGAATCAGGGTATAGAATAAAATGAGGCAGTAAATTCAAAGGGGTAAGATATGGCAAAAAGAAAGGTGGCGCGCACACCGCAGCAAGCGGAAGAACTCACGGCAGAGCCATCAGAACGGTTCGTAAGTTATACGGCCAGCCTTATTAGTCAGGGGAACTCCCGCTTTTACACACTCGCAATGCCGAGCGACGTTCTTGCCGAGACCTGCACTGTGGACACTCAAGAAGCAGACCCTGTAGCCGGTTTTCAGCGGCGACTTGATGAACACCGCGCTCAAGACATCGCCGATTATATAGACAAAGGTTTTGGCACCATTCCGGGATCAATTGTCTTGTCGGCCCAACCGAACGCCGATCTTGAGTACAACAGTCAAAAACGCACTTTGAGGTTCAGAAAATATAGTGGAGCGTTTTTGATCTTGGACGGACAGCATCGTGTATTTGGATTCCAAAAGGCTACTGCCCGGTTGCGCGTTCCCGTGGTAATTTACAATAAACTATCGAAGGCAGAAGAGGCACGGCTTTTCATGGACATTAACACCAAGCAACGACCTGTGCCGAACGAGCTTCTCCTCGCAATCAAGCGCCTTGCCCAAACGGAAACGACACAAGAGGCCATTCTAAAAGACATATTTGATCTTTTTGACAAGAAACCTGACAGCCCACTTCTAAGTCTAATGTCGTCTGCGGAAAGGAAATCAGGGAAAATTAGCCGTGTGACGTTCAATGCAGCGATGAAACCTGTCTTTAGCGCTTTGGAAGGAACTAACACTGCGCACGCTTATGAAGTCTTGAGTGCATACATTCATGCTTGGCTTTCTGGACTTCGTGATCGGGAAGTCGAAGAGAAAATTACGAATCCTACGCTGTTTCGGGCGATCATGCTGCTATTTCCGATTGTCGCAGAGAAAGCCGCTGATCGTTATGGCGACGCGCTCTCTTCTGAAAACTTTTCAGAAGTACTCCGGCCGGTTTTGTCGCGCGCAAAAAAGTCAGACCTTCAATCCCCGGGAAAGAGTCCCAGCGTCCTGTTCGATACGCTTAGAAAACAATTGGAATCTGGATTTTCTATCGGTCGGATTAGGAGAGCCTAATGCCCCTAGCCGCTGATGCTCTACAGCCGTTCATAGTTGAAGGCTTGGTTTCGGCCTCTGGGCGGAGTGTGGCAATGACGCTCGCAGACGTGATAATGGAATCAAAGGCCGGATATGATTTTAGCGTGGTAGATACCAGTAAAACTGTGGTTGTCGATTTCAGAGATTCGACTGCTATCACAGTAGCTCTAGCGTCGGATTGCGGGCGTTTCTCATGCGCATCGTTTCAATCTGCCGCTTGTGTCGCTGAGGAAATGACTAAGCGGGATAACTTCGCTTGGAGCTTGGTAAAATTATATTATTCAGCTTTCTATGCTGGGCACGCGCTCATTCGAGTTCTTGGGGAAGGATGTTCCTTTTTCTATAAAAAGCATACAGACCGCTTGTCGCAGATGCGTACTGCAGTCGGCATTATCCCTACGTTCAAAATCGAGGCTGGTTTGTATCACTGTTTGCTCAATGACGATGCCACAGCGATTTCATTTTTGCGCGCGCGCGGCTCAGTGGGGGGCGCGCACGAATCATTTTGGCTTATTTTCGGCAACAAACTTAAGGCGATTTCGGAAAAAATTTTGCTGGGTAATCTCACAAGAATAGACGCTCAAAGCGTTTTTTATCAGTTCGATCAATTGTTACAGATCATAGGACGCAATGGCGGTTATAGTTGGCTCAGCAGCGTTAGAAACGATCTTCAATACCGGCTAGCGCATGATGCATGGTATCCATCGAGAGTTCGGCCGCATAACCGTAAGTCACTCGGCAGGTTGGCTACCCAATGGACTAGCGACCCAATGAGCATCGACATGCATGAGAGCCGATTAGGGCTGTTGGGAGATTTTGTTTCAGCCTGCGCCTTCATAATAGCTCTTCACCGGGATATTTTGCTTCGTATTGCTGACAGCTCTTCCGAAGGGGCCAGATCGTTTGTGCGTGTTGGCCCAATGGCGTTCTTGAACGACATCGGAGTGCCGCGATGATTGATGTCTCCCCGGCCGAACTGAAAATTGCCATCGAATCCCAACACGGGAGCTTTGCTACGCTTGCTCAATCGGATTGCAGTTGGCAAATTGGCGTGTTTCTCCCGACTCATGAAGTTCCCCCTAAATCGACAGATAATGACTACCCTTTATGTCTGGCGGCGTTAAGTATTTAATTCGCAAATAAATCCATTTGATCGCCGGGGCGGGGTGGGATGCGGAACTGCGAAACGTCAAGTTTGCGGATGGCGGCGTTGAAGCCAATCCGGCGCACCGCGATCTGGAAACGCGCGGCGATCATATCCGCATAGGGGCCGCGCCCGCGCATGCGGGTGTAGAAGACGGCTTCGTAATCCTTGCCGCCGCGCATATCGCGCACCAGCGCCATGACCTTGCCGGCGCGGTCGGGAAATTCCTGCACCAGCCATTCGCGAAACAGGGTCTTGATCTCCAGCGGCAGGCGCAGCATGACAAAGCCCGCACTTTGCGCCCCGGCCTTGTGCGCGGCTTCCAGTATCGCCTCGATTTCCATGTCGTTGATGGCCGGAATAACCGGCGCCACCATGACGCCCGTCGGAATGCCCGCATCGCTTAAATGGCGGATGGTTTGCAGCCGCCGGCAGGGCGTCGCCGCGCGCGGCTCCATGCTGCGCGACAGTCCGCGATCCAGCGTCGTCACCGAGACAAACACCTTGGCCAGCCCGCGTAACGCCATATCGGATAGAATATCAATGTCCCGGGTGATCAGCGCCGATTTGGTGACAATCGATACCGGATGGTTATAACGGTTCAGCACCTCAAGAATGCCGCGCGTGATGCGATAGTGTTTTTCGACCGGCTGATAGACATCGGTATTCGTGCCCATGGCGATGGGTTGCGGCCGGTAATTGGGATTGCGCAATTCCTTTTCCAGCAATGCGGGCGCATCGGGTTTCGCCAGCAACCTGCTTTCAAAATCCAGCCCGGGGGAAAAGCCCAGAAACGCATGCGTTGGACGGGCAAAGCAATAGATACAACCATGCTCGCAGCCGCGATAGGCGTTGATCGAGCGGTCAAAGGGAATGTCGGGCGAGGTATTGCGCGCGATAATGGTGCGGGTCGTATCCACCATTACCGTTGTCTTGCGCGGCGGCGGTGGCGTATCCAGCATGCCCCAGCCATCATCCAGCGTCACATTGTGGACCGGTTCATACCGCCCGCTGGCGTTGGAAACGGCGCCCCGGCCCCGGCGTCCTTCCGGATGAACAATCGCCGCGCCGTCACGAACCTGTACCATAGCCTGATGCATCGCCGCCTCCATGAACATAAGAAGAACATAATTAGAACACACCATAGAACATGTAAAGTCTTTTTTTGCCCCCCCGATCCAGCGTAGATTACGCCCATGTTGAGCGTCATCATCCCCACCCTGAATGCGGAAGCCACCCTGCCACAGGCCCTGGGCGCCCTTATCCCCGGGGTGGTCTGCGGCCTGATCAAGGACGTCATTATCAGCGATGGCGGCTCCATCGATGAAAGCCGCGAAATTGCCGAAAATGCCGGCTGCATCGTGGTAACCGGCCCCGCCGGGCGCGGAACACAACTGGCGCGCGGCGCACAGTCTGCGCGTGGCAACTGGCTGCTGTTTTTACATGCCGACACGGTGCTTTGTGCCGGGTGGGAGGAAGAAGTTGGGCATTTCATGGCGCAGACCTATAGCCATGAATATGCCGGGGTGTTCCGCTTTGCGCTGGATGACTTCAGGCCCCAGGCGCGCCGCCTTGAAAGTCTGGTGGCGATTCGCTGTAAATTATTTGCGCTGCCCTATGGGGACCAGGGGCTGCTTATCCATCGCAGCCTGTATGATCAGCTTGGCGGTTTTGCCAAAGTGCCGCTGATGGAAGATGTAGATATGATCCGCCGCATTGGCGCCAAGCGGCTGATCTATTTTCGCAGCGCCGCGCTGACTTCCGCCGCGCGCTATGTTTCTGGCGGATATTTGCGGCGTCCGCTGCGTAATCTTTTCTGCCTGTCGCTGTATTTTCTGCGTGTGCCGCCGCGTCTCATTGCCCGGCTATATGGATGATGCGGCATCTGATTATTTTCACCCGCGCGGCCCAACTGGGCCGTGTGAAGCGAAGGCTGGCCGCAGACATCGGCGCATTGGCGGCGCTGCGGTTTCACCGCGCCATGCAGACGCAGCTTTTGCGCGGCATCGCCAAAGATGTGCACTGGAAAACATGGCTGGCCATGACGCCGGATTTCTGTACGCCGATTAAATTACCAGGCGGCGTGACGATGCTAAAACAGGGCCAGGGCGATTTGGGGCAACGCATGGCGCATTGCTTTCGCGCACTGCCGCCGGGGCCTGCCGTACTGGTGGGCAGTGATATTCCAGGCATAGGTTTCGCGCATATCGCCAGCGCTTTTGCGGAACTGGGATGCAAAGACACCGTTTTCGGTCCGGCCAATGATGGAGGCTATTGGCTGGTTGGACTCAAACGTCTTCGCCCCATAGGTGGGCGGTATGGAAATAATCTGTTTTCCGGCGTTCGCTGGTCCAGCCCGTATGCGCTGAGTGACACACTGGCCACATTAGGACCACGCACGCGCACTGGATTTGTAAAACCCCTGTCCGATGTCGATAATGCGGCGGATTATGATCGCTGGCGGCGATCAGACGCTGTCCGGCTATAACGCCCGACCGGCTTCAAAAATCAACCATGGATTTAAATCCGCCAAAGATCATCCGCTTGCCATCGAACGGCGAGTCCTGGAGGTTCGACATCATTTTCGCCATGCGCGGATCTTGCATCACCTTTGCGTTTACCTGGTCGCGATGTTTGCGTGACTTAAATTCAATCCAGGAAAACCAGACTGCCTCGTCATCTTTTAGTTTCACACTGCGCGGGAACGAGGTGCGCTTTCCCGCAGGCGCATCATCGGCGATACATTCCCGGTAAGAAAGCGCGCCATGCTCCATCCATATCTTTCCGGCCTTACGCGCAATGCCGCGATAAACCTGGGTATTTTTTTTGGGGATAGGAAGCACGAACCCATCGACATAGCCTGCCATCCACCCTCTCCTCCACAGTATGATCAGCGGCGTTTATGTTCCTCAAGCCGCGGCATGATATCGACAAAATTGCAGGGACGGAAGCGATAATCCAGTTGCCATTGCAAAATCCCGTCCCAGCCATCCTTGCAGGCGCCGGGTGATCCAGGCAGTGCAAACAGATAGGTGCCCGCCGCAACCCCCGCCGTTGCACGTGACTGAATGGTGGAAACGCCAATCTTGGCATGGCTGATGGCGTGAAACACAGCGGAAAAACCGTCAATTTCCTTTTCATACACGGCATGGAAAGCTTCCGGCGTCACATCGCGCCCGGTCAGGCCGGTGCCGCCGGTGGAAATCACCACATCAATGGCCGGGTCCATAATCCAGCGCCGCAATTGCGCAATAATCAGATCTTTATCATCGGGAATGATTTCGCGCGCCGCCAGATGATGACCCGCGGTCTTGATTCGCGCCTCCAGCACATCGCCGGATTTGTCATCGGCGCGAGTGCGCGTATCCGATACGGTAAGAAGCGCAATGTTGACGGGAATAAACGTCCGGCTTTCGTCCAGCTCCGGCATATGCGTCAGCCCTATCCCAGATTACATCGCGCCAGTGGCGCCTGGCGGCGTCAATCGTGGCCAGCCACCTTCGGCAACCGCATCCAGGGAATTCCCCGGCACGCCCATCCTGTGCTGATAAATCCAGTAATCCGCCAGTACATGCTCAACATAGTTGCGCGTACCGGAATTCGGAATGCTTTCCAAAAATAACAGCGGGTCTTTGGTCCTGGCCTGCTTGCGCCAGCTATCGACGGCCCCCGGCCCCGCATTATAAGACGCAATCAGGGAGAATAAATCCGCCGATCCCGCCGTAGCTTGCAGATGCCTGATATAGCGTTGACCTAGCATCAGATTATATTCCGGATCAAACAGACGGTTGCGGCCCGCCCCATGCAGGGTTTTATCGCGCGAAATAAAACGGGCCGTGGCGGGCATTAACTGCATCAGCCCGCGCGCGCCGCCTCCGCCTTCGGCGCTGGCGATGAAATTGCTTTCCTTGCGCGCGATGGCGAACAGCAAGGCTGGATCCATGGTAAAGCCGCCTTGGGGACGCCAGCCCGGCACCGGATAAAGACCCGCCAGCCACACACGGCCATTGGTGCGCGCCGCTTCCGCGATCCGAATCTGGCTTCGCGGTAATTTCAGCGCCTCTGCTATCGCCAGCAGGCGGCCGTCATTTTCCAGCCCAAGCCGGTTGTGCAATTGCTGCATTTCCTTATCGGCCAATGCTGTCTGTCCTGCCTCATGCAGGGCCAGCATCCGGGCAAATCCCGGCTGACGCTGAAGCGCTGTAATATCCGCCTGTGTCAGTTGCGGCAGGGTCCAATCAAAGGCAAGCGCCTGCCCCAGTTGCCGATAGGCCAGCATGCCATACATGGTATGCGGATAGCGCGCCGCAGCCTGCAAATACCGGTTGACCTTTTGCGGCTGGCGCGCCGCCAGATTGGCCCGCGCCGCCCAATAGGCCGCAGCGGTCAGCGAAGCCTGACTTGCATATGGGGAATTTGCATCCGCCATCGCGGAAAAATGCTGCACGGCCTGATCAATGCGTCCCAGACGCCAGGCAGCCAGCCCGGCGGTCCAATGGGCCCTGGGTACGATTTTTCCGTTGCGCCGGGCAGCCTCGGACGCCAACTGTAAGGCCTCCTGATCACGGCCATCCTGAAAATACGCAGCGGCAACCGCCTCATGCGCCATATCCGTTTCGGCGGCATCAAGACGGCGGCCAATATCGTCACGTTGCAGATAGGCAAGCGCGGCATCGGGATTGCCCTTCTTGAGCAGGCCCTTCAGATGCAGCCGGATAACAACGATCTGCTGCATCGCCGCTTTGGAACGCGGAACCGGCGAGCGATAATCCCTGACATTTTCCGCCGCAGAGCCTGAACGGCTGCGCACCGCAACAGGATGGCGTGGCGCAGGCATCCCGCCGGCGCGTTTACGCAGCGCAAGTTCATAAATCTGTGCGGCCTGGGGATGATCCGCATACTGATCAAGCCACTGCTTCAGTTCTTTGTAACTGGATCGATAGGCCGTGGGATGTAAATAGCGTTGTGCCTGCACATACCCTGTCAATCTCTTGTCTGACAGTCCCGCCATCAAACGGCTGGAGCCGCCTATATTCGCCTGCTCCTGCAGCATAAAAATCTGGCGGTATGTTTGCGCTTCGGATTCCGAAAGGATGCGCGGCATTTCAACAGCACGCGCAGGCGCGGGGGCGGCAACCCATGATCCCACTATCACCAGGGCAAAACACAGCGCCCGGAAAACAGCAGCAGTCTTATCCCGTATGAGATTTTCTGCCTTCACCCCAACCCCTTTTGTTGTTGGTTAACAATAACCCGGAAGCGCCCTGGCTTGCAAGTCCCAATCATCACCCATTAGACGTAAAATTAGTTAACGGGCAATGAATCGAGACGTGCACGCAGTGCGATCAGATCCTGCCAGACCTGCCTTTTTTGTGCAGGCTGGCGCAATAAAAAGGCAGGATGATAGGTCGCCAATGCCGGAATTTCCCTTTCTCCCGCGTGATATAGCTTCCAGCGGCCGCGCAGGCGCATAATGCCTTCGCTGGCGTTGAACAGCGCCTTGACGCTGATGCCGCCCAGCAGCAGCAATAAATCCGGTGACGCCAGTTCAATATGGCGTTCGATGAACGGCAGGCACATCACAATCTCCGCGCTGGTGGGTGTGCGGTTACCCGGCGGACGCCAGGGCAGAATATTGGAAATATACACCTGGCTGCGATCCAGATTGATGGCGGCCAGCATGCGGTCCAGCAATTGACCGCTGCGCCCGACAAAGGGCACACCTTGCAGATCTTCATCGCGCCCCGGCGCCTCGCCCACCAGCATCACCCGCGCTTTGGGATTGCCATCTGCAAACACGGTATGTTTGGCTGTCGTCTTTAAGGCGCAGCCCTGAAAATTTTCCATCGCCTGCCGCAGGCTCGCCAGATCATGACAGGCGGCGGCAATTTCGCGTGATGAAGCCGGACTTCCTCCCTCCCCCTGTAAGGGGGAGGGTTGGGGAGGGGGTCTATGAGGCCGGGGCAAATTCCCGGCTGCCGCATTGATCCCCTCGCTCTGCTCCCTTATCCTTTCCCCAACCCTCCCCTTTTCAAGGGGAGGGGCCATCGGCGCTATCTCTGCGCCGGCACTGAAACGATCAACAGGATGCAGGCCGATGGCCTCATCCGCGCCCGCCTCCAATTGCCAGCGCAGCAGCGCCAACACCTGTTCGCGAGTCTCTGGTTCCCCGGTGTTCATGAGTTGAGTATAGCAGCGCCTGCAATCAGGAACCAGACTGTTAGGTCTAATGCCCCGCCAGGAATTTTTCGGCTTCCAACGCGGCCATGCAACCAAGGCCAGCGGCGGTGACCGCTTGGCGGAAAATCTTGTCAGTGACATCGCCCGCAGCAAACACGCCGGGGATTTCCGTGGCGGTGGAATCGGGGGCTTTCAGCAGATAGCCGTCCTTGTCCATCGGCAATACGCCCTTGAAGATGGCCGTGGACGGGCTGTGGCCGATGGCGATGAACACACCGTGGGCTGACACTTCCTGTGTTGCTTTGGTTTTGACATTGCGTAATCGCACGCCTGTTACCCCCAGCGGGTCTTCTGTGCCAAGAACTTCATCAATTTCGCTGTCCCAGATGAAGCTGACCTTGGGATTGGCAAACAGGCGGTTTTGCAGAATCTTTTCCGAGCGCAACGTGTCGCGCCGGTGCACCAGCGTCACCTTGCTGGCGAAATTGGTCAGGAACAGGGCTTCCTCGACCGCCGTATTGCCGCCGCCAATCACCAGCACTTCCTTGCCGCGATAGAAAAATCCATCACAGGTGGCGCAGGCGGAAACGCCAAAGCCCTTAAAGCGTTCTTCTGTCGGCAGGCCCAGCCAGCGCGCCTGGGCGCCGGTTGCAACGATCACCGCATCGGCGGTGTAAACATCGCCGCTGTCGCCCGTGCACACAAATGGCCGCGATGAAAAATCCACCTTTGTAATATAATCATTCATCAGCCGCGCACCCACATGCGCCGCCTGATCGCGCATCTGCTCCATCAGCCAGGGGCCCTGAATGGTGTCGCGAAAGCCCGGATAATTTTCCACATCGGTGGTGATGGTCAATTGCCCGCCCTGATCAAGGCCCGTCACCAGAATGGGATCCAGCATGGCGCGCGCGCCATAAATGGCCGCCGTATAGCCAGCGGGGCCGGAACCGATAATCAAAAGGCGGGAATGATGCTGTAAAGCCATATTATTTTTTCCGGATTTCCTGCAAGGCTTCGTTTATTTTGAACAGTACGACAATCAATTCTGACCACACCCGGGCGGCGAACATGCCGCCCGCAATGACCATCAGGCCCGTGATAAAACCGCCCGCCACCATGGTCCCAATGCCCGAAACAGCGGCTACCAGAAGCAATACCCAGTAGAAAAAGGTAATGACTTTAGGAACAATCATATTGTCCAGATACAGCAAGTCCCGCATGGCGTTTTCCCTCCTGTTACAGGCGCGCCGCTATTGATGCCGCCTAATCTTCCGTAGACGAACCATTCAGCATATCCGGATGCGGCATGCCGATGATATTATAGCCCGCATCGACATAGTGAATTTCTCCGGTCGTGCCCGCTGACAGATCGCTGAGCAGATACAGGCCCGCGCCGCCCAGGTTTTCCAGATCCACATTCCTGCGCAGCGGCGCATGTTCTCGCGCCGTGCGGTAGACATAGCGCGCCGAACCAATGGCCGAGCCTGCAAGCGTGCGCATCGGCCCTGCGGAAATCGCATTCACCCGGATGCCCTGCGGCCCCAGATCGGCGGCCAGATAGCGCACGCTGGCCTCCAGCGCCGCTTTGGCGACGCCCATGACATTATAATCCGGCATGACTTTCACCGCACCCATATAGGTCAGCGTGACGATCGCACCGCCATTTTTCATCAAAGGGGCTGCACGGCGCGCCACTTCGTTCAGCGAGAAACAGGAAATATCCATGGTGCGCAGGAAGTTTTCCCGCGTTGTATCCAGAAACCGGCCCTTGAGTTCTTCCTTGTCGGAATAGGCAATGGCGTGCACGATAAAATCTATCCCACCCCACACGGTTTGCAGCATGGCGAAAACATTGTCCATGCTGTCGCGGTCCGACACGTCACACGGAACCATCAGGCTTGATCCGACTGAATCCGCCAGAGATTGCAGACGTTTTCCAAAGGCTTCGTTCTGATAGGTAAACGCCATTTCTGCACCATGTTCGCCCAGGGTTTTGGCGATGCCCCAGGCGATGGAATGATCATTGGCGATACCCATTACCAGGCCGCGCTTGCCAGCCATTAGTTTACCCGTGCCGGTCATGCGCCGATCCTTTGCTGAATGTTCATGATTTTAGGCAAGCTTTGAGAAGGCCAGGCAAGCATTGGTGCCGCCAAAGCCAAAGCTGTTTGACAGCACCGTATTCAGTTTGGCGTTATCCATCCGTTCCCGGACAATCGGCATGCCGGCCGCTTCCGGGTCGAGATCCTCAATATTGGCGGAGACGCAGACAAACTGGTTGTTCAGCATCAGCAGTGAATAGATCGCCTCATGCACGCCGGTTGCGCCCTGACTGTGGCCGGTCAGGCTCTTGGTGGAATTGACAGGCGGAATTTTATCGCCAAACACGGTGCGGATGGCTTCCAGTTCTCTGGTGTCGCCAATCGGCGTCGAGGTGCCATGGGCATTGATATAATCCACCGGTCCCTTAAGCCCCGTCATCGCCATGCGCATGCAGCGCACCGCGCCTTCGCCCGATGGCTGCACCATGTCGATGCCATCTGAGGTCGCGCCATAGCCGGTCAGCTCGCCGTAAATTTTTGCGCCGCGCGCCCTGGCGTGCTCCAGTTCTTCAAGCACCAGACAGCCGCCGCCGCCCGAAATCACAAAGCCGTCGCGGTTGGCGTCATAGGCGCGTGAGGCCTTGGTCGGCGTATCATTATATTTGCTGGACAGCGCGCCCATGGCGTCGAACAGCACCGTCAGCGTCCAATCCAGTTCTTCGCCGCCGCCTGCAAACATCATGTCCTGCTTGCCATATTGAATCTGCTCCGCCGCTGCGCCGATGCAGTGTGCGCTGGTCGAACAGGCGGACGAGATGGTGTAGTTCAGCCCCTTGATGTGAAAGGCCGTGGCCAGATTGGCCGAGGTGCTGCTGGACATATTGCGCGGCACCATGAACGGGCCGACTTTTTTGGGCCCCTTTTCGCGCGCCGTATCACAGGCCAGCAGAATATTATGCGTCGATGGGCCGCCGGAACCGACAATGATGCCGGTGCGTTCGTTGGAAACTTCCGCCGGTGTCAGCCCCGCATCGCGGATCGCCTGTTCCATCGAAATCCAGGCATAGGCCGCCGCATCGCCCATAAAGCGTTTCAGCTTACGGTCCACCACTTCTTCCAGATCGATTTTCAGCGTCCCCGCGACATGGCTGCGAAAGCCCATGTCGCGATAGGTTTCGACAAATTCGATGCCCGAACGGCCTTCGCGCAGACTGGCCAGCACCTGCTGGCTGTCATTGCCAATGCTGGATACGATGCCCATGCCGGTAACAACGACACGTCTCATGAAGCTCTCCTTGCGCTATTGCGGCGCTTCGCCGGCCTTGAACAGGCCTACTTTCAAATCTACGGCGCGGCAGGTCTCATTGCCATCCACGCTGATGCTGCCATCGGCAACGCCCATGACCAGCCGACGGTTTATCACCCGCTTCAGATCCAGCCGGTAGGTTAGCAGTTTATGGGTAGGTTGGACCATATCCGTCAATTTTACTTCGCCAACGCCCAAAGCGCGGCCCCGGCCTTGCGCCCCCAGCCAGCCCAGAAAAAACCCGGTTAACTGCCATAACGCATCCAGCCCCAGACAGCCGGGCATCACCGGATCACCCTCGAAATGACAGGCAAAGAACCATAAATCCGGGCGAATATCCAGTTCCGCCACCACTTCGCCCTTGCCATGCGCGCCACCCGTATCAGAAATCCGGGTAATACGGTCAAACATCAGCATGGGTGGCAGCGGCAATTGCGCATTGCCCAAGCCAAACATCTGCCCATGGCCGCAGCGCAGCAAATCGTCATAACTAAGGCTGGCCGGTTTATTCGGCATAAGACATACCTTCGGGGTAGAATCCAGTTTTCGTGACCTCAGGTAACATATCGTAATAATCCGCGAAAGCGGTTTAGAAAATATTACGCGCCCCGCACCAGAGCCAGCGCAGCCTGAAAGTCAGAGGCGAAGCGCAATGCGGGTGAGCCGTCTCCGAATCCCATCCGGGTCAGCACCTGGCGTGGCTGCGGCTGGATGCCCGTGGCAATAACCTTTGTGCCGTGCATCTGGCAGCGGTGCAGAAATTCCCGCAAGGCGCCCACTCCGGTCGCATCCACCATCGGCACGTCGCGCATTCTCAGGATAAATGTGCCTGGCCAGGGGCCGATGAGCGCATCGAGAATGTCCCCCAGCCGCCCGGCATTGCCAAAAAACAGGGGGCCATTCAGCCGGAACACTTCAACTCCCGCTGGCAGATTATCGCGCTGGACAGGACCGCCATTCAGGCGAGGCGCGAAACCATCCTCATCATGCTGCCATAGCGCAGCGCCAAATTCAGCGGTTTCCACCTGCGACATACGGTGCATGAATAAAATCGCCGCCAGCACAACGCCGACCTCGATAGCGACGGTCAGGTCCACCATGACGGTAAGCCCGAAGGTCAGCAGCAGCACCACCATGTCGCCACGCGGCGCGCGCAGCAGAGCGCGGAATTTTTCAATCTCGCTCATATTCCAGGCGACAATAACCAGAATGGCCGCCAGCGACGCCATCGGAATGAAGGACGCCAGCGGCGCCAGCAGCAGGATAAACAGCAGGATAAACAGCGCATGCAGCATCCCGGCGATGGGCGATCTTGCGCCGGAGCGGATATTGGTGGCGGTGCGCGCAATAGCGCCTGTCGCGGGCATGCCGCCAAACAGCGCCGAGGCGATATTGGCCGTCCCCTGCGCCACCAGTTCGCAGTTGGAACGATGCCGCCGTCCGGTCATGCCATCGGCCACCATCGCTGATAACAGGCTCTCAACCCCGGCTAAAAATGCAATGGTAAAAGCGCTCGGTAATAATTCCTGCAACCGCGTGAAACTGATTTCCGGAAAGTTGGGCATTGGCAAACTGCCGGGTATGCCGCCAAAGCGCGAGCCAATCGTGTCAACCGGGATGTTCATCAAATAAACCAGCAGCGAGGCCGCAACAACGGCGATCAAAAATCCGGGCTGTTTGGGGGCCAATCGCCGCAGCACAATAATTACGCCAAGCGCACCAAACGCTACGCCCGCCGCCCACGGGCTGAAACTGCCGCGCGCCTGCCAGAACGCCCCCCATTTGGCAAAAAAATCCGCCGGAACGCTGGCCAGCGAAAGCCCGAACAGGTCGCCGATCTGGCTGGAAAAAATAATCACCGCAATGCCGGATGTAAAACCGGTCACCACCGGATCGGGAATATATTTTACCCAGTCCCCAAACCGCGCAATGCCCGCAATGAGCAACATTACGCCCGCCATCAAGGTGGCCAGCACCAGCCCGTCATAGCCATGCGCATGAATGACATTGAAGACCACAACCACAAAGGCGCCAGTCGGCCCGCCGACCTGAAACCGGCTGCCGCCCAGCGCGGATATCATAAATCCGGCGACGATCGCCGTAACCAAGCCCTTATCCGGCGTGGCGCCCGAAGCAATCGCCAGCGCCATGGCCAGCGGCAAGGCGACAATCGCCACCGTCAGACCCGCAATCGCGTCATCGCGAAAATCCCGCGCCTTATAGCCTTCGCGCAAGACGGTAATCAGCTTTGGCACGAACAGATGCCAGGCGGGAGTTACAGGATGTTTTACAGCGTTATGCATTTTTGCGTGCTCCCAGACTCGATAATCAGTAATTTAGCACATTGTCCCCATGATATCTGTGGACAAATGCCTCCTGTGTACCGATATTATGGGCTATGGAGAAACACGTACCCTCCCCCCAATTTTCAGACGCGCTGGTCAGACTGCGCGCAGTGAATCTGCGCCCTACGCGTCAGCGTGTGGCTTTGGCCCGGTTACTGTTTGAACCCGGTAACCATCATGTTACGGCGGAGTTGCTGTTTGAGCAGGCCCAGGCTACGGGGGTGAAAGTCTCGCTGGCGACCGTGTACAATACCCTGCATCAGTTCACCGCTGCGGGTTTGCTGCGCGAGGTCGTAGTCGATTCCGCATGCACCTATTTCGATACGAATGTGACGGACCATCACCATTTCTTTTTCGAAGATCGCGGCGGGCTGGTCGATATTGACGGCGCGGATGTGGATATTCGCGGGCTTCCGGCGGTGCCGGATGGGGCCAAAATTTCCCGTGTGGATGTCATTATCCGGCTGTCCCGGCAAGGCTAGGCCTGCCCGGAAAAGCGCGTCGTCGCACCTTCATAAATTAAAACGATTCTAAACTATTGAAGTTGCCGCCCCGCCCCATTATATTCGCTATGGTAGACGGGCAGTGCCCCGCTTAGTGTAATTCAGTCCAAAAAGGGCGTCACCCAGCAAAGGGAAAGCCCAATATCAGCACAATGGAGAGTAGGTCAGCGGACATTTTACACTTGTCAATAAACTGTAAACATAAAAGGAAAATAAAATGAGTGATACTAATAAGTGCCCGGTAATTCATGGTGGAAATACTGCCGTCGGCAAATCAAATGTGGATTGGTGGCCAAACGCACTCAATCTTGATATTTTGCACCAGCACGACACAAAAACCAATCCGTTGGATAAAAGCTTTAATTATCGCGAAGAGCTAAAAAATCTGGATGCCGATGCTTTGAAAAAGGATCTTCATGTCCTGATGACGGACAGCCAGGAATGGTGGCCTGCGGATTGGGGGCACTATGGCGGCCTGATGATCCGTATGGCATGGCATTCTGCAGGTTCGTATCGTTTGGCTGATGGCCGCGGCGGTGCTGGCACAGGCAACCAGCGGTTTGCTCCGCTGAATTCCTGGCCGGACAATGTGAACCTTGATAAGGCGCGCCGCCTGCTTTGGCCGATCAAGAAAAAATACGGCAACAAGATAAGCTGGGCTGATCTTATCATCCTCGCGGGCAATATTGCTTATGAATCCATGGGCCTTAAGACCTTTGGGTTTGGTTTTGGCCGTGAAGATATCTGGCACCCTGAAAAAGATATCTACTGGGGTTCTGAAAAAGAGTGGCTGGACAAGAGTCGCTATGACGGTAAAGACAGCGATTCCCTTGAAAATCCACTTGCGGCTGTTCAGATGGGGCTAATCTATGTGAACCCGGAAGGCGTTGATGGGAAGCCAGATCCATTGAAAACCGCGCAGGATGTGCGGGTTACCTTTGCGCGCATGGCGATGAACGACGAAGAAACGGTTGCCCTTACTGCTGGCGGGCATACGGTTGGCAAGGCGCACGGTAAGGGTGATGCAAGCGTACTGGGGCCAAAGCCTGAGGAGGCTGATCTTGAAGAACAGGGGTTTGGCTGGCGCAACCCAAAAGGTTCAGGCCATGGCGCGAACACCGTATCAAGCGGCATTGAGGGTGCCTGGACCACCAATCCTACCAAGTGGGACAGTGGTTATTTTTACCTTCTCTTCAATTATGATTGGGAGCTTAAGAAAAGCCCTGCCGGTGCCTGGCAATGGGAGCCCGTCAACATCAAGGAAGAAGACAAGACTGTTGATGTGGAAAATCCATCCATTCGCAACAATCCAATCATGACCGATGCCGATATGGCCATGGTTAAAGACCCTATCTACAGAAAAATTTCTGAGCGTTTTTATAAAGATCAAGAATATTTCTCTGAAGTTTTTGCGCGTGCGTGGTTCAAGCTGACGCACCGTGATATGGGGCCGAAGGTGCGCTATATTGGAGCGGATGTTCCAAAGGAAGATCTAATCTGGCAAGACCCTGTTCCCGCAGGAAGCAAGGGGTATGATGTGAATGCTGTTAAGGCGAGCATTGCGAAAAGCGGTCTTGCCTTGAGCGACATGGTGGCCACTGCTTGGGACAGCGCAAGAACCTTCCGCGGTTCGGATATGCGTGGCGGCGCCAATGGCGCTCGTATTCGCCTTGCGCCCCAGAAGGATTGGGAGGGCAATGAGCCCAAGCGTCTTGCAAAGGTGCTTTCAGCGCTTGAAGGCATTGCAGCTGATACAGGCGCAAGCGTTGCGGATGTCATCGTTCTTGCCGGTAATGTCGGTATTGAGCAGGCCGCCAAGGCGGCAGGCTTTGACATTACGGTTCCTTTTGCACCTGGCCGTGGCGATGCGACGGAAAAAATGACGGATGCTGAATCGTTCGGCGTGCTTGAGCCTATCCATGATGGCTATCGTAACTGGCTTCAGGGGGACTATGCCGTCAGCGCGGAAGAGCTTTTGCTTGATCGCACGCAGCTTATGGGACTTACCGCAGCCGAGATGACGGTGCTTGTGGGCGGTATGCGTGTTCTGGGTACAAACCATAGCGGAACCAGGCATGGTGTATTCACTGACCGGGTTGGTGCGCTGACCAATGATTTCTTTGTAAACCTGACGGACATGAAGTTCAAATGGAAACCCGCAGGCAATAATCTTTATGAAATCATTGATCGCAAGACGGGAAAAGTCCAATGGACAGCAACGCGCGTGGATCTTGTATTCGGGTCCAACGCGATTCTCCGCTCCTATGCTGAAGTCTATGCTCAAGATGACAACAAAGAGAAATTTATAAAAGACTTTGTTGCAGCATGGACGAAGGTTATGAATGCAGATCGTTTCGATATTGTATAATATCAAACGGTCCAAATTTTGCTAAACAGCAAATTTTTGGCATGCGGCGAATAGCGCCACTGTTCACCGCATGCTGATTTGGGGAAGAGACCGCCTTTATTCTCTCGCCCTCCGGAATTCATGGAAGCGGTTGGTAAACGCCGATCAGCGGCTACGGTCTCAAATCTGAAGACAGCGGTTGCTGCGCAAAGTGGCGGTCAGTTCCACACGTTACATAAGTTAAAATGATTCTAAACTATTGACATTGTCGCCCCCTGCCGCTATATTCGCTATAGTAGACGAGCATAATTCAGCCCCAAAAGGGCATCATCCTAGCCAAGGAGCAAGACCAATGACAGCACTGGGAACAAGCAAAACCCTCGACAATCTGAAAGCCGCCTTTGCCGGCGAAAGCCAGGCCAACCGCCGCTATCTGTATTTCGCACAAAAGGCCGACGTGGAAGGCTATAACGATGTGGCGGCGGTATTCCGTTCCACTGCAGAAGGCGAGACCGGCCATGCGCACGGCCATCTGGAATTCATGGAATCTGTAGGCGACCCGGCCACCGGCCTGCCCATCGGCTCCACCAGCAACAATCTGAAGGCGTCTGTTGCCGGCGAAACCCATGAATATACGGATATGTATCCGGGCATGGCGCGCACCGCCCGCGATGAAGGCTTTGCCGAAATCGCCGACTGGTTCGAAACCCTCGCCAAAGCCGAAAAGTCGCATGCCGGACGTTTCACCAAGGCATTGACCACGCTCGATAGCTGAGCGTTAGATAATGCCCCATGCGGTTCCCTCCCCTTGAAAAGGGGAGGGTTAGGGAGGGGATTAACACCATCCCCGATTGGACTGGCGCCATCAGACCCCCACCCTCTCCCTTTCAGGGGGAGGGAGTCATGCAACATGTGAGTGGAATTATCCCCATGAAAGAAGGCAGCACCGAGGCTCCCACCCGTCACGCACTGGACTGGAATAATCCCGATTTCTACGACATGGAAAAGATCGATGCGGAACTGCATCGGGTGTTTGACATTTGTCACGGGTGCAGGCGCTGTTTCAATCTGTGCGATTCTTTCCCGCGTCTGTTCGATCTGGTGGATGAAAGCCCCACCGGCGAACTGGACAGCGTTGACAGCAAAGACTTTGCGCCCGTCATCGAAGCCTGCACCTTGTGCGACATGTGCTTTATGACCAAGTGCCCCTATGTGCCGCCGCATGAATTCAATCTGGATTTTCCGCATCTGATGCTGCGCTATCGCGCCGCCGAATATAAAAAGGGCAATGCGGATTTTGTGCCCGGACAATTGGCCGAGATGGACCGCAATGGCGCCCTGGCGCGGCCATTGGCGCCACTGGTCAATTGGGGATCGTCTACCGGTAATAAGCTGACACGGCCCATCGTCGAAAAAGTGACGGGCATTGACGCCAGGGCGGAACTGCCGAAATTCAATTCCAAAACATTCGTGATGTCGGCGAAATCCACGCCGCCCGAGGTGAACAAATCCGCGCCAGCCTATGGCCGCAAGGCGGTTCTCTACGCCACCTGTTTCGTGAATTACAATAATCCCGGCATCGGCATGGCGGCGCGCGCCGTGCTGGCGAAGAACGGCATCGAGACCGAAGTGGTCTATCCCGCCTGTTGCGGCATGCCGTTTCTGGAACAGGGCAATCTGCCGCGCGTCGCCAAACAGGCCGATAAGGTGTCGCGCGAACTGATCAAATGGGTCGACAAGGGCTATGATATTATCACGCTGACGGCCAGTTGCGGGTTGATGCTGAAATTCGAATGGCCGCTATTGCTGCCCGAAGACAAAGATATCGTCCGCCTGTCCAAATCCACCTTCGACATAGACGAATATGTTGTCGATATTGCCAAAAAGCCGGGCCTGGTGGAGGGCATGCAGCCGGTTGCGGGCGGTGTTAGCCTGCATCTGGCCTGTCATGCGCGCGCCCAGAATATGGGGGCCAAAGGCGCGGAAATGCTGCGCATGATCCCGCAGGTCAAACTGGATGTGATCGAGCGCTGTTCGGGCCATGGCGGCACATTTGGCGTGATGAAAAAGACCCGGCCATCGGCCATGAAAATCGGCAAGCCCGCCGCCGCCACTGCACGCAGCCAGGCCAACGCCTTTGTGGTTTCGGAATGCCCGCTGGCGGCAAAACATCTGTTGCAGGTGATGGAAGGCATTGACGGCGAGGCGAAAATTCCAGAACACGCCCATCATCCGATCGAACTGATGGCCCGCGCCTATGGGCTGGTGACATGACGAATACGCGCCGCGCCATCAGCCGGGCCGATCTGCTGCCGATGCAGGACTATGCCGCTGTGCGCAAACAGCGCCGCGCGGAAATGGTGGCGCTGAAGCAGAACCGCCGGGTCGAGGTGGGGCCAGTGGCGACGTTCTATTTCGAAAATTTCGACACCATGCTGCAACAGATTCAGGAAATGCTGTATATCGAAAAAGGCGGCGAAGAACAGATCGAAGATGAACTGAGCGCCTATAACCCGCTGATCCCGCAGGGGTCGGAACTGGTCTGTACCCTGATGTTTGAAATTGAAGACCCGGTGCGCCGTGAACGGGTACTGCGCACATTGTCGTATATTGAGCGCGATACCTTTATACAGGTGGGGGCAGAGCGCATCAAAGCCGTGCCGGAACCCGGCGAAGACCGCACCCGCGAGGATGGCAAAACCTCGGCCGTGCATTTTCTGCATTTCCCGTTTACGCCCGCGCAGATCAAGGCATTCCGCGATCCCGATGTACAGATCATGCTGGGCTTTGAGCACGAAAATTACGCCCACATGGCGCTGCTGACGCCGCCAACACGCGCCGCACTCGCGGGTGATTTTGATGGCTAGGCAAGATTGAAACTCCGCCTTTCCCGATATATTCGCCCAAGCCGGGGCTTGTTACATGCGGGCGGGCGCCGTTTTGCCTGCGCTATCGGACGTGGTGGTATCGTCACCAACAAGCGCGAAGGCGACGGCGCAACCCCCGCAGGTGAATTTGAATTGCGCCGGGTATTGTACCGCGCGGATCGCATGCCATGCCCTGATACCGCGTTAGAAGTTAACCCCATTGGCCCGCGCGATGGCTGGTGTGACGCGCCTGGCCACCCTGAATATAATTGCCAGGTACAGTTACCGGTAAATGCCAGCGCCGAACGCCTGCGCCGCGCCGATCCGGTTTATGACATCATTGTGGTTCTGGGCCACAATGATGCGCCTGTAATAGACGGCGCGGGCAGCGCCATTTTCATACATATCGCAAAACCAAATTTCGCGCCAACGGCGGGGTGTGTCGCGCTACGGCGCGCGAACCTGCTGGCGGTGTTGCGCATATGCGGCCCCGGCAGCAGCATCCTCATTGGGTAACGCAGCCTTCCTGAAAGACGCACTCAGTCATCCATAAAAATATGTCTGGCCAGCATTTTACGAAAACTGCGATCCTTCTTTAAGTACCATTCCCGTGATTGCGCTATGCTGCGGTCCTCGGCGCGTTCGGAATAAATTATCCGCCACACCCGGCCTCTGGTTGAACGCGCGCCCTTTCCTGAATTATGTTCTGCCAGTCGACGCTCCAGATCGGTTGTCCAGCCCACATAGGTGCGCATCCCCCCGTCGCTTTTGCTGCCCAGCACATAGACATAACAGCATTTAGGCACGTCATTTAATAGTTTAAAATCCACAATTTTTCTCTTTTATCCGCCAGGAGCAGGACTGGATGTCAATTATTTCTTTACGCAGCATGCCAAGACAAGAGCTATTTGCCCCTTTAGTGACAAAGTAACTTTTATTTTTAATGGGTTTTCGTCTAGCATGGCTTTTCCGGATCGGGATTACGCATATGGGGGTGGTCTTATGCAAAAGAAATCAGCTTATTCGGCGCTATCACTGGGCGCGGTAGTATTTTTGGCTTTTTCCTGGTCGAGCGGGTTTGCGGTAGAGCGCCCCAATTATGATGTTGTAGGCATCACGGTACCCGCGCTGGATCTGTTCGCCACCGATCAATCCTCGCAACCCGCTTCGCAGCTTGATGCCGCTGGCGTCAAATTGCCACTTCCCGTTCAGGCTGTCAGCGAGAATGGCATGTTGCTGGTGAAGATTGACGGCAAAAAATACTGGGTCGATGCCTTGCAGGTTGAAACCAACGAAAGTGGCCTGACAACCGGCACTTGCGGCGAAAAGGTCGCTAGCGCCCCGGTCACGCTGGGTATTCGCGGCCTGGGGAACGGTTGCTGATGCGCAGGAATCTTTCCCGGCTGGTTATTTCAGGGCTTGCGCTGGTTGGTTTTGCGCTTTCACAGACGGCCATTGCTGCGGATAAAAAGGAAAAACCAAAACTGCCCGAGCGGCCGGTGCTTGAAGATTTCAGGAAAGAGGCCAAACCGGGTCAACCTTGCGGTGGCACGGGTGCAGATAGCGCGCGGCGTCAAAGCATAGAAGGCGTCGCCTATGGCGTCGTCATTGACCCCGCGCTGGATATATTTTTGAACGAGATAAAAGACCGGCTGTTGAAGGTGTCGCCGCTGCCCGGTTGCGCCATTAAGGTACACGTTATTCCACAGGAACATTTTGCCGCCGCCGCCGCCGCGGACGGGGGCATATTCCTGCCGATGGGACTGTTGCGCGATCTGAAAAACGAGGATGAAATCGCCGCCGTGCTGGCGCACGAAGTGGCCCATGTTCTGAAGAACCATCACAAGTCAGACTCCTTTCTAAAATCGCAGCAAAGCATGCTGAAATTTGGTGGCATGGCGATGGGCGCATTTTCGGCGGTTCAGCAATTCTCGGGCACCGCACCCCCAATTGACGGGCAAACCTCGCTTAATATTGCCGAGGCGGTCTATGCCGTAAGCGAAAATGTAATTGCCCCCAATTGGACTTCCGGACAGGAAGACGAAGCCGATCTGCTGGGCGCCGATCTGTTCATCGCCGCTGGTTATAACAAGGCCGCGATTGGTTCGATGATGGCCAAACTGGAAGACTGGGAAAAGAAAATCGCCAAACGCGAGGTGGCCCAGGAAAAATTTGTCCAGGCTTCCATGCAGGCAAATTCGATGGCGATGGTGGGCGCAGCCTCTTCTGCGATGACGGCGCCCTCGGCCGCCAGCGTTGGCGGTTTGATGGCCAGGCTGGCGCCATCGGCAATCTCGTCAATTGCCAAGTCCGGCAAGGGTGAAGATCACCGGCCCGTCAGCGAACGCAAAGCAGACGTCATTCAGTATCTGGGCGCGTTTTACCGTACCTCTCCGCGACCCGCACTTGGCGCGGCGCAATGGGATAAGCAGCGCGGGCTGCCAGTATTTTCGCGTTACACTTCTGCATCAAAAGCGCGTCAGCTAATGGAATCCGGTCAACTTGACCAGGCGGCCAAGCTTGCCATGGAGGGCATAAGCGGCCCAACGGCAAACCATACCTATACAAGGCTTGCCATGTATGAGGTCGCCAAACGTCAGGGCCGCCCTGATGCCGCCACCCATATTGACGCCATATTACGCGGCCCCCAACCCCCCATCGCCGGCTATCGTTATGCCGCCGCCGATGCAATAAAAACCGGCAGCCTGCCAGTGGCGGCAAGTTTTGTTGACGAAGCCAATCGCCGCTATGACACGCCAGTCAGCTTTATCCCGGAAGCCATTCGTTTATATCAACAGACTGGGAACATTGAAAAAATTCAGCCCCTGTTAGCGCGTTGCCAGATGAAGGGGGACAAGGCCACTTACGCCGTCTGCCAATCCGCCGCCACGGGTGGCGCCCCGGTGCAGACCGGACAGCCGCAGCAACCGGCCGCCACCAATCCGATGCAGGGCATTCTTGGCATTCCAGGGGGGTTCCTGGGAAGGCGCTAACATGGATCGTCACTTGCTTTTTGCGACATACACGCCATCCCACTCCGCGCCGGGCGGGTTGGTTGCGTAATCGGCAATGCGATCCGCATAAAGCTGATACAGATCGCCCAGACCCAGGCGCATCGCGATTTTGGTTTTCGCGAGCGTCGCGCACAACCGTGCACCGGCCTGCCAACCCTGCTGGCGATAGACCGACAACATCTGTTCATGCATTTGGTATAAATCCACAAATTCGGGATCGTTTTTCAGCAGGTCATCGCCCAGCAGACCCCATACCGTGACCGGAACGGTCTTGCCCTTCACCATAATCTGATCAAGTTGCAGCATCGCAAAATTGGGCGCCAGCACCTGTGAATTCTCGCCGACCAGCGTTGTCACGGCATAGGCTTTGGATTGCCCTTCCAGACGCGAGGCGATGTTGACGTCATTGCCCAGCACCGAATAATCAAAACGATATTCCGATCCCAGATTGCCCACACAGCAGGGGCCGGTATTGATGCCGATGCCAATCGCCAGTTTCATACCTGGCATCGCACTGTCCAGTTGCGCATTCAGGGCGTTCAGCGCATGCAGCATTTTCAGCGCCGCGCGGCAGGCATTCTCGGCATGATCGGGATCATCCAGGGGCGCATTCCAGAACGCCATGATGCAATCACCCATATATTTATCAATGGTGCCGCCGGTTTCCAGAATGGCGTTCGTCATGGGAGTAAGAAAATTATTGATGAACTGCGTCAATTGTTCCGGTTCCAATTTTTCTGAGATCGTGGTGAAACCGCGAATGTCAGAAAACATGAAAGTCATGGTGCGCATTTCGCCACCCAGCCTTAGCTGGCTGGGATCTGTTACCAGACGGTCAATAGCTGCCGGCGCCAGATAGCGGTTAAAGGCGGAGCGCACCCGCTGGCGTTCGGCCACCGCGCCTGCATAACCAATGGCTGCCACCATCGCCAGCACGCTGGCCAGCCCCAGTCCCGGTAATACCGGATCAATCAAATGGGAATAATATCTGAACGCCGCCAGGCTGCCGCCAAATAATATCACTTCGCCCAAAATCAGAAACAGAATTGCCCGGATAATATGTTTGCGCCAACTAGCGAGGCAGATCAGAACCGAAAATATAATGAACAAAGCAAACTCAAGCCGGTCACCCCAAGCCGGTTGCATGATATAGGCATTCGTCAATATCTGTTCAGCGATCTGCGCATGCACTTCAACGCCGGGCACCGCACGTTCCAGCGGCGTTGCGCGTATATCCCCCATGCCCATGGCGCTGGTGCCGATAAAAACGATAGCGCCCGCCAGCTCATCAGGGTCCGTTTCACCGGCCAGAACTTCCCATGCGGGCAGATAACGCGACGCCGTGCTGGCGCTTTCATAGAGGCGGATACGCCCTTTTGCATCGGTAGGAATGGAATATTCCCCGATGCGAATGCCTGTGACACCTCCCCCGGTCAAAAGCTGCATGGCCGGGCTTGCATCGCTCACCTGCACGGTCATCGCTTTGGCGCCGCTATAGATCCGCATCGCTTCGGCGGCCAGTGAAGGATATAACGCCCCCCTCAAACCATAGGCCAGCGGCATCAGCCGGATGATACCGTCCGGGTCAAGAACAGAGGAAAACGAACCATTACCTTCTGCCGCCTCTTCAATTGCATCCAGCGTTTTCAGCACGCCCGGAAAATTCATAAGATGATTTGTCGCATCCCCCCCATTCATCAGGATTGTGGATTTACTTTTCGGTTGGGCGTCCGTATGGGAGGCCAGAAAGGCGAACCCGGTGACGACTTTTCCCTTCGCCACGGTCTGCGCAAGTATCAGATCATTATCCGGCGCGTTGCGCATGTCGCCAGCGTTAAACTTTATATTGTTCGCCGCAAAATCAGCGGCCAGGTCTGGCAACAGGCGCGACAAGGATGTGCGGTCCGGATCGGCAAACACCACATCAAAGGCAATCACCTTTGCCCCCGCATTGCGCAACGCGTCAATCAGGCGCGCGGTTCGGGTGCGTGGCCATGGCCACTGGCCAAGCCGCACCAGCGATTCATCATCTATGTCTACAATGCGAACCGGAAGATTGGGGTCATAGGGGCGCGGATATTGCGCCATGTAAAAATCAAACACCAGAGTGCGCGCCGCCTGCAGCACGGGGGGATGCCACCATTGCAGCAGGGCGTAAACCAGCATCACCGACAAAGGCGCCAGCCAGCGCAGATAAGGGATCACATCAGATATCCCCACGAACGGGAAGGCTAATTCTGACTTAACTGCCATCTACCCTCCCCGCACTGTTTTATGCAATCAAGCCTGAGATCTAATGTCAGAAGCCGCCGGGAAAATTATTTATGATCGGTGCAAGACCAAACAGAACAATTACGGCCGGACCGCACACCATCAGAAAGAAAACGATCCTCAACGGCCATTCGCCATTCCAGAACGACGGTGGCTTGCGCCAGCCGGGCCAGGCGGGTTTACCCCAGTCTGGCGACCCGTTGATCCCCCAATAACGGTCTACCCAGTATCTGGGCGGACTTGTGTTCAGCGAAAAGAAATTACCCCACCACTCTCGAATCACATGCATCCCACTTCATTCATCCCGCAGGAATGCATCACCCATGCAAACGCAAAATCTTTTTGCGTGACTGCCAAACAGGATTGGAAACCGCTTCTCCAGAAAACCCATCTGACAAACACACTAGCTGGTGGGTGATGCAGGATTCGAACCTGCGACCCGCTGATTAAGAGTCAGCTGCTCTACCAACTGAGCTAATCACCCGCTTTAGATAGAGCGGTGCATATAACAAAGCCCGAGAGAACTGTCTATCATTACTGGTAGACAGTTCGTTTATGGCGTTAATAAGGCGGCGATGTGCGATCCAGAAAAGCTGCGCATTCTCCGATATTCTGCACATGCAGATCCAGCATATGAGACAAATCCGTACGTAAATCGCCATCGTCAAGCTGCGGAATCATTTCTTCGAGTTTGCGCACGACCCAGTCCTGGCCGCGATTAAGAAAAGCAAGGCGCGCTTCCAGCCCTGGCTTTGCCAGCACCTTTTCCAGAAAACTGCCCGTAAGCGTTGTCGGGACGCCGCCCAGTTTTGTCACCCAACCGGTCAGCATGCCACAGCACCAAGCCTCGTCGCGGCGCACCTGTTCGATAAGCGCTTCGGCGGGACCGCCTGCATAATCGTGACGAAAAACGGTCGCGGCTTTTGCGCCCGCGCGTTCGGCTTCCAGCAGCGCATTGAGAAAATCACACAAGACTGAATTATCGGGTCCGCCCATACGATGTCCCCATTAAAAGAATATTCCGGCATTTTCGGGTATTGGCACCCCGCGATGCACGGAAGCGCTCAGCACCAGACCAAATCCGAATAACAGGGTCAGCATAGCAGTACCGCCATAAGAAACAAAGGGCAGCGGCACACCCACCACCGGGATCAGCCCCATGACCATGGCCATGTTGATAAACACATACAGAAAGAAATTCAGAATAACCCCAAGCACGATCAACCGGCCAAACTGATGACGCACCCGCAGGGAAATGACATAGCCATAAGCAATCACCATGCCAAACAGGCAAAGCAGAAGGATGGCGCCGATCATGCCCATCTCTTCTGCAAACATGGTGAAAATAAAATCCGTCTGCATTTCCGGCAGAAAATCCAGATGGCTCTGGGTGCCCTGCATATAGCCCTTGCCAAAAATCCCGCCGGAACCAAAGGCTATTTTCGATTGCATGATGTGATACCCTGTCCCAAGCGGATCCTGTTCAGGGTTCAGGAATGTCAGCACACGATTTTTTTGATATTCGCGTAAAAAGCCCCATGCAACCGGCAGCGCCGCCATGACCGAGGCAATCGCGCCTGCAAAATAAATCCAGGAAACACCTGCCAGAAACATCAGCCCGCCAGCCCCTGCCAGCAACAGCAACGCCGTTCCCAGATCCGGCTGACGCATCACCAGCCCAACAGGGATCAGCACAAGTATCAATGGCAACAGCAACGACACCGGACGTGATATTCGCCCCGGATTCATACTGTGATAATACCGGGCAAACACCATCACGAGCGCGATCTTCATAATTTCTGATGGCTGTAATTGCAGAAAACCCAGATCGATCCAGCGCTGGGCGCCCATGCCGATCTCGCCGGCAATCTCAACCCAGATCAATAGCACAAGGCCGAAACCATAAATCGGATAGGCCATGCGCATCCAATGCCGGATGTCAATCATCGCCACCGTCAGCATCATCATCACTCCCAGGGAAAAGCGCAGCAAATGCATCCCCGCCCAGGGCGTCCATCCACGGCCCGCCGAATACAGCACCGCCGCCCCCACACAGGCGATCACAGCCAGCATGACAACCAGCGGCCAGTTTATACGGCTGAATTTCATCCGCAGGGTCAGCGATGACGACGCCCGCGTCGTGTTAGCCGAACCGATAGCGGATTCAAGCGCCATGTTGATTATCAAACATCATGTGGGTCAAAAATGGATCACCCTGCCATAGGCGTCCAGTACGCTTTCGTGCATCATTTCACTTAATGTGGGATGCGGGAAGATGGTGTGCATCAATTCGGATTCTGTAGTTTCCAGTGTTTTGGCGACGCAATAGCCCTGGATCAGTTCGGTAACCTCCGCGCCGATCATGTGCGCGCCCAGAAGTTCGCCGGTTTTGGCGTCGAATACAGTTTTCACCAGGCCTTCCGTGTCGCCCAGCGCGATGGCCTTGCCGTTGCCGGCGAAGGGAAAGCGGCCCACACGCACTTCATGGCCCGCCGCTTTGGCGGCGGCTTCGGTCAAGCCCACGCTGGCGACCTGCGGCATGCAATAGGTGCAGCCCGGCACATTTTTTGTTTCCAGCGGATGCAGGCCTTTGACGCCCGCGATGCGTTCGGCGCAGATCACGCCTTCATGGCTGGCCTTGTGCGCAAGCCAGGGCGGCCCGGCAAGATCGCCGATGGCATAGATGCCCGGCACGCCGGTTTCACACCATTCATTGACCGCGACATGGGTTTTTTCGACCTTGACGCCGGCGGCTTCCAGGCCGAGATTTTCCACATTGCCGACAATGCCGACCGCCATAATGACCCGCGCAACGGTGAGCGATTGCATCTTGCCGCCGCCCAGATCAATGCTGGCGGTGACAGTGTCCGCGCCGTGCGTCAGGCTTTTCACGCTGGCGCCGGTGTGAATTTTCATGCCCTGTTTTTCAAACGCCTTGCGGGCCAGCGCGGAAATTTCGGCGTCTTCCACCGGCAGAACCCGGTCCAGCACTTCGACCACCGTCACATCGCTGCCCATGGTGCGGTAGAAACTGGCGAATTCAATGCCGATGGCTCCCGATCCCACCACCAGCAGCGATGGCGGAATGGCGGCGGGAACCATCGCCTCACGATAGGACCAGACCAGTTTGCCATCCGTTTCCAAACCCGGCATTTGCCGCGCCCGCGCGCCGGTGGCCAGAATAATATTTTTCGCCATGACTTCCTGTGCCTTGCCATTGGCGGTGACGGTAATTTTTCCTTTTCCCGCCAGCGCGGCAACGCCTTCAATCACTATGACTTTATTTTTCTTCAGCAGATGTTTGACGCCGCCGTTCAGCCGCGCCGCCACGTCGCGGCTGCGCTTGACGATTTTGGCGGCGTCAAAACGCACATTATCCACCGCCAGTCCAAACGCATCCAGATGCCGCGCCAGATGATACACTTCGGCGGATCGCAACAGCGCCTTGGTCGGAATGCAGCCCCAGTTCAGACAGATGCCGCCAAGCTGATCGCGTTCAATAATCGCAACGGATAATCCTAATTGGGCCGCGCGGATCGCCGCCACATACCCGCCCGGACCGGAACCGATTACCGCTACGTCGAAAGAATTTTCAGCCATCACCTACACCAGCATAAATTGACCGTGATTGCGAGGAGCGTAGCGGCGTGGTAATCCAGAGTCACACAGCATGCCCCCCGATTGTGGCTCTGGATTGCCACGCTTCGCTCGCAATGACGTAAAGCAGATGTCATTGACATTCTCACAACAACATGGTCAGGGGATTTTCGATAAACCCCTTGAAAACATTCAGGAACTTCGCCCCCAGCACGCCGTCAACGACACGGTGATCACAGGACAGGGTGCAACTCATCTGTGTAGCGATGGCCAGCGCGCCATTGCGAACCACCGGACGCTGCTCGCCCGCACCAACCGCCAGGATCATGCTGTGCGGCGGATTTATGACGGCGGAAAATTCCCGGATTCCGAACATGCCCAGATTGGAGATGGAAAATGTGCCGCCTTCATATTCACTGGGCTTCAATTTACGAGCCCGCGCGCGTTCCGCCAGATCGCGCATCACATTGGAAATTTCCGCCAGCCCCTTGCCATCCGCATGGCGGATGATCGGCGTGATCAGCCCGCCATCGATGGAAACCGCAACACCGATATCCGCATGTTTGTGGCGCAGCAATCCGGCATCTGTCCAGGATGCATGGGCCTCCGGCACACGCTTCAACGCCAGGGCGCTGGCCCGAATGATGAAATCATTGACGCTGAGTTTATACCCATCGTCGCCTTTTGGCGCACGCCCGTTCAGTTTTTCGCGCATTTCCAGCAAGGCGTCCAGATCACAATCAATGGTCAGATAGAAATGCGGAATAGTGCTTTTGGATTGGGTCAGACGCCGCGCAATGGTTTTGCGCATCGGCGTGTGTGGAACAATTTCGTATGAACCTTCGGCGAACAATGCCAGTTCATTGACTGCGGGTTTCGCCACAACCGCTGCAACCGGCGCTGCGGCGGCCATGGGCTGCGCCCCTTCCAGATCACGTTTGATGATGCGGCCATGCGGGCCGCTGCCTGCGATGCGCGCCAGATCAAGCCCCTTTTGCGCCGCAAGTCGCCGTGCCAGCGGGCTGGCGATAATCCGGGCACTGGATTTTGTTCCTGGCGCGGCGGGTTGCTGCGGGGCGACCGGCATGGCAGCGGGCTTAACAGTCACCGGAGCCGTTGGCATCGCCTTCGCGACAGCGCCCACAGGAGCGGCAGCCGGTTTGAAGTTCGCCAGCGCAGCCTTATCCTCTCCCGCCTCCAGAAACACCGCAATCGGCGCATTGATCTTGATGCCTTCCTGGCCTTCGCTGACCAGCAGCTTTCCTACAATACCATCATCGATGGATTCATATTCCATGGTCGCCTTGTCGGTTTCGATCTCGGCGATGATGTCCCCGGCGGATACAGTATCCCCTTCCTTGACAAACCATTTCGCAAGCTTGCCTTCTTCCATGGTCGGCGACAATGCGGGCATTGTGATGGTGATCATGCGCGCGTCCCTAGCGGTAACATACGGTTTTCACCGCAGCCACAATGTCTTCGGGTTGTGGCAGCGCCAGTCTTTCCAGATTGGCGGCATAGGGCATCGGCACATCCTTGCCGCACACCCGAATAACCGGCGCATCCAGATCATCAAAGGCATGCTCCATGATGCTGGCGGCGATTTCCGCGCCAATGCCGGATTGCGGCCAGCCTTCTTCAACAGTGACACAGCGATTGGTGCGCCGCACCGACGCCAGCACGGTTTCCATGTCCATGGGGCGCAGCGTGCGCAGATCGATCACCTCTACGTCAATGCCTTCTGCGGCCAACGCTTCCGCCGCCTCCAGCGATTTTCCCACGCCAATCGAAAAACTCACGATGGTTGCATCACGCCCAGGGCGAATAATATGCGCCTTGCCAATCGGCAGAACGAAATCATCCAGCACCGGCACATCAAAACTGCGTCCATACAGCTTTTCGTTTTCCAGAAATACCACCGGATTGGGGCTGCGGATTGCCGCCTTCAGCAATCCCTTGGCCGATGCCGCATCATAGGGCGCAATCACGATCAGGCCTGGAATTTGCGAATACCACGCCGCATAGCATTGTGAATGCTGGGCCGCCACCCGCGCGGCCGCGCCATTGGGGCCACGAAATACAATCGGCGCACCCAACTGCCCGCCGGACATGTACAAGGTTTTAGCCGCCGAATTAATGATATGGTCGATGGCCTGCATCGCAAAATTAAATGTCATGAATTCGACAATGGGGTGCAGGCCAGCCAAGGCCGCACCGACGCCAATGCCGGCAAAGCCATGTTCCGTGATCGGAGTATCCACCACACGCCTGGGGCCAAACTCCGCCAGCAGACCCTGACTGATCTTGTAGGCGCCTTCATATTGCGCAACTTCCTCGCCCATCAAAAACACAGTGTCATCTCGGCGCATTTCTTCCGCCATGGCATCGCGCAGGGCTTCGCGCACCGTCATGCTGACGAATTTGGTTTCCGCCGGCACTTCTGGTTCAGTCGCCTTCGCTGCTGCTACAGGCTTTGCCATTGCTGGCGCTTTTGCCGGCGCCGCAGCCGGCGCAGGCGTAACAGGTGCTGTGGCAGAAAACCCATCCATCGCCGTCGCGGCTTCACCATCCTGCAATATCAGCGCAATGGGCGTGTTGATTTTGATGCCTTCCGCTCCATCAGGAAACAGCAGACGGCCGATAATTCCGTCATCCACCGACTCATATTCCATCACCGCCTTGTCGGTTTCGATTTCAGCAATGATGTCACCGGCCTGAATTTTGCCGCCTTCCCTGACCAGCCATTTAACAAGTTTGCCTTCCTCCATGGTGGGCGACAGGGCAGGCATTAACAACTGGATGGGCATTTCTGTTTTGGCTCCGTTTCAGCGCAATATATCGGTAAACAATTCTGCGGGGTCCGGTTCCGGACTTGATTGCGCAAACTCCGCAGCTTCGGCAACGATGGCTTTGACATCGCGGTCGATTTCTTTCAGTCCGGCTTCATCGATCAGGCCCTCAGTCAATAATCTGGCGCGCGCCCTGTCGATCGGATCCTGTTCGGCACGCACTTTCTGTACTTCTTCCGTGGTGCGGTATTTGGCCGGGTCGGACATGGAATGCCCGCGATAGCGATAAGTCATCATTTCCAGAATGATCGGCCCCTTGCCGGAACGGCAATACTCTAATGCTTCCAACGCGGCATCGCGCACCGTCAGTACATCCATGCCATCCACCTTACGACCGGGAATGGCGAAGCTTTCGCCGCGCCGGTGCAGATCGGGCATGGCGCTGGAGCGTTCAACCGACGTGCCCATGGCGTAGTGATTGTTTTCGATCACATAGACAATTGGCAGCCGCCACAGCTCGGCCATATTGAAGCTTTCATAGACCTGACCCTGATTGCTGGCGCCATCGCCGAAATAGGCCATGGCGACCGCGCCATTCGCCCGATAGAGATTGGCGAAGGCCAGCCCCGTGCCAAGCGACACCTGCGCCCCCACAATGCCATGGCCACCATAGAAATTCTTTTCGACGCTGAACATATGCATCGAGCCACCCTTGCCTCTGGACAGGCCACCTGCACGCCCGGTCAGTTCCGCCATCACGCCCTTCGGGTCCAGCCCCATGGCCAGCATATGGCCATGATCGCGGTATGCGGTAATCATCTGATCGCCTTCCTGACTGGCGGCTTTCATTCCAACCACCACCGCTTCCTGGCCGATATACAGATGGCAGAAGCCGCCGATCAGGCCCATGCCATACATCTGGCCCGCCCGCTCCTCAAACCTGCGGATCAGCAGCATTTCACGGTATAGGTGTGGCAGGGTTTCCAGCCCGGATTGAGACTGCGCATTTTTTGGCGCGGCCCTGGCCGGTTTATTGGCGGGGTTCTTGGCAGATGCAGCAGCCATACCAGACCTAAGCTCCCTCAACTATCTTCACCAGTCTCTGTGCAGAACCAGATGTAATCTGTAAATTATCAATAATCATTGAAATAACAGATAAATTAAATGATCAATCGGATTTAGCCCCATCTTTGGGCAGTTGATCGAGATAGATTACCCGGTCATTGGGATGGGCAAAGCCCAGCACATCGCGGGCACGCTCTTCCAGCAGGTCGGGATCGAGGCTCTGCGAACGCAGCAGCGACACTCGGTGTTCCAGGCTTTCGCGGGCGCGAACGGTCTGATCATATTCGGTTTGCAGCGACCCGATATATTGGCCATAGCGCAGATAGGTGATCAGGCCATGATCCCCCTGAATGGCATGGTAGCCAAAGTAAACCACTCCGCAGGCGCAAATCACCGGCACCGCCGCATGGCGCAATCGTCGACGCATTTCATGTCGTAAATCCATATATTGACAGAATCACACTCTTGCGCCTCCGGTCAAGCGTATGCTGTTGTAAAATTTACGCGTTATAGTCGGCCGGCCCGGTTTTAGGATCAATTATATGGCTTTTCAACAACACCATCGGGATGTTTTGTCACGGCTTCAAAAGGAAATCCCGGACGCCGTGATATCCAATGCCCTGTCGCGGCTGACACAAGACGGGGCGGATAGGGAAACAGACGAATTTACCGGCATCTACCTGCCGCTGGCGTTCCTGATCCATCAGCGGATCAACGCCCTTGAGGCGCTTCAAGCGCGAACGGCGGCCATGCTGGGCGTCACCCCCATGATGCCGCCCTTCATCATTGGACTTGCTGGCAGTGTCTCTGTGGGCAAAAGCACATCCGCAAAATTCCTGCAGAACGCCCTGGCCGCCTGGCCGGAACATTCCGATGTGGCGCTGGTTACCAGCGATGGCTTTCTGTTTCCAAACGCCGAACTGGAACAACGCGGTTTAATGGAACGCAAGGGCTTTCCCGAAAGTTTCGATGGCAATGGGCTGGTCGATTTTCTCAGGCGCCTGAAATCCGGCGAGAAAGCAGTGACGGCGCCAGTATATTCCCACGTCACCTATGACATCATGCCCGGTCATGGGCAGGTGATCCAGAACCCGCATATCGTCATTGTCGAGGGCATTAACGTTCTACAGCCCCATCTGCCGGATGGAAGCAGCGATCATTTGTCCGCATCGGATTTTTTTGATTATTCGATTTATCTGCATGCAGACGAAATCCTGATCAGGAAATGGTTTACGGAACGCTTTCTGGTCCTGACCGAAGCGGCGGTGAATGACCCAAAGTCGTTTTACGCACGTTTTGCGCCTTTAACTGCGGAGCAGCGGCTGGCAGTTGTGGGTTTTGTCTGGTCAACAATAAATGGCAAAAATCTGAATGATCATATTTTGCCAACCCGGCGGCGCGCCGATCTGATCCTCCACAAGGGACCGGACCATAGCGTCACGCATTTCGAGATGCGCTAGCGCCAGCGCCGGCGCAAAAATTCCCCTAAAATCATGCTTAATAAATTGACTTACAATGACAATCTTCTGCCGGAAAAACCCAATACCCATTAACGAAATATTGCCTTTTCAGGCATAGGATTGGGAGCGGTTCATGATGAACCGTGAATATGATGCTAGGTGTGCGGCGAATAAAAGAGGCAGGCGCCGCCAATGGGAGCTGCGTGTGAGTTTGGGGAACAAAAATTCAGGTAGTTTAGCGCCAGAACTTGCGGTCGCCGTCAGGCTGATCACGGGAGCGGCCGGATTTGCCTGCCTATGCCAGGATGGCAAGATCATTTTACTGAATGACACCGCGGTGCGCCTGCTGGGAAAGGAAAGTGCGCGGTCTGACAGCCTGACCGGACAGCATTTCAATTCGCTGGTGCATGAGGCGGATAGCTGGACCCTGAATTCCTGGTGGTGCAATCCCACCGGCAATGCCACGCCAGGACTTGGCGCGCGCAGCCATTGCCGGCTGGGAGCACCCGAAACAGGATGGCATAATCTTGAACTGACCTGTGCCCATCATTGGGCCGGCGGCCGTCAATATGAGATTATTTTTGGGCGTAACACTTCCGCCCTTTCTGCGCCGGCTGAAAAACCAGAATCCAGGTTCGGCATGCAACCGCCCGCCGAAATATTAAAGCATGCAGCGGTATTGCGCCGCGAGCGCGTTAAGCGCAAATGGGCGGAACGCAATGTCCGCAGACTGGCTTACCAGGATCATCTGACCGGCTTGATCAACCGCGCCTATTTTCAGTCCCGGCTGAAAAACACCCTACGCCATTCCGACCGGTTTGATCGCGCCGTTTTGCTGCTGGTCATCGATATTGATCATTTCAAGGATATCAATGACAGGGTCGGCGCAGCCGCGGGTGATATACTGTTGCAGCAGGCGGGACAACGCATCCGGCAATGCATGCGCGCGACGGATTCCGTTGCGCGCATGGGCGGCGATGAGTTTGCCGTGCTGGTCAGCAATTCAAACGCCGTCAGGATTATTGATAGTCTTGCGCAGAAAATTATCGCGACCCTGGCCGAGCCTTTCGTGATTGAAGGACAAACCCTGAATATCAGTTGCTGCATCGGCGTAACGCTTTATCCCACTGACGGCCAGAACGCAGAGACATTGCTAAAAAACGCCCAGATGGCGCTTACCAGCGCCAAGCAGCATGGTCCGGGCCGTTATCAGGTGTTTGACGCCGCACTGAATGAACAGGTCAGGCTGCGCAGACAGCTTGAAGATGAGCTAAGCAATGCGATAACCAATAATCAGCTGGTTTTGCATTACCAGCCGCAGGTGAATATCAACACGGGCGAGGTGTGCGGCGTTGAAGCCCTGATACGCTGGCAGCATCCCGAACGCGGCATGATTCCACCGGTGATGTTCGTGCCCATTGCCGAAGCTTCCGGGCTTATTTTTCCCATGACCGAATGGGTTATAAAGACTGCCTGTGCCGATCTTAAACGCTGTGTTGATATTGGTCTTGGTATTGAGCGTGTGTCCGTCAATCTGTCGGCGAATTTGCTGCTTCATAAAGATTTGATAGGCATGATCAGCCGGATATTGAAAGAGACAGGATTGCCGGCAAAACGCCTTGAGGTGGAAATCACCGAAAGCATGGTCATGGATGACATTGAGAAATCGAGCATCACACTCAATGCCCTGTATTTACTGGGCGTCGGCCTGGCGCTGGATGATTTTGGCACCGGCTATTCTTCGCTAACCTATTTGCGCCAGTTTCCTCTCAATACACTGAAGATTGATCGTTCCTTCATCACTGAAATGTCTGCAAATGCCGAAGATATCGCCATTGTCCGCGCTGTTATTGCACTGGCGCACAGCCTTCACCTTCAGGTCATTGCCGAAGGTGTCGAAGAAGAAAAGCAATTAAAAATTCTGCAGCAGGAAGGGTGCGATCAGGTCCAGGGCTATTATTACAGCAAGCCGCTGCCCCTGGATGATTTGATTGGCTGGTGCACCGCCCGCAAGATTTCCCGATCGGCACAACTGGTGCAGGACGAAGATATCCGTTCCGCGGGTTAATCAATAACCGTCTGCACCATTGCACGCAGCTGTGCAGGTGTCATTCCCTGCTCCCGAAAATACCGCAGACCTAATGCGTCATGACGCTTGGCAAGCCGTTTTCCCGCCGCATCAACCGCCAATGCGTGATGCAGATACTCCGGAACAGGAAATTCCAGAACCGCCTGCAAAAGGCGCTGAATATGGGTCGCAAAAAACAGATCACGGCCACGGGTGACGCAACTGATTTTTTGTGCTGCATCATCCACCACCACAGCCAGATGATAGCTGCACCCGGCGAGGCCATTATTGCCACCGCGCGCCAGCACAATATCCCCAAGCAGATCGGGGTGCGCCGGAATTGTCCCGCGTTCACCTTCCGGCCCTGCGCCATGCTCTTCGAATGTCAGCGGCGCGCGAACAAGCGCCATCGCCTTTGCATTATCCAGACGCAGGGCAACCACCGCGCCCGTTTGCATGCGGGCCAGACCTTCATCCTCTGACAGTTTGCGGCACGTGCCGGGATAGATCGGGCCGCCGGCGTCATGCGGCGCATCCTGATTGCTGGCGGCTTCCGCCAGAATTTCCTTTCGGGTGCAAAAGCAGGGATAAATCAGCCCCAGTGCGCGCAACCGGTCCAGCGCCACTTCATATTCCGCCAGACAATCGGATTGCCGCCGGACTGGCGGACGCCAGGCAAGGCCAAGCCAGTGCAGATCTTCATAGATCGCAGTTTCAAATTCCGGGCGGCAGCGGCTGGCGTCAATATCATCCATGCGCAGCAAAAACCGGCCACCGGACCGCTGCGCCAGCTCATGCGCCACCAGCGCCGCCACAGCGTGCCCAAGATGCAGCAGGCCCGTGGGGCTGGGCGCAAAACGGGTAACCACAGGGCCATTTATGTGCATGAAGAATACTGTCCCAAGCAAAGCTGGCGGCGCGAAGCGTGAATAACTATGATGCACCCATCATTATATATCAGGAGACGAAGGAAACGGCATGACGAATGCAATCATCGACGGACCAAGAATTGATCCGGCAAATGGCGGAAAAGCAGACAGTCTGGTGATTTTGTGCCATGGCTATGGCGCCGATGGAAACGATCTGATCGGCCTTGCGCCCTATTGGCAAAAAATGCTGCCGGGCACGGCCTTTGTGTCGCCCAATGCGCCGGAGCGGTGCGAGATGTCGCCCATGGGCTTTCAATGGTTTGGCATCACCCGGCTGGATCCCGAAGAAATGTATCGCGGTGTGACGCGCGCGGCCCCGATCCTCGATAGTTTTATCGATCAGGAACTGGCCCGCCACGGCCTGGATGAAAGCCGCCTGGTGCTGGTCGGTTTCAGTCAGGGCACGATGATGTCCCTACAGGTAGGCTTGCGCCGCGCCATATCCCCGGCGGGCATTATCGGCTTTTCCGGTGCGCTGGCCGGGCCGGAAAAATTGCAGGGTGAAGTCAGGGTCAAGCCGCCCATTCTGATGATCCACGGCGATGAAGACGAAATGCTGCCGGTCAGCCGCATGCATGCGGCGGTAGAAGCGCTGGTCAAGGCGGGGCTAACGGTGCAATCACACGTGTCGCGCGGCGTCGGTCACGGCATCGCCCCCGACGGGCTACAACTCGGTGGCCAGTTCATCTACGACGCCCTGAAACGCCCGGACTGATCATTTACCGCCCACATATTTCGCAATCAGCGTCTTGGCCTCGGGGGAATCCCATTCTGCCGGGCCGGTCACGCGGCCGATTTCATCGCCCTTGCGGTTCAACAGCAGGGTCACCGGCAGGCCCAGCGCGCCCAGTTTACGGGCGGCCTTGATGCCCGGATCGATAAAGGTGGTCAGGTTTTTAACCCCGATTTCATCCAGGAAGGCCGCGGCCTTGGCGTATCCGGCCCGGTCCAGGCTGATGATCACCACCTCAAAATCCTTGCCGCCCATGGCCTGTTGCAGACGGTCCAGCGACGGCATTTCTGCGCGGCACGGGGCGCACCAGGTGGCCCAGAAATTCACCAGTATCACTTTGCCGTTAAATTCCTGCAGATCGTGAAACGCACCGGCGGCATCCTGAAACTGCACCGGCGGCAAGGGGGCGGGTACCGTTTTCAGCACAAAATTTTGCAGACCCGGCGCCGGGGCGGCCACATCGGCCGCAGCAGCAACATTGCCAGAAAGCCCCGCAATGGCGTATACCGCGCCTATCAGAAACACGGCGAAGATCCCAACCCTGTTGATCGCTATTTCTGTGCGTTTGCCCGACATTTCTTTACACTATCCCCTTTAGGCCAGATCCGAACTCATGAACAAAAAACCATCACCCGGCCAGGCAGGCGGCGCCAACACGCTGTGGGGCGGCCGTTTTGCGGGTGGCCCCTCAGAAATCATGGCGCGCATCAATGCCTCTATCGGGTTTGATCAGCGGCTTTATGCACAGGATATAGCCGGTTCCAAAGCACATTGCGAGATGCTGGCGGCGCAAGGCATTATCAGTGCGGCAGACGGCGTGCAAATTCAGGACGGCCTGGATACAATTTTGGGCGAAATCACCGCTGGCACATTCACCTTCAGCGAGGCGCTGGAGGATATTCACATGAATATCGAGTCCCGTTTGGCGGAGCTTATTGGTGCAGCGGCAGGCCGGCTGCACACCGCGCGGTCGCGTAATGATCAGGTCGCGGTGGATTTTCGCTTGTGGGTGCGCGACGCCACCGGCCATCTGGAAGCCGCACTGCGTGATCTGCAACACGCCCTGCTGATCCGCGCCGAAGAACATGCGGCAACGATCATGCCGGGCTTTACCCATCTGCAAAGCGCACAGCCAGTGACGTTTGGGCATCATCTGCTGGCCTATGTGGAAATGTTTGGGCGTGACCAGGGGCGGTTTAACGATGCACGGCGGCGCATGAACGAATCTCCGCTGGGGGCCGCCGCACTGGCTGGCACGTCGTTTCCGATTGACCGGGAACAGACTGCGCGTACGCTGGGCTTTGCGCGGCCGATGCGTAATTCGCTGGATGCCGTATCCGACCGGGATTTCGCGCTGGAATTTCTGGCGGCATGCGCAATTTGCGCCACGCATTTATCGCGGCTGGCGGAAGAGATTGTGTTCTGGTCATCGGCGCAATTTGGCTTTATCGCCCTGACCGATGAATTTTCCACCGGTTCCTCGATCATGCCGCAAAAACGCAATCCGGACGCCGCCGAACTGATCCGGGGCAAGACCGGGCGGGTGAGCGGCGCGTTCACGGCCCTGCTGATGGTGATGAAGGGATTGCCGCTGACCTATTCCAAGGACATGCAGGAAGACAAGGAACAGGTGTTTGACGCCGCCGACACCATGAACCTGTGCATTGCCGCCATGACAGGCATGATCCGCACCATGATCATTAAATCTGACGCGATGCTGGCGGCGGCGGGCAAGGGGTACAGCACCGCGACCGATCTGGCGGACTGGCTGGTGCGCGAACTGAACATTGCGTTCCGCCAGGCGCATCATATTACCGGCGAAGTGGTCAAGCGCGCAGAACGCCAAGCCATGACGCTGGAGCAACTAAGCCTGGCAGATCTGCAGGCCGTGGAGCCGCGCATAACTGAGGCGGCCCGCGCGATGCTGTCGGTGCAGGCATCGGTTGCCAGCCGCACCAGTTTTGGCGGCACAGCGCCCGAACGGGTGCGTGCCGCCATTGCCGCTGCAAAAAAGGAAATCGGCTGATGCGCCGCAAAGCCTGGATATTGCTGGCTATACTGATGGTCGCCGCCTGCGGGAAAAAGGGACCACTGGAAGTGCCCCCGGGCGGCGCGGAAGATACGCGCGTGGAGCGCGAATGGAACAAAGACAGAGAAAAGCAGTAGCACCGCATGCATCATTTTCATTATCGCGATGGCGAACTGTATGCCGAAGATGTGGCCCTTTCGCGCATTGCAGAATCTGTAGGCACGCCCTTTTACTGCTATTCCAGCGCAACGATTGAACGCCATTATTCGGTGTTTGCCGGGGCTTTTGCCGGACAGGATGCGCTGGTCTGTTATTCGTTAAAGGCCAATGGCAATCTGGCCGTCATTCGCACACTGGCAAAGCTCGGCTGTGGCGCCGACATCGTTTCGGAAGGTGAATTGCGCCGCGCACTGGCGGCGGGCATTCCCGCCAATAAAATCGTGTTTTCTGGTGTCGGCAAAACCCGCGCGGAAATGGCCTATGCGCTGGATGCGGGCATTGCGCAATTCAATGTGGAATCCGAACCCGAAATGCAGGCCCTGAACGAGGTTGCCGCGTCATTGGGAAAGACGGCAGCCATCGCCATCCGCGTTAATCCTGATGTGGATGCAAAAACCCACGCCAAGATTTCCACAGGCAAATCTGAAAATAAATTCGGCATCCCCATCGCCCGTGCGCGCGCCGTGTATGCCCAGGCGGCGCAGTTGCCGAACCTGCGTATTGTTGGCGTTGATGTGCATATTGGCAGCCAGCTAACCGAGCTTGCGCCATTCAGCAAAGCCTTTACCAAAGTGCGTGATCTTGTCAGGGAGTTGCGCAGCGACGGCCATCAAATTTCAAGCATCGACCTGGGGGGCGGGCTGGGCATTCCATATGAGCAATCCAACGCCAACCCGCCCCTGCCCACCGATTATGCGGCAATGGCGATGGATATTTTCCGCGATCTGGGATGCCGCCTGATTTTTGAACCCGGCCGGATGATCATCGGCAATGCGGGTGTGCTGGTCTGCCGCACCCTCTATGTGAAGCAGGGTGAAAGCCGCCATTTCGCCATTGTCGATGCCGCCATGAATGACCTGATCCGGCCAACCTTGTATGACGCCTGGCATGAAATCTGGCCCATTCGGGAGCCGTCCGCCAATACGCCGATGCGCATATACGATGTGGTGGGGCCGGTGTGCGAAACCGGTGACAGCTTCGCAAGCAATCGTGAACTGACAATGCTTGGCGAAGGCGACCTGTTGGCGATACTATCCGCAGGCGCCTATGGGGCCGTGCAGTCTGGCACCTATAATGCCCGGCTGCTGGTCCCGGAGGTGCTGGTGCGCGGGACGGAGTTCGCCATTGTGCGCCCCCGCCAGACATATGAACAGTTATTGGGGCTGGACCGCATCCCCGACTGGCTGAACAAGGAAAGCTAGCGCAAGTGAGCAGGGCCGGATACACGCCGCCGCAACATAAACCCGAAATGATTCCGGGCTTGCGCAGGCGTGTGATGCTGGCCCGGTTGGCGCTGGTGTGGGAAATACTCTGGCAAAGCTTCTGGCAGCCCGTATGCGCACTGGTGTTTTTCCTGGCGCTGTCGCTGTTTGATATCTGGCGGCTGGTTCCAGAGACTGTGCACTGGGTTGCGCTGCTGGCGCTGATCCTGTTCAGCGCCATGACAGTCTTTCGTCAGCATGGGCAGATCAGACTACCGGATCGCCGCACGATTCTGGCGCGCATTGAACGCGACAATGGCTTGCTGCATCACCCTTTGCGTGCGCTGGAAGACCGGCAGGAACTTGGCGCCAGCGCACCGGACGCCCGCAATCTGTGGCGCGCGCATTTGTTGCGCATACGCCAGACCTTGCCGCATCTGAAATTTGTTCTGCCCCATCCGCGTACAATCCGGTTCGATCGTCATGGCGTGCGGCAGATGGCGGGCATTCTGTTGATCGCCGGATTGTTTACGGCAGGCTCGCAATGGATGGCGCGCATCGAAGCGGGCTTCATGCCAACAGGTCTGGGTGCGCCCCTGCCCCCATCGCGGCTCGAAGCCTGGATTACGCCGCCCGCATACACTGGCGCTTCACCCGTGATGCTGGCCGGTGCGACGCTTGCCAAAGATTCGCCAAATACCCCTATTACTGTTCCGGCTGGCAGTGAGCTTTCCATGCGACTGTTTGGCGGGCGCGAGGCGGAATTGCGCCTGACGCCGGACGTTGGCAAAAAACAGCGTCTGCCGATGACGAAAATCGATAGCGCCAACAGTTACGCATCGGTCAGACTGGAACACAGCCTGCAGGTACAGTTACGCCAGTCCGGCGCAACCAACCGCGAATGGCGGATCACGGTCATTCCAGATCAACCGCCGGTCATTAGCCTGCTGGAAGATATTACCGTCACCCGGCAGCATAGCCTGCGGTTCAAATATGGCGCCACCGATGATTATGGCGTTGTTGCCGCCGCCGCCGAGATCACACATGTCACCGCTAACAATGCATCTCCCGAAGCGCCGTTGCGGGTGGAATTCCCAACCTCGCAGGCCACTGCCAAAAATGCGCAGGTCGCCTATGCGGATCTGACCGCCCATCCCTGGGCCGGGCAGCCGGTGCGGATCAGCCTGATTGCGGCCGACGCCGCAGGGCAAACCGGGCGGACCCAACCCGTTGCGCTGAATTTACCGCAACGCCCATTCAAAAACCCGGTGGCGCGCGCCATTATCGAACAGCGCCGCACGGTGGCGGCAAAACCGGGGAAAGACAAGCACGTCATTCAGGCGCTGGATGCATTAAGTCTGTACCCCGATAAATTCACGCCGGAATTGCCAGTTTACCTAGCGATGCGAGTGGCAAGGCACCGGATCGAACACATCCATGGCGATGAGACCGCCCGCACACAGGTGGTTGATTTATTGTGGCAGCTGGCCCTGCGGATGGAAGATGGCGACCTGTCGATCACCAGCAGCGAGTTACGCACATTGCAAAAAGCACTTATGCAGGCATTGCGCGATGGCGCCAGCGACAAGGAAATTGCCGGCCTGACCCAGGCGTTGCGCGAAGCCCTGGAACGTTATGTGCAAGCCATGGCCGAACAGGGGCTGGAGGACAATGAACAGCAAATGAACGGGGATCAGGAAAATTCCGGAACAATCAATAAATCCGATCTCGACGCGATGCTGGATAAAATTGAGAAACTGAGCAAGTCAGGCGCGCGCGAAGCAGCCCAGGAAATGCTTTCAAAACTACAGAGCCTGCTGGAGAATATGCGCCCTGGTCAGGCTGGCGGACAGCAAAGCCCCAAACAAAAACTGTATGGAGACGCGCTGAAAGATTTGTCAAATATGCTGCGCCAGCAACAGCAGTTGCAGGACGAAACCCATCGTCAGCGCGAACAGAAAGGCGGCGGCGAAGGCAGCCTTGCCCGCGATCAGGAAAAACTGCGCGGCGCCCTGGATGATCTGAAAGGCAGACTTGATCAGTCTTCAAAAGAAGACGCCCCAAACGCGCTTGGCCGTGCAGAACGCGCCATGCAGGATGCGGTAAAGGCATTGCGCAAGGGGGAGACGGGGGAAGCGCTGGAGCAGCAAGGCCAGGCGATGGACCAGTTGCGCGCAGGCGCCGGCGCACTGGCTAAAATATTGCGTGAGGAGGACGCCAAAGCCCAGGCGGAAAACGGTGAAAGCGATGAAAATGGCGCGCCGCGACAGGACAAGGATCCGCTGGGCCGCTCCATGGCCAACGATTCTGCCGGGGGCACCGCCCTGCCTGAACAGTTCGACATTGAACGCGCCCTGCAAATTCGCCGCGAACTGGAACTACGCGCCAGTCAGCGCCGCCGTCCGGTTGAGGAATTGAACTATATTGACCGGCTGCTGAAAATGTTTTGAGGGCTGTAATTAAGCCGCTAATGGTATCCATCTAACAAAAGAGTCCGTTTAGGGATTCCCATTTTCTGCGCTGTGTGCGAGTCTTGCGTATGCGCACAGGAATCTCGTTTACCGTAAGCCCGTCTGATCGGCGGGGTATGTCGTCGATCATCGCCAACCGCAACACACCGCAAAAGCATGTGTGGCGTTGTCAAATCGTGCTTTTGAGCGCCACCGCCGCTGGAACCGCCGAGATCATGCGCCAGACGGGAACGTCGAGGACATGTGTGTGGCGCTGACGCTTTGCGACGCGCCGGGCGAGGTCACACACTGGACGGCGGATGCGATGCAAGGCGGTCCATGTCATTCTCGACAACTACGCTGCGCATAAGCATCCGAAAGTCCGCGAATGGCGCGGCCGGCACAAACGCTTCACCTTCCACTTCACGCCAACATCTTCTTCCTGGCTCAACGCCGTCGAGGGTTTTTCGTCAAACTTTCCAGGCGCCGCCTCAAGCGCGGCGTCTTCCATTGCGTCGTCGATCTGCAGGCCGCCATCAATCTCTTCGTCGAGGAGCATAACGCCAAACCAAAGCCTTTTACCTGGACCGCCGACCCCGGCAAAATCATCGCCGCCCGAAAAACAGGCTTCCAAGCGTTAGATTCTATCCCATAGCTATGGCTCGTAATTTGTCGAAGGATGAAAAGCCGCTCAACTGGGTGGGCGCTTCCAGGAAGGACTTCCCCGGCTTTCCCGAGCCGGGGAAGGACGAGATGGGCAATGCTCCGGGGCTGGCGCAATTCGGGGGCAAGCATCCCTCGGCTAAACCCTGGGAAGGGATTGGGATCGGGTGTCTTCGAATTGGTCGAGAACCATGACGGGGACACCTACCGGGCAGTCTACACGGTTCGCTTCAAGGAGGTGGTTTACGTGCTGCACGCCTTTCAGAAGAAGTCGCCCAAAGGGATCAAGACAGCAGACATCGAATCTTGCCGAGAGGCGGCTGAAGGCCGCGCAACAGGACTATGAGGTTAGCTATGGCAAGCAGAAGCACTGATATGAAAAGCGGCGGCGAAACAGTTATCCGGGGAACCGGTAATGTTTTTGCAGACCTTGGTTATGCCGACGCGGATGAACGCCAGACAAGGCTGCGCCTTGCCCTCGCCGTCAATCGCGTGATTGCGCGGCGAAAGCTGACCCAGGCCGCCGCAGCCGCAAAACTGGGTGTAAATCAGCCAAAAATATCGGCGCTGGCGCATTACAAACTGGAAGGATTTTCCGTTGGACGCCTGATGATTTTCCTGACAGCACTGGATCAGGACGTGGAGATCAAAAACAAACCCCGGTCACAGACGGCGGGACGCATTGCCGTTGTGGTGGCGTGAATAGTCTGCCGTCCATATTCCTTCAAACAGCTTTGCACCTTGCCTACGAGGAGGCCTTAGGATGATATCCCAGATATTAATTTGAGGAATCTCACCGTAAGCCGTAAGCTTACGGGCCGGACGTCTCCGCTCAGTATGACTGGCATAGCTGATTTCCTATCTAAAGTGCTCTCATGCCCAAGTTAGAAACAATGGCTGATGCAGAATCAGAGGCGCGCCGCCGGTTTGTGGAACACGCCGAGGCGCTGCGCGAGGAACTTGAGAATCGTTTCTTCGATGCTCTACCCGGCAATCACACACCAACCCACGCCATAATGTTGGCGCACCTGATGACAGCAACGGACGGTTATAATTATGTGCAGTTCGGGGTGAATTGGGAGACGAGGCCTCAAACTGGATGGGCGACCACTTTGATATTCCTAGCAGATATTGGCCGCAGCCAACTGGTTCCTTTCGCTTTTGAAGTACGTAATGACAATCATTTCCGCAGGCTCGCGATTACCATTGATGAAAACCGTCCTGGGGAACGATTGCCCGAAAAATTACGCAGGGAGAATGATCTTATCGCTCAGGAGTTTCGAGTGGTGTCGTTCACTGAACTTGAGATTCTCTCTAATCCTGAGGATTGCCGCAGCAGGGTGGAAGTAATTCTCTCTGAAATGGCTGACGACGTATTGGTAGATGCCGGTGCAATACGAGGCTGGCACGGTGGGGCGTAGTCGTTTTATGCGTCCCCCCTGCCCCCACTTAATTGGATCAATGGGGTCAAACACGACTGATCAGATAGAAGTTGGAAAATTTATGACAGGAATGGACAGGGCTTGAAAACGGATAATCAGGACCGGATCGCGGAAATCACCGCACTCGCCCAAACCCACATCGCTGGGCGTGCGGAACTGTATGATCCGGCCCAGCCGTTCCCGTTCGATATCTGGGCGGCAATGGGCAAGGCGGGTATGCTGGGGCTGGGATTGCCGCGTGAATATGGCGGGGGCGGTGCCGGCTATGCGGGGCTGGTGGCGGCGTGTAGCGCGTTTGTGCGGGCGGGGCGCAATCCGGGGCTGGCGTCGGCCTGGCTCAGCCATACGCTGATCGGGCGGCTGATCCTCGGGCAAAGTGGCAGCGAAGCGCAAAAACGCGCATACCTGCCACGGCTGGCGTCCGGCGAACTGACGGCGGCGGTGGCGATTTCGGAGCCCAATGCGGGCGCGCATCCCAAGCGGCTGGCGTCCACCGCACAGCGCGACGGCGACCACTGGGTGCTGAATGGTGAAAAGGCCTGGCTGACCAATGGCCCGATCGCCGGACTGTATATCGTGCTGGCGATCAGCGAACAGGTGGGCGAGCGCAAACAGTTCAGCGCCTGGCTGGTTCCGCGCGAGACAAAGGGCCTGACCCAGACCGATGCGGGATCGGTGGATTTCCTGCGCCCCACGCGGCATGGCGGGCTGGCCCTGCGCGATGTGCGGGTTCCGGCCTCCAGCCTGCTGGGTGATCTGGGGCAGGCGTTCGAGACCATTTCAAAACCCCTGCGCGAGGTCGAAGACGTGCTGGGCCTTGGCATGGCGCAGGGCGGACGGGCGGCGCTGCTGGACCTGCTGACAGCCGCGATCCGGGATACGGACATTACCCCGTCCGAGGAACAGTTTGGCCTGCTGGGGGGCCTGGATGCCACACAATCGGCCCTGCATATCCTGACCACCGTTCTGTCGGAAGGCCTCGATCAGGAGCCGGAATATGACCCCACCGGCCCGCTTCTCGCAGCCCGCAGGCTGTCGCGGCAATTCCTGACGGATTTCGAAAATTGCCTGAAAAGCTTGCCTTTACCGGAAAATATCGAACTTTTGCGGCTTTTTCGGGATTTAACCAAATCTGGAGGCTTGGCGTCCAACGTAGACCGCGCTAAACAGGGGAAACTTGGAAAATCTCTGATAAGGAAAGCAGGTTAACGTGACACTGGTAAAACCGATAAAAAGCCCCGGCAAGATGGATTCAATCCCATCCATTACGGCGGGATTTGAAGAGTTGGGCTATATCACCAATCCGCAGATCGCGACGTCGATCTATCTGGCGCAGAACCTGGAAAAGCCCCTGCTGGTCGAAGGCCCTCCCGGCGTCGGCAAAACGGAACTGGCCATCGCCACCGCGAAATATCTTGGCCTGCCGCTGGTGCGCTTGCAGTGTTACGAAGGGCTGGATGAATCCAAGGCGCTGTATGAATGGAAATATGGCAAGCAATTGCTGTACACGCAGATCCTGCGCGAAACGCTGGGCGAGGTGTTGCAGGGCGCCAGGGGTCTGTCGGAATCCATGGCGCGGCTGCATCAGTTTTCCGACGTGTTCTTTTCCGAACAGTTTCTGGAAGAACGCCCCTTGATGAAAGCCATGCGCGCCCCCACCGGCGCCGTTCTGCTGATCGACGAGCTGGACAAGGCGGATCAGGAGTTCGAGTCGTTCCTGCTGGAACTGCTGTCGGAATATCAGATCAGCATTCCCGAAATCGGCACCATCAAGGCGACGATCAAACCGATCGTGTTTCTGACCAGCAACAATACCCGCGAATTGAGCGACGCGCTGAAACGCCGCTGCCTGCATCTGTATATTCCATTCCCCGACGCCGCGCTGGAACGCAAGATTATTGCAGCAAGGGTGCCGGATGTGTCCGTCAGGCTGCGCAATGAACTGGTGGCGTTCATTCAGGGGCTGCGCGCGCTGGATCTGAAAAAACTGCCCGCCGTCAGCGAAACCATCGACTGGGCGCGCACATTGCTGCTGCTGCACGCCAATACGCTTGATCCGGAAATGGTGCGCAATACGCTGAATGTCATTCTGAAATTCCAGGACGATATCGAGGCGGTCGGCGCGCAACTGACCACACTGACCGACGAAGCGTTAAAGGCGGCGGAACGTCCGGCAGGAACAGTCTAATTATAGCGCCGTTTTTGGTGTATTCGGCGACGGGGTTCCCTCCCCTTGTAAAGGGGAGGGTTAGGCTTCTTGCTGGAAGAACTTTTTATGGATGGACTACGCTACCCCCCTCCCCATCCCTCCCCCCCCTTTCAGGGGGGAGGGATGGGGAGGAACAGGAATTGGGACATAATTTTTAAACTGCCTGCGGAGAACGGTAATGGACCAGACACTCGGCGATTTCATCAAGGCGTTGCGCAACGCCGATGTGCGCGTGTCCAGCACGGAAGTGGTGGATGCGCACGAGGTTATCGATCTGGTCGGCTATACGGACCGCGAGATGCTGAAAAACGCTCTCGCGCTGGTTCTGCCCAAGACCGCCGATGAAAAAGGCATTTTCGATTACACCTTCGACCGGTTTTTCAAATTTGACGAACTGGACGAAATGGAAATGGCCGACCGCAATGAGGCCGCCTCTGACGCCAGCATCGTCCCGCAACTGGACGATACTGCCGGCCAGCAGGGCGAGGGTCAGGGCGAAGGCGGCGGCAAGGGCTGCGCCGCGCGCGGCGGCGAAGGCGGCGAAGGCGCGCCCGATATTACCGGCGCCGTGCAGCAGGCCGGAATGCGCGAAAACCTGTCGCCCCTGTCGCAGATGGTGCTCTCTGGCGACCGTGCGGGCATTGCCGTCGCCATGGCCGAAGCGGGCGAGGCGGTGGGCCTGCGCAACATTCACATCTTCACGCAAAAGGGCCTGTATGGGCGGCGCATTCTGGAGCATATGGGCCTGAAGGCGCTCAACAATGACATTACCGGACTGCGCAAACGCGAAAATGCCGACGCCCACGAGCTTGCCGAACGCTTGCGCAAGGGCCGCGAATATCTGCTCTCGCAAGTGCGCGATTATGTGGAGCAACAATTCCTGCTGCATGCCGATGCCGACGGCCACCATCTGCGCGAGGATATTCTGACCAAATCGCGCCTGACCAATATTGAACGGCGAGATTACCGCATGGTGCAGGAAATGGTGCGCAAAATGGCCAAGCGCCTGATCGCCATCCATTCGCGCCGCCGCAAGGTGTATGACCGCGGCGCGCTTGACATCCGCAAGACCATGGCCAAAAACCACGCCTATGACGGCGTGCCGTTCGATATCCGCTGGAAATCGGTCAAGATCGACCGCCCGAAGGTCGTGGCGATCTGCGACGTGTCCGGCTCCGTCGCCAAGGTGGCGCATTTCATGCTGATGTTCCTCTACAGCCTCAACGAAGTGATGCCCAAGGTGCGATCTTTCGCATTTTCCGGGCGGCTGGGCGAAGTGACCGATCTGTTCAGGGACAGCGATGTTGAGGAAGCCATGTCCAAAACCCTGTCCGAATGGGGCCAGGGTTCAACGGATTATGGCCGCTCGCTGCACGATTTCGCCGAACTCGCGCTCAACGACATCGACAGCCGCACCACCGTCATCATCCTCGGCGACGCCCGCAGCAATTACGGCGACCCCGGCAGCGAAATCATGAAAAAAATCTACGAACGCGCCAAATGGGTGATGTGGCTGAACCCCGAAGAAAAGAACACCTGGAACTACGCCGATTCGGTGATGCGCAAATTCCAGCCCTACTGCCACCAGGTGCAGGTGTGCAATTCCCTGACGCATCTGGAACGCATCGTGAGTTCGGTGTTAAGGAGCGCGACGTAGGGTAGTTTGTGATCATGTTGGAGTGCCACCCCCCCACTGTGTCATCGCGAGCCGCGTAGCGGCGTGGCGATCCAGAGTTACACGGAAAGGCCTTCGTTTATGATTCTGGATTGCCACGCTTCGCTCGCAATGACACGGGAGGGCGTTGCAATAAAAGGGTAACGTCCTGTCTAATACCAATCTTCATGATTTTTGACTGGCGGATCACTGCATCACTGTCACCCCGGATTTATTCCGGGCTTGAGTTCACGAATCAAGTGCGGGGTGACACCGTATTTTGAGCAGTCAAAAATTATGCGGATTGGTATAATTCCCTTTTATTATGGAATGAACGCGATGCCAAAATGGCCCGAACCCAAAGACATGGAAGCCGTGACGCGCGGCGATGACTGGAGCTTTGGTCCCGGAATGGCCGAAACCGTTGCGGACCGGATCAAATATGAATTCTGGCGCGTGGCCTAGTCTCAAGCCTTAAAGGGTAACGTCCCCTTTGATTTTCCAGATTATCCAATATCAATGCCTCGTCAAAGCCAATTGCTGCCCCTGCCACATGTCAGGTTAATAATTATAACAACTTAGGTTCTGTTGACATTCATTTGATCCATAGCATAGCAGACACGAAGTCAATGAACGCCATATAGTTTCGGCTTTTCTTGGCGTATCTGGTTGCAATTGCACGATAGTGTTTGATCTTGTTGAAGAATCTCTCGACGAGGTTTCGCTCGCAATAGAGGGCAAAGTCACACAGG